>JAEEGL015735534.1_pt1 | contig 23527 bp, 22 predicted proteins | sample 9134231 | NCBI WGS metagenome assembly JAEEGL01 (sample SAMN16246548, study PRJNA631951) | gut metagenome | biome: gut microbiome; feature: rumen; material: fiber-attached | host: Bos | place: Iran: Karaj | collected 2018-10
GTTGCTGGATTCAGTTGAAGATTAGCGGTGCTGGTCTTCGTATGATCAATGAAGTAGGTCTGGATGCTGCCGTGAAGCAGGCTGTTGCCAAAGGATGTGTAGACTGGAAGGACATTAAAGTGATAGGAGATTAAGATCATGGCAAGTAAGAAAGCAAAAGGTAATCGCGTTCAGGTAATCCTGGAGTGCACCGAGATGAAGAATAGTGGTCTGCCCGGAACAAGCCGTTACATTACTACAAAGAATCGTAAGAACACGGCTGAGCGTCTGGAGTTGATGAAGTATAACCCAATCCTGAAGAAGATGACTCTTCACAAGGAGATTAAATAAGCAAGACTGAAGTATGGCAAAGAAAACCGTTGCTACCCTCCATGAAGGTTCAAAGGATGGTCGCGCTTACACAAAGGTGATCAAGATGGTGAAGAGCCCTAAGACCGGTGCTTACATCTTCGACGAGCAGATGGTTCCTAACGAGGCCGTTAAGGACTTCTTCAAGAATTAAAAATTAAGATTAAAAAAGATAAAAAAGAGAGGCTGCAACGCGTTTTGCAACCTCTTTTTTTTGCGATTTCATCGAAAATTTGTAATTTTGCACCCATAATAATTTATTATGGGAATTTTTGGTTTTTTCAACAAAGAAAAGAAGGAGACACTCGACAAAGGTCTGGAGAAGACAAAGAGTAGTGTGTTTGATAAACTGACACGTGCGATAGCCGGAAAGTCAAAGGTTGATGATGACGTGCTCGACAATCTGGAAGAGGTGTTAATCACCAGCGACGTCGGTGTGGATACCACCCTGAAGATCATCGGAAGGATTGAGGAGCGCGTAGCTCGCGATAAATACGTGTCAACATCAGAACTCAACGGAATTCTTAGGGATGAGATTGCAGAACTGTTAGCAGAGAATAATTCTGAGGACAATGACAATTGGGATCTGCCCTCCGATCATAAGCCATACGTCATCTTGGTTGTTGGTGTTAACGGAGTAGGTAAGACCACAACCATCGGAAAACTCGCCTGGCAATTCAAGCAGGCAGGAAAGAAAGTCTATCTCGGAGCAGCCGACACCTTCCGTGCCGCTGCCGTAGAGCAACTTTGTATCTGGGGCGAGAGAGTCGGTGTGCCCGTAGTAAAACAGCAGATGGGGTCTGACCCTGCCTCTGTGGCTTTCGACACGCTTCAGAGTGCAAAGGCAAATGGAGCTGATGTGGTGCTGATCGATACCGCCGGACGTCTGCATAACAAAGTAGGCCTGATGAATGAGCTGAAGAAGATCAAGGATGTGATGAAGAAGGTGCTGCCCGAGGCTCCCGATGATGTAATGCTTGTGCTTGACGGTTCTACTGGCCAAAATGCATTCGAACAGGCCAAGCAATTTGCTGCTGTCACCCAGATCACTTCGCTGGCTATCACCAAGCTCGACGGTACAGCAAAGGGTGGAGTAGTGATAGGAATCTCAGACCAGCTGAAGGTGCCCGTGAAGTACATCGGACTGGGTGAGGGCATGAAGGACTTGCAGTTGTTTAATAAACGTGAGTTTGTTGACTCTCTGTTTAAGAACTAAAATGAAAAAGACGATTGATATCATTTCACTTGGCTGCTCAAAGAATCTCGTTGACAGCGAGACGCTTATGGGATTGATGGAAGCTAATGGCTATCAGTGTACTCACGACAGCGATAACCCTCGGGGGGAGATCGTAGTCGTAAATACCTGCGGCTTCATCAACGATGCCAAGGAGGAAAGTATCAACACTATCCTTGAGTTCGCGCAGGCCAAGACAGAAGGTAAGATAGAGAAACTCTTTGTCATGGGCTGTCTTTCTGAGAGATATCTCGCAGAGCTTGAGGAGGAGATTCCTGAGGTAGACGGCTGGTATGGGAAATTCAACTATAAGAAATTGCTGAATGATTTGAAGGCAAGAGAAGATGAGCAAGAGGTAAGAGAATACCACCGACATATCACCACACCGAAGCATTATACTTATATCAAGATCAGCGAGGGCTGCGACAGGCATTGTGCCTATTGCGCCATCCCCCTGATAACAGGCAAGCACCAGAGCCGTCCGATGGAGGAAATCCTTGATGAGGTGAGATATCTTGTGAGTCAGGGAGTGAAGGAATTTAATGTCATCGCCCAGGAGTTGACATATTATGGCGTTGACATCGATGGCAAACAGCATATTGCAGAACTCATTGAGAAGATGGCTGATATAGAGGGCGTTGAGTGGATCAGGCTGCATTATGCCTATCCCACCCATTTCCCTTGGGATTTGTTGAAAGTGATGCGTGAAAAGAAGAATGTTTGTAAATATCTCGATATCGCATTGCAGCATATCTCTGACAATATGCTTACCAGGATGAAGCGTCACGTCACGAAGCAAGAGACTTACGAGCTTGTGGAACGACTACGCAAGGAAGTGCCGGGCATCCATATCCGTACCACCTTAATGGTGGGTTTCCCAGGAGAGACGGAAAAAGACTTCGAAGAACTCATCGCGTTTACAAAATGGGCTCGTTTTGAGCGCATGGGCGCTTTTGCCTATTCAGAAGAAGAAGGTACATATTCGGAACAGAACTACACTGACGATGTTCCTGAGGATGTCAAGCAGCGACGTCTCGACAAACTGATGAGAATCCAGCAGAACATCTGTGCCGAGGTGGAAGCCGCAAAGACAGATACCATTCAGAGAGTCATCATCGACAGACGCGAAGGCGACTATTACATCGGTCGTACGGAATTCTGTTCTCCAGAGGTTGATCCTGAGGTGCTTATCCCAGCCGATGAACAGACGCTGACTATCGGTGACTTTTACAATGTAAGAATAACAGACTCCGAAGAGTTTGACCTATATGCAACAACAATCATCTAAAGATATGAACAATAAAGACTTTATAACAGAACTAGCTGAAAAAATGGGCTATTCAACAGACGACACCCAGCGTATGGTTGACATCGTGGTAGAAACGATGGCAGACTATTTCCAAGAGGATGAAGCTGTGTTGATTCCCACGTTCGGTACTTTTGAGGTGAAGAAGAAGATGGAACGAATCATGGTTAATCCATCTACAGGACAGCGTATGCTCGTTCCACCAAAGCTTGTCCTCAACTTCAAACCAAACTCAAACTGGAAAGAACGCGTAAAGAATGGAGGAACTGAATGATGGGAAAGATCTCTGTTAATGAACTCGCCACAAAGCTGATAGACCGCAAAGGTTTGTCGAAGAAGCAGGCAGCAGCCTTCGTAAACGAGATGTTCGACATCATCCAGAGAGGGCTGGAACAGGACAAGGCTGTGAAAGTGAAAGGTTTCGGGACTTTCAAGATCATCAGCGTGGACGATCGTGAGAGTATCAATGTCAATACTGGTGAACGTGTCTTGATAGAAGGTCACAGTAAGATCACGTTCACTCCTGATGCCGTGATGAAGGAGCTGGTGAACAAGCCTTTCTCACAGTTTGAGACAGTTGTTCTGAAAGACGGTGTCGACTTTGATGATATGGACAAAGAACCAGAGGATCCACAGGTTGACACGGATACTGAGGAAGAGGCCTCTTCTGCACCATTAGTAGATTTTGGTACAGAAACAGAGACGGTGCAGGAAGAGCCGCTTGTAGAGGCTCAAGTGCCTATTGTAGAAGAACAAGAGACCATCGTTGAAGAGAAAGTTCCTCTTATTGAAACACCTGCCGTAGAGGTAGAAACAGAGGCTCCTGTTATTGATAAGATAGTTCAAGACGAGAATTTCGTTGAAGAGAATATTGCTGAAGAGCATATAACAGAATTGAATATAACAGAAGAGAATGTTGAAGACGCCCCCCAAGCAGAAGAAACAGTAGAAGAGGCTTTTGATGAAGAAATCATCTATGAGGAAGAATCGTCTGGAGCATGGAAGATATGGGCGGTCGGCATAGTATGCTGTCTCGTAGGTTTTGCTGCAGGCTATATCGTGGCGAATATGATGAGCCAGCAGCCTGCGGTGCCCGAAGAGCCTAAGCAAGAGACTGTCGCAAAGCCACAGCCTCAGCTGGCAGACAGTGTGAAACAGGAAGCTGTTCCTGAGCCAGAACCGAAAATAGAGCCTAAACCAGAACCTAAACCAGAGGTGAAGCCAGAACCGAAGCTTGAACCGAAGAAAGAAGTGGAGCCTGAGGCAAAAGCAAAGCCTGAGCCAGCTCCTGCTCCCGATAAATATGAGAAGATGGACCCCCGAGTACTTCATGGAGCATACAGAATCGTTGGTACTGACCACGTAGAGAAAATCAAGGAGACAGATAACCTCGCGAGAATCTGTAAGCGTACCATCGGTCCAGGCATGGAATGCTATCTTGAGGTCTACAATGAAATTAAGGGGGATGCTGACCTGAAGCCAGGAAAGGACATCAAAATCCCCAAACTCGAACTAAAGAAAAAGAAGAAGTAAAATACAAAATAAAGATTAAATTATGGCAGAAGCAATTGACATCCGTGAGTTGAACATCCGGATAGAACAACAAAGTGCATTTGTTACAAATCTTGTAGCAGGAATGGATCGTGTCATCGTAGGTCAGAAGCACCTCGTTGACTCGTTGCTGATAGGTCTTCTCAGCGATGGACATATTCTCCTTGAGGGTGTTCCCGGACTGGCAAAGACGTTAGCAATCAAGACATTGTCGCAACTGATAGACTCTGAGTACAGTCGTATCCAGTTTACACCAGACCTTCTCCCTGCTGACGTCATCGGTACGATGATCTATTCTCAGAAAGATGAGAATTTCCAGGTGAAGAAAGGTCCTGTATTCGCCAACTTCGTATTGGCAGATGAAATCAACCGTGCTCCGGCAAAGGTACAGAGTGCACTCCTCGAAGCCATGCAGGAGAAGCAGGTAACCATTGGCAGCCAGACATTCGCACTGCCTAAGCCGTTCCTCGTGATGGCTACACAGAACCCTATCGAACAAGAGGGAACATACCCGCTGCCAGAGGCACAGGTAGACCGTTTCATGCTGAAGGTTGTCATCGACTATCCAACGCTCGATGAGGAAAAGAAGATTATTCGCGAGAACATTGCAGGTGAAATGCCGAAGGTAACACCCGTTACTACAGCCGATGATATTCTCAAGGCAAGAAGCGTTGTCGGAGAGGTTTATCTTGACGAGAAGATTGAGCAGTATATCGCAGATATCGTATTTGCCACACGTTATCCTGACCGTTATGGCCTTAAGGACCTGAAGGATATGATCAGCTTCGGAGGGTCTCCCCGTGCAAGTATCAATCTTGCCAAGGCAGCCCGTGCATACGCATTCATCAAGCGTCGTGGATATGTCGTTCCTGAGGATATCCGTGCTGTGGCACATGATGTATTGCGCCATCGTATCGGTCTGACCTACGAGGCAGAGGCCAGCAATATTACAAGTGAGGAGATCGTCTCAAAGATCATTAATAAAGTTGAGGTGCCCTGATAGGATTAACCTAGGATTACCAAGGAAAACTTAGGAATACCTGGGATAGCCTAGAAAGATTATGGAGACGAGTGAGATTATAAAGAAGGTCCGTAAGATTGAGATCAAGGCCAGAGGTCTGAGCTCAAACATCTTTGCAGGTCAGTACCATTCTGCGTTCAAGGGTAGGGGAATGGCCTTCAGCGAAGTGCGTGAGTATCAGTTTGGTGATGATGTCAGAGATATCGACTGGAATGTCACGGCCCGTTTTCATCGCCCTTATGTGAAGGTGTTTGAAGAGGAACGTGAGTTGACGGTGATGCTTCTCATTGACGTCAGCGGATCTCTTGACTTCGGTACCCAGAAACAGATGAAGCGTGATATGGTGACGGAGATCGCAGCCACCATAGCCTTCAGTGCCATACAGAACAACGATAAGATAGGCGTGGTGTTCTTCTCTGATAAGATCGAGAAATACATCCCACCGAAGAAAGGACGCAAGCATATCCTCTACATCATAAGAGAGATGCTCGATTTCCAGCCAGATTCGAAGAAGACTGATGTAAAGCAGGCAGTAGAGTTCCTCTCAAGTGTTCAGAAACGCAGGACTACAGCATTTATCCTCAGCGATTTCTACGTAAGGAATGATTTCCAGCAGTCGCTGCAGATTGCCAATCGCAAGCATGATGTCGTAGCCATTCAGGTGTATGACCAGCGTGCAAAGGATCTGCCTGACGTAGGCCTGATGAAAGTTGTGGATGCTGAGACTGGCTTTGAGCAGTATGTAGATACCAGTAGTAAGCGTCTGCGCGATTCTTATCGTAAATTCTGGATGACCAGGCAGCACTTGTTGCAGGAGACGTTTAATAAGAGTAACGTTGACAGCGTGAGCATCGCCACGAACGAAGATTTCGTAAAGGCCTTGCTGATGTTGTTTAAACAAAGAAGTTAGAAAAGACAGATAAAGATATGAGGACGATAGTGACTATTGTGGCTCTAATAGCTATGGGAGCTGGAAACGTGAAGGCTCAGGTGGCTGTAGAAGCAAGCATCGACCATATCGAGATGCTTGTAGGCGAGCAGACGCATGTCACCCTTAAGGCTGTGGCAAAGGAGAGTTCTAAGGTGGAATTCCCCACGTTCCAGCCATCGCAATTTATTACGCCTGGCGTGGAAGTGCTTAACTACCAGCCTCTGGAAGACAAGGAGGCAGATAATGGTTTCGTAGAGAAGTCGATGGTCTATACCCTGACTTCATTCGACGATACATTATACTATATCCCCCCTATGACCGTGAAGGTCGACGGTAAGCCGTTTCAGACAAAAAGTCTCGCCCTTAAGGTGCTGACGATAGAGGTGGATACCACTCATGTAGAGCAGTTCTTCGGACCTAAGGGGGTACAGGAGAATCCTTTCCTGTGGAGCGAATGGAGTCTTATATTCTGGTTGAGTGTATTATTGCTAATTATCTTTGCGATAACATATTATCTATATATACGTCTGCGCGACAACAAGCCCATCATTACGCATATTCGCATCGTAAAGAAACTCTTGCCTCACCAGAAGGCTATGAAGGAGATTGAGCAGATTAAGGCTGATAAGATGGTTTCGTCGGAGAATCCAAAGGAGTACTATACCAAGCTTACTGACACGCTCAGGAAGTATATCGAGGAGCGCTATGGCTTCAGTGCCATGGAGATGACCAGTAGTGAGATTATCGAGAAACTCATGGCGACACAAGACCAGAAGTCACTTGATGAGCTGCGCCATCTCTTCACCACAGCCGACCTTGTAAAGTTTGCCAAGTACTCTACGCTCATCAACGAGAATGACATGAACCTCGTGAATGCCATCGACTTCATCAACCAAACGAAGCTCGAGAATGTTCCTACGGAGGAAACAGTCAAGCCTCAGTTATCAGAGGAAGATCAGCGCAGTGTGAAGACGAGACGCTTATTGAAGATATTCATCACAGCTTTGCTCGTTATCAGCGTAGTATTGTTGGTTTATATAATCTATTCGACATATGGAATTTGCCAATAAAGAATATCTGTTTCTACTGTTGCTGATCATACCGTATATTATATGGTATGTGATGTATAGAAAGAAGACGGAGCCCACCATGCGGATGAGCGACACCTTCGCCTTCCGTGATGCGCCAAAGAGCTGGAAGGTGAAGCTGATGCCGCTCTCACCGCTGTTGCGCGTGCTGGCATTCACGATGATTGTCTTTGTACTTGCCCGTCCTCAGACTCAGAACTCATGGAAAAACAAGACGATTGAGGGTATTGACATCATGCTGGCAATGGACGTTTCTACGTCAATGCTGGCAGAAGACCTGAAGCCGAACCGTATAGAGGCTGCAAAACAAGTGGCAGCGGAATTCATATCAGGACGTCCAAACGATAATATCGGTCTGAGCATCTTTGCTGGAGAGGCTTTCACGCAATGTCCGATGACCATCGATCATGCCTCGCTGCTTAACCTGTTACACAATGTGAGGACAGACATTGCGGCACGCGGACTTATCGAAGACGGTACCGCCATCGGTATGGGCCTTGCAAATGCCGTGTCGCGTCTGAAGGATTCCAAGGCCAAGAGCAAGGTCGTAATCCTTCTTACCGACGGTAGTAACAACAGAGGTGATATCTCACCGATGACGGCTGCAGAGATAGCAAAGAGTCTGGGCATAAGAGTCTATACCATCGGCGTGGGCACCAACAAGGTTGCTCCATACCCGATGCCTGTGGCGGGTGGCGTTCAGTATGTGAATATCCCTGTAGAAATTGACAATAAGACACTCAGTGAGATTGCCGCTGCCACAGAAGGCGATTTCTACCGTGCAACAAATACAAAGGAACTCCGTAAGATCTATCAGGAGATTGATCAGTTGGAGAAGTCAAAACTCAACGTTAAGCAATTCAGCAAGAAATATGAGGCGTTCCAGCCTTTTGCCATCATCGCCGTGCTGGCGCTCTTGCTTGAGATACTGTTACGTATAACTATTTTCAGGAGGATACCATAAGATGTTCAGATTTGAAGACCCCATATATCTCTGGTTGTTAGTGCTGATACCCGTATTTGCACTTGTCCGGTTTATCACATACCGTAACCAGAAGAAGAAACTCCGCAAGTTTGGCGACCCCAAACTGTTGAAGCTTCTCATGCCCGATGTGTCGCGTTTCCGTCCTTCCGTAAAGTTCTGGATTCTTCAGGGCGCACTCGCATTACTCATCATGATGCTTGCAAGGCCTCAGATGGGAACGAAGATCAGTCAGGAGAAGCGAACTGGTATAGAGACTATTATCGCTCTCGACATTTCAAACTCCATGAGGGCTGAGGATATCGTACCCAGTCGTCTTGACCGCTCGAAGATGATGGTGGAAAACCTGGTAGACCACTTCACCAACGATAAGATCGGACTGATCGTATTCGCCGGCGATGCTTTCGTACAGCTGCCGATAACCAGCGACTATGTATCAGCGAAGATGTTCCTCTCCAGCATCGACCCCTCAATGATAGCCACGCAGGGAACTGATATCGCTGCTGCCATAGATATGGCGATGAACAGCTTCACTCAGGAGGAGGGCATCGGCAAGGCAATTATCGTCATTACCGATGGTGAGAACCATGAGAGTGGTGCGCTTGAGGCAGCAGAGGCTGCAAAGAAGAAAGGTATGCGAGTGTTTGTGTTAGGCGTAGGAAGTGCTCAGGGCGCTCCAATCCCCATTCCTGGAACAGGCGACTATATGAAGGACAATACGGGCAATACCGTTATGTCTGCCCTTAATGAGGATATGTGTCGTCAGGTGGCTCAGGCTGGCGGAGGTGTGTATATCCATGTGGAGAACAACAGCGCGGCGCAGCAGCAGCTTGACAATGAACTGGATAAACTCTCGAAGAAAGAGACCTCTACAACTGTCTATAGTGATTTCGACGAACAGTTCCAGGCTTTTGGAATCCTGGCCTTATTGCTGCTCATTCTTGAAATCTGTATCTTCGACCGTCGTAATCCTCTGCTGAAGAATCTGTCATTGTTTAAGAGAGGTGAGAGAATATCTTCTCCACGTCTCATTCTGCTCATGCTCATTTCTCTTACCACTTACGTATCACCTCTTACCTCTGCCAACGCCCAGACAGACCGTCAGTATATCCGTCAGGGAAACAAACTGTTTGGCGCAGGTGACTATGCCAATGCCGAGGTGTCGTATCGTAAGGCGATAGAGAAAAACCCACGTAATCCTCAGGCTGCATATAACCTTGGTAATGCCCTCATGGCGCAGAAGAAAGACTCTGCTGCCATCGAACAGTTCCAGAGTGCAGCGAAGATAGAGACGAATCCGATGCGTAAATATCAGTCTTTCCATAATATAGGTGTCATCTGCCAGTCGCATAAGATGTACGGTGAAGCCATCGAGGCATACAAGAGTGCTTTGCGTTTGAATCCAAGTGATGACGAGACGCGCTATAATCTTGTTTTGTGCAAGCATCAGAAACAGAAGCAGGATCAGAATCAGCAGAACCAGCAGAACAAGGATGATCAGAAGAAAGACGACAAGAAAGATGAACAAAAGCAAGATCAGAATAAAGACGAGCAGAAGCAAAAGCAACAGGAGCAGAAGCCTCAGATGAGTAAGGACAATGCCGAACAGTTGCTTAACGCTGCCATGCAACAGGAGAAGCAAACGCAGGATCGTCTGAAGAAAGCCCAGCAGCAGCCGCAACGTCGGAATATATTGAAGAATTGGTGATTTTTAGTGAATAGTTAATAGCGATTATTTAATAGTGATAATGAAAAGAAATAGGACAGATGAAGTGAAGTGTAGATGGATGGTGAAAGTATTGTTGATACTCTTCACTCTTCACTCTTCACTATTCACTTCCGTAGCCCAGACGCTTACAGGTTCTGCACCGTCGCACGTAGCCGTGGGTGAGCAGTTCCGTCTTACTTATACTGTCAATACTCAGAACGTCAGCGAGTTCCGTGCGGGAAACATCCCTGATGAGCTGGAGGTGCTTATAGGTCCTAACCGCAGCATGCAGTCCAGCTATCAGATGGTGAACGGTCATACCAGCTCGTCGTCTTCGATTACCTATACTTATATAGTAGTAGCGACGAAGAACGGCACTTTCACTATCCCTGCAGCTCATGTTGTCGTCGATGGTAAGTCGATAGCCTCAAATACCCTGAAGATTACAGTCTCTGGCAATGCCCGCAGCCAGTCTAACGGCGGTTCCAGCCAGCGTCAGCGTGACGATGAAGGTGCAGAGATGCGTGATGCAGGAAGCCGTATCTCAGGTTCCGACCTCTTCATCAAGGTCAGCGCGAACAAAAAGCGTGTCTATGAGCAGGAGCCGATACTCCTTACTTATAAGGTATATACCCTTGTCTCTCTGACACAGCTGGAGGGAAAGATGCCTGACCTCAAAGGCTTCCATACGCAGGAGGTTGATCTCCCACAGCAGAAGAGCTTTAAGGTAGAGACCATCAATGGCCGTCCATACCGTACTGTCACGTGGAGTCAGTATGTGATGTTCCCGCAGATCACTGGCAAGCTTCAGATTCCAAGCATCACCTTCAATGGTATCGTAGTCCAGCAGAACCGCAACATTGATCCTTTCGAGGCGTTCTTCAATGGCGGTTCCGGCTATATTGAGGTAAAGAAACAGATACAGGCTCCTGGCATAGAGATACAGGTAGATCCGCTGCCTCAGCGTCCAGCAAACTTCTCGGGTGGTGTGGGTAAGTTCAACATCTCTGCTCAGCTGAATAAGACCGATGTGAAAGCCAACGATCCTGTCAGCATGAGGGTGATTGTCAGTGGCACAGGTAACCTGAAGCTTATCAAACAGCCGGAAGTAGCCTTCCCCAAGGACTTCGACAAGTATGATGCCAAGATTACCGATAAGACCAAGCTTACACCAAGCGGTCTTGAGGGCTCTATGATATACGACATCCTTGCCGTTCCCCGTCATCAGGGCAAATACGAGATTCCGCCTATAGAGTTCACCTTCTTCAATACTGATACGAAGAAATACGAGACCGTCAGGACAGAGGGCTTCACGCTCAACGTCGCCAAGGGCTCTGGCAGTGCCAGCGTCAGCGATTTCACAGGTCAGGAGGATCTCCAGTTGCTGAACAAGGATATCCGTCATATAAAGATGGGTGACACGCGTCAGCATTCGCTCGACGATTTCTTCTTTGGCTCAACGGGCTATCTGATATCCATCGTCGTTCTCGCGCTGATTTTCATCTCGTTGTTTGTCATCTTCCGTCAGCGGGCCATCGAGAATGCCAATATCACAAAGCGTCGTGCCGGCAAGGCCAACAAGGTAGCTACGAAGCGACTGAAGAAAGCTGCTAAGCTGATGACGGAGAATAAGCCTGGCGAGTTCTATGACGAGGTGCTCCGTGCCCTTTGGGGATATGTGGGCGACAAGCTGAACATCCCTGTAGAACAGCTTTCTCACGATAATATCAGCATGCGTCTTGCTGAGCGTAATGTCAATGAGGAGACAATTGCCCAGTTTATCGAAGCCCTCGATGAGTGCGAGTTCGAGCGTTATGCGCCTGGTGATCCTAAGGGTAATATGAATAAGGTATATGAAAAGGCGATGACCGCCATCGAAAAGATTGAAGAGACCATGAAAAGAGGTAAGCGGAAAGAGGTAAGAGGTGAGAGAACATCTTCTACCCGTCTTATTCTGCTTGCAGTCATTTCTCTGACCTCTTACTTCTCACCTCTCACCTCTCATGCAGTGACTAAGGCGGAGGCTGACTCTGCCTACGTACGTGGAGAATACCAGCAGGCCATCAAGGACTACGAGGCGCTGCTGAAGCATGGTGCCTCTGCCGACCTCTATTACAATCTCGGCAATGCCTACTATCGCACGGAGAACATCACGAAGGCCGTGCTGAACTATGAGCGTGCGCTGTTGCTCTCACCCAGCGACCGTGACATCCGCTTCAACCTTCAGATGGCACGTTCGAAGACCATCGACAAGATCACACCTGAACAGGAAATGTTCTTCGTCACATGGTATCGCTCGCTCGTGAATCTCGCAAGTGTCGACGGCTGGGCGCGTACGGCGCTCATAGCATTGGCGCTGGCCATCATACTGGCACTTGTCTATCTCTTCTCCGAGCGTATATGGCTGAGAAAGATCGGTTTCTTTGGTGCGATATTCCTGATAGCGGTGTTCGTGTTGAGCAATATCTTCGCCCATCAGCAGAAAGAACTGCTCGTCAACCGCAAGGGCGCAATCGTCACTGCTCCTGCCGTGACGGTAAAGAGCACGCCTGACAAGAAGGGGACCGACCTTTTCATTCTCCATGAGGGAACGAAGGTCACCATTACCGACGCGTCGATGAAGGAGTGGAAGGGTGTACGACTTGCCGACGGTAAGGAGGGTTGGATAGAGACAAAACAAATAGAACTGATATAAAGATGGATTGGCAGACGATAATAGATTTTGATAAGGAGCTGCTGCTATGGTTCAATGGCAGCCCTTCGCTCTATCTCGACGCTTTGGTGCGTACCCTCACAAACGCACTTACTTGGGTGCCGCTGTATCTGAGCCTGTTCTATGTGGTTCTGAAGAATAACGATACGGTACAGAAAATTGTGTTTGTCGTGGCCTGTGCCGGATTATGCGTTCTGCTCGCAGGTACCGTTGACGACGAAATTGTGAAACCCACAGTAGCCCGCTGGCGTCCTACCCATGACCCGCAGATAGGATTACTCGTGGATATCGTCGACGGCTATCGCGGCGGCAATTACGGCTTCTTCTCTGCCCATGCCTCGAACACCTTTAGCCTCACCGTTTTCTTCTGGTGGATCATCCGTAGCCGGCTGCTCACGACGGCGATGGTATTATGGTCGCTCACCAACTGCTGGACACGCCTCTATCTTGGTGTACATTTCCCAGGTGATATCCTCGTAGGACTCTGCTGGGGCTTCATCTGCGGCAGTCTGGTATATCTTATTTATCATCGTTTCAACCGTGATAAGAAGACGAGATATATCCCAGGCGACATGAATATTCCTGTAAGTGTCCTTGTGTTTACACTCGTCTACGCACTTATTAAATCAGCATTCGCATGACAGATCCAAAACATATACATATAAGCGACTATAACTATCCGCTCCCTGACGAACGCATCGCGAAGTTCCCTATCGCGCAGCGTGACCACTCGAAACTGCTTGTTTACAGGCATGGTGAGGTGGGAGAGGACCTGTTCTATAACCTCCCCAAATATCTGCCGAAAGGCGCATTAATGGTCTTCAACAATACAAAGGTCATCCAAGCCCGTATGCATTTCCGCAAGACAGATGCCAACGGCGAGCATACTGGCGCTCTCATCGAGGTATTCCTCCTTGAGCCTGCCGAGCCTTCAGACTATGAGCTGATGTTCCAGACCACAGGCCATTGTGCATGGTATTGTCTCGTCGGCAACCTCAAGAAGTGGAAGGAAGGTCCGCTGACACGGACAATAACCATTAACCAATACCCGATAACCGTCAAGGCTACGCGCGGTCCTATACATGGCACCTCCCATCGCATCGATTTCGAATGGGATGGTGACGTAAGCTTCGCGGAGATTATCGATGCGATGGGTGAACTGCCTATTCCGCCATATCTCAACCGTGAAACTCAGGAGAGTGACAAGACGACCTACCAGACTGTCTATTCGAAGATTAAAGGTAGTGTCGCAGCTCCCACAGCCGGACTGCACTTCACGCCCGAAGTACTCTCTGCCCTCGATGCAGCAGGCATAGACCGTGAGGAACTGACGCTGCACGTTGGCGCAGGAACGTTCAAGCCCGTGAAAAGCGAGGAAATTGAGGGTCACGAGATGCATACGGAGTATATCAGCGTGCGCCGTGATACCATCCAGAAACTTATCGACCACAGTGCCTCTGCCATCGCTGTAGGCACAACGAGCGTACGTACCCTTGAAAGTCTATACTACATGGGGCTGAAGGTGATGGCAAATCCAGAACTCTCTGAAGAGCAGCTCCACGTCGAACAGTGGGAACCCTATGAGAGTGAAAAGGGAATAGTGAATAGTGAAAAATTTGCTACCGCTGTTGATGCCCTCAAGGCACTCGCATCGTGGATGGATGCCCATGAGCTGAAGGTGTTGCACTCCAGCACCCAGATCATCATCGCCCCAGGCTATGACTATAAGATCGTGAAGATGCTGGTTACGAATTTCCATCAGCCACAGTCTACGCTGCTGCTCCTCGTGAGCGCATTCGTAAAGGGCGACTGGCATAAGATCTACGACTACGCCCTGGCTCACGACTTCCGTTTCCTGAGCTATGGTGACTCATCGTTGTTAATACCGTAAATAATTAAAAGAATGTAGGATATGAAGAATTGTTCAAGACTTATTGTAGCGTGTTTGCTTTCCATTTGGTGTGTTTCTGTTAACGCCCAGAGTAAGACACTCCTGATCTCTGAGTCAGGACTTCCTTATACAGAACAGACGTGGTATGCCTACGGTGATGGACAGCCGCTCGTAGAGACCGATATCACCTCGAACTGGAACCTTGGCAAACGTATTGTGTCTGCCGCCTATACCAGTGAGGGCTGGCTGGTCATCATGGCCAAGAATACGGAATACACCCACCAGTCGTTCTCGCTTACTGACGAGTGGCCTGAGGAGTGGATTGAGACGAAGTCGAAACAAGGGTTCGCCATCACATCGCTCTCCAGAAGCAACAAAGAGTGGCTCATCGTGATGTCACAGGGCTCTGGCATCAAGGGACAGACCATCTGGCGCAACAGTTGGGCAAACCTCGCTCCTTGGATAACGGAACAGAAGGCTAATGGCTATTTCATCACCGATCTCGCCTACGACGGCAAGGCCTGGACGGTTGTGATGAGTCAGACACCAAAGTATCTCTCGCAGGGATACATGTGGGAAGCAAATACCTCGGAACTCTTGTCGAGGGTGCAGCACGGCATCTGGGCACGCGGATTCAACATCCATCAGATTGTTTACGGCGAGGGCAGCTACGTGGTGGTCTTCGGCAACTTCAGCAACGGCGACGAGCGTTTCCAGAACCTTCAGGTCAATCCTGATGATCCTAAGGAGTATATCCGTGAACAGTGGAACAAGGGCATCTGCATCGCCTACGTAGGCGGCGGAGCCCCACAAAAGAAAAAGAAGTAATTATGATAGAGGTAATCGTAAAAGACAGTAAGCTGCAGCAGGCGGCGATGGAGGGAATGGATGCCTTCGTAAAGGTGTTCGTCGACGGAATCCGAAACGCTATCGGCGGAGAGCTGACGGCGGAGACGATGGCAGAGCTGAACGCAGACCAGATAACGCTCCTGGCGTGGGACATGCTCCACGACGAGGTGATGGACGGCGGATTCGTACAGCTGATACACAACGGCCTTGGAGAGTTTATCTTCAAGAATCCCTTCGCCAAGGCACTTAACAAGATGTGGGGCATGCGCGACCTCTCGAAACTGATCTACGAGGGTCACACGCTGTGGCTGAAATACAGGGATGAGATCGAGAAGGATTGCAGCGAGGAGGAGTTCATGGCGCTCTTCGAGAAGTTCCCGGAGTTCGACGACCTCGATGACAAGTTCATAGAGAACGAGGAGGAATGGACAGACACCATCGCGCACTACATCGATGACAACCTCGAGAAATTTGCAACGATTCAATGAACAAGACAGAAGAATTGCTGAGGAAGAAAAGCCCAGTACAGATAAAGAACAAGAAGGCCTCGTTTGAATACTTCTTCATCGAGACCTTTACTGCCGGCATCGTGCTGACGGGTACGGAGATAAAGAGTATCCGTCTGGGAAAAGCGAGTCTGGTAGATACCTATTGCACCGTCATCAACGGCGAGCTGTGGGTGAAAGGCATGAGCATCAGCCCGTATTTCTACGGTTCATACAACAACCACGAGATGAAGCGCGACCGTAAGCTGCTGCTCACCAAGCGTGAGATCCGGCAGCTTGAGAGTGCCACGAAACAGACGGGTTATACCATTGTGCCCATCCTTGTCTTCATCGATGATAAAGGCCGTGCAAAGATGGACATCGCCCTCTGTAAGGGTAAGAAGGAGTTTGACAAGCGTCAGACGCTGAAGGAGAAGGAAGACCGCCGCGAGATGGACCGTGCGATGAAAGTATGGAAATAGAGAAGAGTGAAGAGTGAAGAATAGACTTAACGATATTATTAAGGAGAGAATCCTCGTGCTCGACGGCGCGATGGGTACGATGGTAGGGGCTGTGATGGGTAAGGTCGGCAATACCGACGAACTGAACCTCAGCCGTCCTGAGATCATCGCAGAGATCCATCGCAAATACCTCGATGCAGGAGCCGACATCATAACGACCAACACGTTCAGCAGTCAGCGCATCTCTCAAGCTGACTATCATCTCGAAGACGCCGCCCGCAGGATGGCACTCGAGGGTGCCAGACTTGCACGCAGGATGGCAGATGAGTTCTCCACACCAGAGAAACCGCGATTTGTGGCGGGTTCCATAGGTCCGACGAACAAGACACTCTCGATGTCGCCCGACGTGAGCAATCCCGCTGCGCGTGAAATCACCTACGACGAGCTCCTTGAGGCATACAGCGAACAGGTTGACGGACTGATAGAAGGCGGTGTCGATACACTGCTCATCGAGACAATCTTCGATACCCTCAATGCCAAGTGTGCCATCGACGCCTCTATGCGGGTGATGGCCAAGCGCGGTGTCGAGCTGCCCATCATGCTCAGCGTCACCATCAGCGACCTGGCAGGGCGTACGCTCTCAGGACAGACACTCGATGCCTTCCTCGCCAGCGTGAGCACCTATCCCATCTTCAGCATCGGACTGAACTGTTCCTTTGGTGCCACGCAGATGAAACCCTATCTGCGCGAACTGGCACGCAAGGCACCATATTACATCAGCTGCTATCCTAACGCCGGACTGCCAAACGCTATGGGACTCTACGACGAGACGGCAGCGTCAATGGCACCTAAGATGGCAGAACTCGTCGATGAGGGACTTGTGAACATCATCGGCGGCTGCTGCGGTACGACGGATGAGTTTATCAGGGCTTATCAAGGGATTATTCGAGAAGTGAGGAGTGAGGAGTGTGGAGTGAGAATACCTGAAGTGTGGAAAAAGCCGCATGTGCCAGCTGCAAAGCCAGAATCCATGTGGCTCTCAGGATTAGAATTACTCGAACTTCGACAGCAAGACACATCTCTCACCTCTATCTTCATCAACGTCGGTGAGCGCTGTAACGTTGCCGGAAGCCGTAAGTTCCTGCGTCTGATAAAGGAGAAAAACTACGACGAAGCGCTGACCATCGCCCGCAAACAGGTGGAAGACGGTGCTCTCGTCATCGATATCAATATGGACGACGGTCTGCTCGATGCCCGTCAGGAGATGCAGACGTTCCTCAATATGATTGCCGCCGAGCCGGATATCGCCAAGGTGCCTGTGATGATCGACTCTTCGAATTGGGAGGTCATCCTCGCTGGCTTGAAGTCCGTTCAGGGCAAGAGCATCGTCAACTCCATCTCGCTGAAAGAGGGCGAGGAAAAGTTCATTGAGCATGCCCGCGACGTGATGCGCTATGGTGCAGCCGTAGTGGTGATGTGCTTCGACGAGGAGGGACAGGCCACGAGCTACGAGCGTCGCATAGAGATTGCCGAGCGCGCATACCGCATACTGACGGAGCGGGTAGGGATGAACCCCTGCGACATCATCTTCGACCCCAATATCCTTGCCATCGCCACCGGCATGGAGGAGCATAATGCCTACGCTGCCGACTTCATCCGCGCGACAGCATGGATCCGCAAGCACCTCCCCGGGGCGCATGTCAGCGGCGGCGTGTCGAACCTCAGTTTCTCGTTCCGAGGCAACAACTATATCCGCGAGGCCATGCATGCCGTATTCCTTTACCATGCGATAAAGAATGGTATGGACTTCGGCATCGTAAATCCCTCTACGAAAGTTACATACTCCGATATACCTCAAGCACAGCTTGAAATCATCGAAGATGCCATTCTCTGTCGTCGCAGCGATGCCTGCGAGCGGCTGACGGAGCTGGCGGCGGATATTACGAGGAAGGAGGAAGGAGAAAGGAGGAAGGAGAATAGTTCCCTATCTGGTAATCTCACTCCTCACTCCACACTCCTCACTCCACACTCATCATTACCTTTAGAAGAGCGTCTGGCTCAGGCATTACAGAAAGGCATAGGCGACCATCTCGAAGCCGACCTGAAGGAGGCACTTGAGAAATACCCCCATGCCGTGGATATCATCGAAGGCCCGCTGATGGCGGGTATGAATCGGGTAGGGCAGCTCTTTGGCGAAGGCAAGATGTTCCTGCCTCAGGTTGTGAAGACAGCCCGTACGATGAAACAGGCAGTAGCCATCCTCCAGCCGTATATCGAGGCCGAGAAGCAGCAAAGACTTACAGGGACAGGTTCCGCGAGTCCGAAGGTGCTGCTGGCCACCGTCAAGGGCGACGTGCACGACATCGGCAAGAACATCGTGAGTGTGGTGATGGCCTGCAACGGCTACGAGGTGATTGACATGGGTGTGATGGTGCCCGCAGAACAGATCGTTCGCAAGGCGAAAGAAGAGCAAGTGGACATGATTGGTCTCAGCGGACTGATCACCCCCAGTCTCGAAGAGATGGTGAATGTGGCCACTGAGCTGAAGAAGGCCGGCCTGAACATCCCCATCATGATCGGCGGTGCCACCACCAGCGAGCTGCATGTGGCACTGAAGATTGCGCCCGTCTATGGCGGGCCTGTGGTGTGGATGAAAGACGCCTCGCAGAATGCCCTCACCGCCAACCGCCTGATGACTGAGGAACAGACGGTGGAGCAAGAGCTGAACGAGAAATACGCCCACCTGCGCAGCGACTACCAGCAGGAACAGCAGCAGCTCCTCTCGCTCGAAGAGGCCAGAAAACAAAAGAAAAACTATTTCGAATGATGAAGAAGACGATACTATTAGCAATCGTGCTGCTCTTTACGATAGCAGCCGGTGCGCAAATGAAGCGCGAGTTCCGCGGTGCATGGATACAGTGCGTCAACGGACAGTTCCAGGGAATGGGTACACAGAAGATGCAGCAGACGCTCACCTACCAGCTCGACGAGCTCCAGAAGGACGGCTGCAACGTCATCATCTTCCAGGTGCGTCCTGAGTGCGATGCCCTCTACGAAAGTAAGATAGAGCCGTGGAGCCGTTTCCTGACAGGCAAGCAGGGTGTGGCACCAAGTCCCTACTGGGACCCCCTGCAGTGGATGATCACCGAGTGCCATAAGCGCGGCATGGAGCTCCACGCCTGGATCAACCCCTATCGTGCGAAGACGAAGACCACCAAGCAGCTCGCCTCGAACCATATCGCCGTGCGTCGTCCGATGAGCTGTTTCAGCTACGACGACCTCTTCATTCTCAACCCGGGACTGCCTGAGAACCGCGACTATATCTGCGAGGTGGCAAAGGACATCGTGAGCCGCTACGACGTGGACGGCATCCACATGGACGACTATTTCTATCCCTATCCCGTGAAGGGCGAGACCATCCCCGACGAACACCTTTTCCGCGAGAACTCCAACGGTCTGAAGGACATCAACGACTGGCGCCGGTACAACGTCAACCTCTTCATCGAGCAGTTCTATAAGACCGTCCACGATACGAAGCCCTGGGTGAAGGTAGGTATCTCGCCCTTTGGCATCTACCGCAACAAGAAGAGCTCGCCCATCGGCAGCGACACCAACGGCACACAGAACTACGACGACCTCTATGCCGACATCCTGCTCTGGGTGAACAACGGCTGGCTCGACTACAACGTGCCCCAGATCTACTGGGAGATCGGCAACAAAGCCGCTGACTACGAGACGCTCATCAAGTGGTGGGCACAGCATGCCTCGAACCGTCCGCTCATCATCGGCGAGGATGTGGAGCGCACCGTGAAATACTCCGACCCCAAGAATCCCAACACCCATCAGCTGGGTGCAAAGATGCGTCTGCACCAGCAGTTGCCAGGCGTGAAGGGCACCGTGCTGTGGTATGCCAAGGCAGCCGTCGATAACGTGGGGCAGTACGGCACCTCGCTGCGCAACAACTACTGGCGCACGCCGGCACTCCAGCCTGCGATGCCGTTCATCAGCGACAAGTCACCCAAGAAGGTGAAGAAGGTGAAGCCCGTATGGACGCAGGACGGCTATATCCTCTTCTGGACAGCGCCCAAGGGCAAGGACTGGCGCGACACGGCTGTGAAATATGTGGTCTATCGCTTTGGCAAGGGCGAGTCGGTGAACACCAGCGATGCTTCGAAGATCGTGGCCATCACAACCCAGCCGTTCTACAAGCTGCCCTATAACGACGGCAAGGAGAAGTTTACATACGTCGTAACGGCCCTCGACCGTCTACAGAACGAGAGCAAGGCCGTAAAAAAGAAGATTAAGCTATGACAAGGAGAGAGTATCTGATTGGCGCTGCCATCGTATTGGTGATACTGGGAATGGTCCTCTATCCCGTCTTGTCCTGCAACAACGGCGGTCTGTCGCCTGCGGAGATGCAGCACAAGCTCGACAGCATCGCCAAGATTGAGACCAAGGAGAAGCTCGCTGCCCAGGGCATCAACCTCGACAGGGAAGTCAGTCCCGTCCAGATGTTCTACGACAGTCTGGGCATCCAGCCGCTGCCCATCCGCTACTCTGACGACTACGTGAAGTTCCTGCCCGGCTATAAGACCGTGCCCTCAGAGCTTGCTTCGTTCATGGGGCTCGAAGGCCGTGTGGAGCCAAAGGCCATCTCACTGCCGGAGTCAGCTGGTGCCAAACTGATGATCCTCGCAGCCGACGAGGGCGACGGTCTCTATTCCCTCTGGCTCTACTCGCTCGACGATGAGTATATGCCCGTCGACAAGCTCTGTCTCTATGCCACCAGCAAGGAGGAGGCAAAAGAGAACCTTGAGGCCGATCCTGAAGACCAGCTGATACAAGACTTCGTAATCACCAGCGACTACGAGATACGGCTCACCGACTACACCGGCAAGTTGCAGGCTCAGGTGCAGCGTGTATTCCACATCGATCCCTCGCGCCACTTCGAGGAAGACCAGGAGATCGACTACGAAGGTAAACCAACATTTTAACGCAATAATTAAAAAAACATGAAGGATTTCAATTTCTACGCACCTACACGTATTGTTTTCGGCAAGAGCTCCGAAGAGCAGCTGCCGCAGTTGATCCGCCAATACGGCGGAACGAAGGTTTTAGTGCATTACGGTGGCGGTTCAGCCCGCAAGTCAGGACTGCTTGACAAGGTGGAGGCGATGCTCACCGAGGCGAAGATCGACTTCGTGGAGTTGGGTGGGGTAGTGCCCAACCCGCTGCTGTCGAAGGTCCGCGAGGGTATCGCACTCTGTCGTAAGGAGGGGGTCGACTTCATCCTCGCCGTGGGTGGCGGCTCCGTCATCGACTCTTCAAAGGCTATCGGCTACGGTGTCTGCTACGACGGCGACGTATGGGACTTCTGGGACGGCAAGGGCGCCCCTCAGGCGTGTCTGCCCATCGGCGTGATGCTCACCATCCCCGCTGCGGGTTCCGAGATGTCGTCGAGCACGGTGATCACCAACGATGAGGGCATGCTGAAGCGCGGCTTCAACAGCGATGTCTGCCGCTGCCGCTTTGCCATCATGAACCCTGAGCGCACCTACACCCTGCCGCCATACCAGACGGCCGCCGGTGCCACCGACATCATGATGCACACTATGGAGCGCTATTTCTCGAAGTACGAGGATGCCACACTGACCGATGCCATCAGCGAGGCGCTATTGCGCACGGTGAAGGAAGCCGTCTTCGAGGTGCTGAAGAATCCTGAGGACTATCGCAACCGCGCCAACATCATGTGGGCCAGCAGCCTTTCTCACAACGACCTCACGGAGTGCGGAACGGAGAAGGACTTCGCCACCCATAAGCTGGAGCACGAGCTCTCCGCCTGCTTTGGCGTCACCCACGGTGCCGGACTCGCTGCCATCTGGGGCTCTTGGGCAAGATACGTGATGGACCGCCATGTCAGCCGTTTCGCGCAGTATGCCGTCAACGTGATGGGTGTGCCCAACGACTTTGCCGACCAGCGTGCCACCGCCCTTCGCGGCATTGAGGCTACGGAGCGTTTCTTCCATGCCATCGGAATGCCTGTGAGCATCCCCGAGCTGGTAGGGCGCAAGGCCACCGACGAGGAGATCAGCGATTGTGTCCGCAAGTGCTCTCGCGACGGGAAAATGAAGCTCGGAGCAATCGAGGTACTCGATGCCTCCGACATGGAGAAGATCTACCGCATGGCAAACGAATAGTTAGGCAAGTTCCTATACAGTCGAGAGGCACCCCGGTTGGGATGCCTCTCTTTCTTCTTTCCCTACAGGAGGGGTTAGGGGAGGTCACTCATGTCACAAAGGTGCCCTCGTGTGTCCTGCCCCTCGTGTGGCTAGAAAAAAGCCCGCTCCTTGCGTGGGGCGGGCTTCGGGTTCATGCACCAGTGAGTTTATTCCTCAACGATATTCTTAAACAACTTCCAATTCTCAGCATTCTGGTATTTACTCTTACACCCATTGGGGACATAGAGTTTGGCATTATTGTAAGCTGACTGATCGAAGTTGATACTAAATGTCAGAACAGGTGGTGTAGTGGCCTTTATATGAATCTCAGTTAGTGCAGTCGTGTTGAAAAAAGCCCCATCCTCTATCAATTTCATTGTGCTTGGCAGCACTACTTTTTTCAATTTAGTGTCAGAAGTGAAAGCATAAGCGCCGATGGTTTCTACGCCTTCCGGAATAGTGATTTCAGTAATGTTCAAATAAGACAGAGCTTGATCCCCGATGATGCGGATGGTGTTGGGAAGAGTCACAGCGGTGATGCTTCCGCGACCTTCAGCACACTGTTTGCCTAATCCAGTCACCTTGAGCTCATTTCCCCAGTGGGTTATCTTTGCTGGAACTTCAAGCTTCCCAGAGAAATCCCAGGGCACTTTGCTCAGTTCCACTTCCTCCCCAGCCTTCGTAATCTTATAATTTAAAATCTTGCCATTATCATCCGCAATAGATAATACAGCATCTTTA
>JAEEGL011833265.1_pt1 | contig 23526 bp, 30 predicted proteins | sample 9134231 | NCBI WGS metagenome assembly JAEEGL01 (sample SAMN16246548, study PRJNA631951) | gut metagenome | biome: gut microbiome; feature: rumen; material: fiber-attached | host: Bos | place: Iran: Karaj | collected 2018-10
CCCGGCGATGTGGGTGAGATTGAAAGAGCGAGTATAGGAGGAATGACCAATGCAGCCTAAAGTGGGTATGTACAGATGCCCAGTCTGCGGGGACTGGACGTTGACTTCCAGGGGAGAATACGAGATTTGTAACGAATGCGGCTGGGAAGACGACAAAGCCCAATACCCCGACGAAAATGAGCCGAACTACGGCCCGAACGGGACACATTCCGTCCGGTCCTACCGCGAATCTTACCAGCGGCTCCGCCGCGAGAATCCCGACATGCCCTGGCCGGATCTCGCCCGACTCATCATGGCGGAGCAGCCCCCGATGAAATGAGAGGTGCTCCGCGCCGCCCTCGATGAACTGAGAAAGGAGACCTTTCATGAGCGAATTCAAAGAAGTGGACACCCTTTTTGCCCAGGTAGAGCCCTTTGTCAAGGACTCCCGAAGCCTCATCAAACGCCCCTACCGCGATGACGACGTCATCATCGAAGCACAGATTCTTGACACCCTGGACGACGGAATGGAAATCGAACTCTGCCTCTGGACAGACTGCGAAAGCCACGCGTCCTTCTGGGACGTTTCCATCGACAAGACGCTGTTTCAGGAAAAAACGGCCACGGATTTCCTCAACTATCTCAAGGAGAAAGGCTTCCATCTCGAAAACGTCCAGGACATCTTCGGCGGAAAATGGCACTACTGCGGCCTGATTGATATGGAAAAAGTGTACAGAATACAGTATTATCAGAATAGCAGCGATTGACAAGGAGGTCCCCCATGGCAGAGGAACCCAAAAAACTGGCACTTCTACGGATCCTGGAGATCCTCCGGGAGGAGAGCGACTGTGACCACCCGATGACGCAGGAGGACATTGCGAACCGGCTGGAGCGTGACTACGGCATCGTCATCGAACGGAAAGCGGTCGCAAGGAATCTGTCCCTTCTTCGGGAGGCGGGCGTCGAGATCGATGCCTGCCGGAGCGGCGTGTATCTCCATAGCCGGGACTTCGAGGATACGGAGCTTCGGATGCTGATCGACGGCGTCCTGAGCAGCAAATACATCCATGCGAAGCATTCCAAAGACCTGATCGAGCGCCTCTGCGCCCAGTCCAACAAATACTTCAAATCCCATGTGAAGAACATTTTCTCGGTCAATGACTGGAGCAAGACAGAGAACCAGGAACTGTTCTACAACATCGAAGTTATCGACCAGGCCATCGAGCAAGGTGTGATGATCAGCTACAATTACAACAAGTACGGCGCGGACAAAAAGCTGCACAATTCTTCCTACCAGCGCGTGAGCCCCTACCAGATGATCCTCCACAACCAGCGCTATTATCTGATGGCCTACAACAGCTATTTTGAAAATATGGTCTTCCACCGCCTGGATCACATGACGAACATCAAACTCAGGCCGGAGCACCCGGCGGTCCAGATCCGCACCATCAAAGGCTACGAGCGCGGCATCGACTACAAAGAGCTTGCCTCCTCGATGCCCTACCTCTTCACCGACAAACCCGAACGCATCACATTTGTCGCCGACAATGCCATCATCGACCAGATCATCGAATGGTTCGGCAAAGACGTCCGCATGCTCAAAAAGGACGACGCCCACGTGGAAGTCAGCCTGAACGCCAGCCCCACCGCCATGGAATACTGGGCCCTCCAGTTCATCAACTATGTCGAAGTCACCGCCCCGGAAGAACTCCGGGAGAAGATACGGAAGACGCTTGAAGAGGGAGTGGAGAAATATGAGTGAACTGATCCAAAGAGACTTGCAAGAGATTAGCGGATGGAGTCTTTGAGAAGGCGGCTGAAAACCGTATTCTAAAAAAGGACGAGGAACCAGTGGAAGTCACCGCATCGGAGAGAATTCGGGAGCGGACCAAAGCAGCATTCAAGAGAGAAGAGGAGAAATATGGACTTTGAAATCAAGAACAGAAGTTTGATCGGATATCATGGAGACTCCAGGAAGATTGTGATTCCCGAAGGCGTTGAAACTCTGGAGGACGGTGTCTTTTTAGAAAATCAAAACATTATATCCGTATCTTTCCCTGGTTCGCTGACTAGGATCGGGAATCGTGTATTCAAAAGTTGTCATAATCTGCAGGAAATCCGATTTTCTCATATGCAGCATATGAACAATGGAAGTTGGATATTCTATGATTGCCCAAGTTTAAAGAAAGCATATTTCCCTGATTGGGAATCGTTCTGGAATTATAACTATGACACTGTCGGCCCTCTTGAAAATGGGACAGAGTTATATATTGACGGGCAAAAAGTATCCGTAGCTATTGTCACACCGAACGCAACCGATCTAAGGAATCTTGTCGGTGCCTATGGAATCAAAGAAAAAAGATTCTCTATGAAGGAAGATCTTGTCGTTGTTGGTTACGATCATACAATCACTGCTCCCTCCTTGGCCGATGAAGTCTTTCGGGAAAATCCCGGGCTCGCTCGTCTTTTTACAATACAGGATGATGCAAATCGACTTTTGAACAGTTCTACCGACGTATTTTGGAAGTTTATTTTCGATAAGGCCTTGCTTACCAAGACTCTTTTCAACAATCTGAATTCGCGTCTGAGGGACGTTGCCCTCGAGGCCGGGGTACCATTATCCAAAGCCTATAAGAAGAGAAACGGTTGGCTTACGCCGTATAACATCCAGTATTTGGATAAGCTTATCAGAGGATGGTGCAACTGTTTCTCATTAGGCGATGATTGGATGGAGAAGGAACAGGACATTGTTGACAAAATTAATGAGTTTGTCGGTACTTCATACACGGTTCAGGAGTGGCGTCAGTATATGCTTAATAGGGTACCACAATAGACGACCTAAACAATTATGATAGCGCAAAAGATAGATGAAAAGAAAGAATGGATGCAAACTCTTTCCGAATTGGTTGCCATAGTGAAAAATGTTTAATCCATTATTTTGTCATTGTCCCTTATCCGACGGGAGCGCTATGATGGTTTCAGCAAACGGAACCGCCGTGGAAGTTGAGAAAGTGAATCAGTAATAGGGACAGTTCACCAACTCCATCCTGATCTCCACCGCTCTGACATTCGGGCTGACCAGCTCCTCCCCAGTGGGGCGGAAGCCACACTTTTCATAAAAATGTATGGCACGGGCATTGTCCTTTAAAACCCAAAGGACAATTCTTGGATAGTTTTCAAGCTTCTGAAGGCCTGCTTCAAGGAGCATACGTCCAAGGCCCGTGCCATAGTATTCAGACAGCACGTAAAGCGCGAAGATCTCACCAACTTCGGGCGCTTCCTCGCCCCGATCGCCATAGCCCACGAAGCCGACCACGCGATCGCCATCCTTCGCTACGATGATATTGTCCGACCAGCGGCGTGCGATCTCTTCGCAACGCTCCAAGGTCAGACGCTCCAGATAGTCTGCGCTCACCAAGCCCGGATAAGCTTCGTGCCACGCTTTCCAGTGGACATAGGCTTTTCCGAGTATGTCGGATATGGTTGTGAGAGGGGTGAGGGTGAACATGTCAGTTATCCCTTTCAAATACTGCAATCTCATAGCTCCCCGCGACTATCATATAGGTTTCCGGAACCTTTACAATCTCCAGACCGATGAGCTTGATATACTTGATTTCATCCGGATCCACGCCGGCAATCTGAAGCTGCGGGAGGGCATACGCTTTTCCTCCGGTAAAACGATTGTCAATGTAGGATGTTGTGAAATCTGTCAACTTTCCGGCAACACTTCTGCCATCTTTCAGAAGGAGAACCAGCTCGTCGTTTCCGTTCAGTTGTACGCCGAAATTGGTTCCGTTACATACGACAGAGAAGGACAGGAGAGTTCCTTTCTCAAGGTCTTTTGAGACTTCCATTGTAAAGCCGGAGACTGTACAAAAGTCTTCTTTTATGTCCAGGTTTCCGTCATTGTTCCAGGACGCTTTTGAAAAGTATTTGTCGATCTTTTCCTGCATCTCGGAAAGCTGTGAGCTCATTTCATTGATAGATGCAGCGGCTTCAATACTGCTCATCTGGGCGTTGCTTGCCTGCATAAGCGAGAAGATCAGTAATCCAATGCCGGCTGCTAAGGCGACAGAGCCTAAGATGGTCAGTACGATGGAAAGCGGAGACTTTCGCGTTTCCCACTTCTTTTTCTCTTCGGTCCGGACGGTTTCGACACAGCTTTGCAGGTAATCTGAAAAGGGCAGTTCTTTGCCGTCGACAGTGATGGTATTGTCCTTCTTGGGCGCCCATTCAGAACAAGCTGTAAAGATCTGATCAATGGTCTCATCGGTCAAAAGATTCTGGTGGAAGACTTGATTCTGGAGGATTCCTTTCAGTCCGTTCAGATGGCAGACGGTCACGTCCCGCCGGTTGTTCACAACCCGAAGGAGCACGTTTGGGGATGTGAAAACGATGAATGAATAGACCGGAACGCCTGGAAAACGGCTATGCAACGCGGCGGTATGATAGTCATTCTGGAGAATGGGCGAGCGGAACACATTATTCTTCGTTGTCTTGAAATACTGCGTCCAGTTCGGATCCTCGGCTTTCCCGTAGATTGTGCCCTTATAATGCTTGACTTCAAAGGAAATCATGCCAAAGCTATCGATCAAAAGCACATCGATTTCTGTGGTACGGCCATTGAAAGGAATCTGTACATTTGTCAGTATTTTCGCCTTATCAGAGCACAAGGGAAAGACTTCGGAAAACACGAGAAATTCGCCATAATAGCCCTTGCCCCGCTCGTCCCAAAGACGCTGTTGCTCCGCAAGATTGACGCCAGAGGATTGTTCGTAGATGTCGGTGAAGGTCATGGAAAGACGGCCCTTTGTTTGTGATTGAATTCTGTAAAAGTTCGGAAGGTACACGAACCGCGATTCTTTTCAAATATGATAACACGGGAATGGAGGAATATCCAGAGAGGGTAGGCGGGTTGCTTAGCCTCGCTTATCCGAATGTTTCGGATCTAGCGACACAGAAATTCGAGTGGTATCGGCAAAGCGCGACAGACTGGAGATGCGCCACACTCCTTACAATCTTCAATGCCATGCAAAGCGTTACAATTCCATATCGCTTAACAGAGATTGACAAAAGTTCTACAGACAAGGAAGCAGATATCAAAAAGCTCGCCAAACAAGCTGCGAACGGAAGCGGTATAGATGACGAGGATTGGTTCTACAATTGTTTTAAGACATTCTTGTTCGCATATAACCTTCAAAAGTAAAACTGAGTAAGAAATTACGGGGTTATGATACTCTTCTTTTGCTACGGTTTTTCACCCCGGCAACCTAAAGTCAAAGTATATATCCTCCGGCGTGGTCTTTTCCATCGGAATGCGGAAGAGATGCGCGCCGTTTGGTTTCTTAGAGTTTTCGATATACTCCATGTGACCGCTTCCAATGTAAGTGAAAGGAAGAGTGATCCCATCTTCGCTCTCAACCTTTCGGACGAAGATGTGAATGCCTTTGCTGTTCTTCAGAGCGTTCAATTCCTTCTCGCTAACATTTGCAACAGTTTCCCATTGGAAGGTATCACGATCGATGTAGCCGTCAGCATAAGGAGGTATATCTTATGTGTTACAGTTATGAGTGCTTATGGAAATGTATTATAAAACTGTATAGGGAGCTGAACACATTTATATTCTGCATATCTATTATTTGTTGGAGAAGCTGGTTGTTGATTGAGGACTATAATTGTGTTACATTTAGACTGTTATTAGTCTAAAAGGAGGACCGTAATGGACGCCAACATAATCTATTTGGATACATACGTACTACAGCAGGATATGAGGATTAGACTGCCAAAATCTATTATAACTAATATGAATGTCAAAAAGGGAGTTACCAAATTTGACATATATTATGACGCTAAAGAAAAATCTTTAGTTCTTAAACTAAGTGGTTGCGCGGAGGAAGAATAAGATGCGATTTATCGGAAACAAAACGAATCTTTTAGATAATATTAAAGAGGTTGTAGACAGACATGCTATGGGAGCAACCTCGTTCTGCGACATCTTTTCAGGAACGGCATCTGTAGCACGTTTTTTTAAAGAATGGTATGAGATTTATTCTAATGATATTCTTTATTTTTCATACTGTCTTCAAAGAGGAACAATTGAGAATCCATGCAAGCCATTCTTTGAATCATTAAAAGAAGCAATAGGTATTTTGAATCCAATCCTGTTTTTTAATACTCTTCAGACTGAAGAAATGGAGACCCTTGAAAAAGACCAGAGGCTCTTTCAGAATAACTATGCACCTACTGGGGGCAGAATGTATGTTACCGATGAAAATGCTTTAAGAATTGATTATGCACGTAACAAAATTGAGGATTGGCACAACCAAGGCTGGCTTTCCGAAGATGAGTATTATTATCTGGTTGCTTCAGTCGTTGAAGGCATTCCTTTTGTATCAAATATAGCAGGAACGTACGGAGCATATAATAAATCTTGGGATCCCAGAACCCGCAAGCAGTTTATGCTAATTGACCTACCAGTTGTTTATAATGGGCAGAACAACAAATCATACAATAAAGATGGCGCAACGCTCTTGAAAGAGATCAGTGGAGATATTCTCTATATTGATCCTCCGTATAATGAACGACAGTATCTTCCAAACTATCATGTTCTGGAAACGGCTGCCAAATATGATTTTCCCGAGTTAAAAGGAGTAACTGGCCAACGTCCTTATGAAATGCAGCGTTCTGATTTTTGTTCAAGAAAAACTGTGGTCAGCGCTTTTGACGAGCTTATGGGTAATGCTCAGTTTAAGCACATAATACTTAGTTACAACACAGACGGGATTATGACCTTAGACGAAATTGAAACGACCATGAAAAAACATGGGCTTGCATCGTCATTTGAGGTTAATTATATTCCATACCGTAGATTTAAAAGCAGAAGCAAGGCGACAAGAACTGATGAGCTTAAAGAGATGTTGATCTATATTCAGAAAGACGTGTGAGTATGGCAGAATATATAAAGAGTCCTATGAATTACACCGGTGGGAAGTATACAATACTTCAACACATTATTCCCAGCTTTCCAGAAAAGATGAATAATTTTGTCGATCTCTTCGCTGGTGGTTTTAATGTTGGTATCAACGTTAATGCTGAAACCATTTATGCCAATGATCAGATCACATACTTAATCGATCTGTATCGTTTATTTCAGAATGCGGATATAAATATCCTGTTGAGTTCCATTAAAGAAAGAATCAATGAGTTTGGACTTTCACAGACGAATCTTGATGGATACAACACATTAAGATCAGAGTACAATAAGACTCGTAACTTGTTGGATTTATTTGTCTTAACATGCTATTCCTTTAACCATCAAATTCGATTTAATAGTCATCATGAGTTTAATACTCCTTTTGGAAAAGACCGAAGTTCATTTAATGATTCAATAGAAAAAAACCTGATTTCCTTTTGCAGTGCGCTCCATAAAAAAAATATCGTATTTTCGACAGGAGATTTCAGAAGTTTTGACTTTAGTCTTTTGCAACCAGGTGATGTAGTTTATTGTGATCCACCATATCTTATCACTACCGGATCTTACAATGATGGAAAAAGAGGATTCAAGGATTGGACAGTAGACGAAGATACAGCGTTATTGGCTTTGTTAGATTCACTGAATAATAGGGGGATTCTCTTTGCTTTGTCCAATGTATTTGCCCATAAGGGGCAAACAAATGATGCCCTAATTGAATGGAGCAAGCAATATACTGTTGATTATATTGATAAGACTTATGCTAATTGCAGTTATCATTTCAAGGATAGAGAAACAAAAACTATTGAGGTTCTTATCACAAATTATGGTTGGAAGGAACGAAAATGGGAACAGATGACATTGCCTCTGTAAAAGATAAATTGTACGCCGAATCAGAGCCATTCTTAGAAGCTCATCCGGACTTCGATATTTCTCTTTTGCCTTCTTGGGTATCAGATAATATTAAGGTGGCCCGTGTTTATGGAAACAGTAAAAAGGGCATTATTTTACCAGACGGACGGAAGTATCATCTCGATAATCATTTAAATGATATGACTGGTAGAGAATGGACCTTCTTTATCAATTCCGTATTCTCTACCCATTATCCGACGAATGGGAAAGAAGCATATGCCCACCATATCAGGAAAATTCACCCTACACCCAAACCACCTCAGTTGATGAGAGATTTGATCCGCTTTTTTACAAAAGAAGGAGAATTGGTATTTGATTCCTTCATGGGTGTTGGTGGCACCCTGCTGGGGGCGGCTCTTGCAAATCGTTCTGCAGCTGGAATTGAGTTGAATCAATTATACATAGATGCCTACCAACAGGCCGCCAAAGAGCTTAATCTCCCGGTATTCAAGACGCTATGCGGAGACTCGTTATCGATTTTACGGAATCAGAATGCTGTTGGGGAATTAACAGATAATCAGAAAATAAGCTTGCTATTGATTGATCCACCATATTCCAATATGATGAGCAAGGAAAAGACAGGTGCGGACATTGCAGTATATGGGAAAAACGCCACACCATTTTCAACATCTAGTCTTGATCTAGGCAATATGGACAGGTCTCAATTCCTGGAGAAGCTTAAAGAGTCGGTAGAGCTTACGCTCCCATATCTAAAAAAACGAGGATATATAATAGTTTTTATAAAGGATCTGCAACCAAGCAAAAAAGAAACGAATCTTCTGCATGCAGAAGTCGTTGACACCATTAATGAAATTCCCAACATATATTACAAAGGGATGAAAATTTGGGCTGATGAATCAACGAAGCTATATCCTTATGGATACCCGTTTAGTTTTGTGGCAAACCAGATACATCAGTATATATTGATATTCAGAAAGGAGAAGTGAGCAGTCACTTCTCCTTTCTGAAAATTAAGTGATTGAGGACAACATAATATCTATCCAATCACTTCTTCATTATGATTAAGCATGTACTTAATCCTTTTCTGATGAAGCGTTTCATCTTCCCCAACTATAGCTACATAAGCATAAATACGGATAGATTTCCAGCCGCTTAATTTACAGCCCCAATCATTAATGCGCATTCTTTGACCCTGATAATCGACATATGTATCATCAAGAAGAGTGGCTTCTGATGTTGTTGGAGCAACTGTTAGGATAATTCTGTCCCCGGGTTTTATCATTCCATATTCAATAAGCTTGTCCATCTTCAGAAATGAGTTTTCTTTGAGGTCAGAAATGAGCTTTAGGTCGGGATTATACTTAGGCATTGGCAAACACTTTTCGACCAACGTATTAATTATTTTTGTGCCTCTATCACATATCTTTTTGTACGTTGTAAAACCAGAGTATTCAGTTAACTGTATTGCATCGTTAGAACGAGAAGCATTATCGTCTTTATACCATAAGCGCAGATTTCCAATTCTATTTAGGACCATCCTTGTAAACTGATCATATTCCATTCCTGTGGTAACAAAACCATTGAAATCATGGCCATCTTTAAGAACAAGTCGATCGTTTTCATCACGATAATATTTGAAAGCAGAATCAGCATTTGGAGACTGAACCAAAAGATGGTCTAGACTAAATGTTGAGCCATAATCATGCAATAGGGTATATGCTTTATCATATGAAATCCTGACTTTCTCCTCGTCATCGATTCTCGCCGATTCAAACAATGCCAGGAGTGCGACTGAAATTTTTGTATTCTGCTCATAGGCATCCATATTAGCAAGATCTGACTTTAGCCGATCAGGAGTTACTGCCTTGGAAATAAGTTCATTTGCAATGACATTAACGATAATACTCTTATCAATTGACGATCTAGCATAGACATCATTCATTATTGTCGAGAACATTGTAATTGCATCTTTGCTATCCCTATCACTGATTGTGAGGAATTCAAACATGAACTTTACAGTTTCTCTAACGATACATATCAAGTCGTTTTTAGTTAACTTATTACTAGCGAACTCTTCTAGGCATCTAAGAAACAGCGGCTTAGGGTGTTTATAGTTGATTTGGGTAAAAATCGTATAATAGAATCTAAACTCGGTATTTTTTACTAACTCGTTGGCTTTTTCAGCATTGGACAGCATAGTATAGTACGAAGCCTTTTTGTGCATATCATCGAGAAAGGCTTTTAGAGCATCTGTTAGGTTGGTTTTACTAAAATGCTCAAGCAGTTCTTTTTTGCACAAAGACTTAAAGTTGTCCACGTAGATGTTCTGTCGATAGAATGAAATATATGCTTTTATATAGTTGTATAAATAGTCATATAGTTGATCATTCGTTTCAACGATTAATTTACCCCACAAATCAAGATAGCGATCATATGATGCTTCATCTAACTGGGAGAATATATACGTTTTTATTTTATCTATTTCGTCCAGCGGTTTACCTTTGCTATTAATCGACTCGAAGATAGAAAATGCTTTACTGATGCTGCATGTTGAATCTATAGCAATAATCTGCACATAGTTCAAAAGAAAATCTGCAAAATTCAAGAGTTCTTCACTTGTACTCCCGCCGAATTTAGAATAGATTCGGCTGTATATTAGTTTGAAATTATCAATAACACGTTTTTCAAAAGACGTCTTAGGCTTATACTCCTCGCAATAATCTAATATGCTTTCTGGAGTACTGAAACAATTATCATATAAATCAGAAAAGCTTTTTTTCTCTATGCTGTTCAATGTAACTGCACGATTGTCTTTATCATAACTACGGTCTACATATTTCCATAATGCCTTTTTGATCTCAATAAGGGTCTGATCGCTTTCTGGGACCTTCATACGGAAAGATAAAGAATAGATAGACAATAATAATAATGAAATTGTTGTTAAACGCTGCTGACCATCGATGATTTCATACTTTTGAATCAAGCCTTTGAGCTTTTCGTTTTTGTCATGTATATATATGCTCCCAATAAAGTATCCTTCTTCCCGCTCATTTTCCGGAAGAGAATACGATGCAAATATGTCATCTAGAAGAACATTAATCTGAGGGCTTTCCCACGAATAAGGCCGCTGATATACCGGGACAGAATACATGTGCTTAAACACATCGTTTATTGACCACAGATTTGGTTCTAGGGGTTTTCGGGCCATTGTATTACCTCTTTCGCTTTAGGGTTTCAATGACGGAACCAGGATAGACTTTATGGTTCCCTCAATGAACTAGATATTGCTACTGTAATAGAGTTAAAAGATAATCACATTTTCACGCCCGTTCCTGCAAAACAACGTTTTATACAAGCCGGAGCATTATGATTTATAATTATACGTCCATCGTCCGCGAGGTAGAATAAGACCTTTTCGTGTGGAACCGAGAAACAATTTCCTCCAAAAATACTTATGCAACGTATGATGGTAGCATTGTGATACTCCGGATATATGTACTCCTTCTCGATGCTGTCATAGTTCTCAATTTCCCTAAGACCTCGATCCAGGGTTGAAAGCATTTTCCCTTCAACAAGAAGTATAAAATTAGTGACCTCATCGTAAAGGACAACATCCGGGAGGTAGAGATTTGTTCCATTATGATCCTTTTTAGGCAAAGTAACAAGGCGACCATCTTTTGTTCGGAAGTATCCTCTTTCACAGCCCGCATGGTTCTCATAAACGCAGTACATACCGTGATACATAGTTTGAACATGTAAGAGAATATCCGCCATTTTCTCTGATCGCTTCTCATAGTGCCAGTATGAATCTGGAAGAACAATACTACGGGGCATTCTAATGCCAGACAATTTCATGTCCAGAATACTGCAAATATACAGGAATTTATTCTTTCCATGCGTGCGATCAATATATTCTTGTGTTACACCATGTCGAGTGATGACTATATCTTTATTCCACCCTAGCTTACGGAGACATGCAGATATCAATGATAACCCGCCTATGCTGGGATCATGCCCAATATTGCCTGCATTAGCGGGCTTTGCCAGCCGTCCTGATATTTCGATTTTATCGGAAAACTTAGTAATTGTTATAGGAACATTTCCAGCGGGAGGTTGTTTCATCCTGGCCTTAAACGTAATAAGCTCATCTATTGAAGCAAAAGGTTTAAACCAGCGAGAAATATCTTTGCCAACAATTGTGACGCCAAGGGTAAGTAGGATGTTTGTTCCAAAGACACTAGTATCGGATGGCTTCTTATCTTCGCGAGCCTCGAGTTCCTCATTATAGAGCATATATAGTTTTACATTCCGATAATAAGGAGTTATATATACAAATTTGGATCCTCTTTGGTAAACTCCAGTATTTCTAGACTCATCATCATTGGTTTTTGTCTCCTCAATAGCCATGATGAGATTATCTGAAGAACTACCTTCAGTAGGAGGGTCAAACTGTTTAAATAATAAGAAGTCAAAAAAACTTGAACTTCCGCTAACGGTTTTTATAAAAATATCTTTTGCACCAGAAACACTCAGGCCTTCAACTTTGTATATAAACTTAAAAACCCCGCTGTCTATGATCGGTTTGATCTTGACCTCTTTTTGATTCGTCACTCGATCCTTAAAGTCCGCACAATATATGTCGATAATCTGACAAATAACGGACGGCTTAGGACGCTCCTCTGTTAAAAGCCATATGTTATCCATGAAACATATCCTCCAATTCTTCACGTTTTATAATGGCGTCAAACGCGTAAGTATTGTTAAAAGCATATCCCACAAAACAAAAACACTATGCTAATTATAAATAATGTGGTATGTTAAGAACACCGCATATATGCGGTATAATCTATTATAGGAGGAAACCCAGTGATGTCTCTTAACAACCGTCTTAAGGCATATCGTACGGAATTAATGCTTTCACAAGAAGAGCTTGCGAGAAAAGCAGGGATAAATGACAAGTATTATGGTCGTGTTGAAAGAGGGGAAAGTTCACCAACAATAGATTGCTTTTTTAAAATTTGTTCTTCATTAGAACTACATCCTGCGGAAATCTTCATTACTGAGACTTCTTCAAAAAAGAAACCCTCTGTTATTTCGCCAGCTATAGCAAAGTGCATAATCCGTGGCCTTCAACACAATATAGATATTCATATTAATCGAAATGTCTACTTTGATGACTGTGAGAATTCCGTTTGGTATAATGGATATGTAGGATCTATGTCTTTTGATGAGTTTGAACTTAAATTGTATGCTGTAGGCAATATACGAGGGAAATTATACTTAGATGGAAAACTAATTATTCAACTTAATGGCGAAGACATTTCGGCAGAGCTTCGAAAGTATATTAGTAACGACAAACAGTTGATTCAACTAATTGAATACATGGATGACAACGAGGAAATACTACAAAGTAAAAAGGGCAATGCTTTGTTTCTACAGGAATCAAACTGGTTTAGTGCGAGTCTTGTGAATAATCAAACAGGAGAAGAAGTATATAATAGTATTATACTGGATTGTGATAGTATTATTAGTGCTTTATCGGATTTCACATTGTTGTTTGATTTGGTTTTTATGAATAAGAAAGCTTATTCGGAGATAATTGTAAAATAGTCATCGTGCTTATGAAAACAATGCATAATTATGCCTACCACCCTCTCCAAAACCAAATACTGCCGCGGTTACCAGTGCCCGAAAATGCTCTGGATGGATTTTCATATGCCTGAAAAGGCAGAGGACGTGGCAAACGAGGCGGTCCTGGCTAATGGCCATCTGGTCGGCGATCTGGCCCGTGAGTACTTTGGAAGCTATGAACTGGTTCCCTTTGATTACAACAAGAAGATCATGGCGGACAAGACGGACGAGCTGATGCAGGTCGGGGCGGAGAATATCGCCGAGGCGGCTTTCTTTGTGGATGGGCTGTACTGTGCGGTGGACATTCTGCACCGGGACGGGGATGGCTATGACATCGTTGAGGTGAAAAGCTCCACACATGTCTCGGACATTTACCTGCAGGAGATGTCTTTCCAGTATTACGTCCTCAAAAAATGTGGCGTACAGGTTAAGAAGGTGTGCCTTCTCTATCTGAATAACCAGTACGTACGCCAGGGAGATCTGGAGTTCCAAAAGCTCTTTGTGCTGGAGAACTACACAGACTTTGCAAGGCAAAATGCGGAAGACGTGGCAGCGCGGATCGCGGCCTTGAGGGTCTGTATCAGCGAGGCTGAGGAGCCGGTGAAGGACATTAGTCTGGACTGCAATACGCCTTATGATTGCGCCTATTTCAGCTACTGTTCGAGGCATCTTCCGAGCCCGTCGGTGTTCGACGTCCGGAACCTTCATGCGGACAAAAAGTATGATTATTATCACCAGGGGATCCTGAGCTTTAAGGATATGATTGAGCAGCGGCCTTCATTGAGCCCGAGCCAGCAGAAACAGGTTGAAGTCGAGTATTACAACAAGCCTGCCGAAATCCATCCGGAGGAGATCAAGGCCTTCCTGAATGGCCTTCGCTATCCCTTGTACCATCTGGATTTCGAGACCTTCCAGACACCGGTTCCGCCCTTTGACGGGATCAAGCCCTACCAGCAGATTCCCTTCCAGTATTCCCTCCACATTGAACAGGAGGACGGTAGTCTGGAACACAGAGAGTTTTTGGCGAAAGAGGGCACCGATCCTCGCAGAGCGCTGGCGGAAAGGCTTGTTGCGGACATCCCTGCGAATGTCTGCATGCTGGCCTATAATATGTCCTTTGAGAGACGGGTCATTCAGGAACTGGCGGACACCTTCCCGGACCTTTCGGAGCATCTGCTGGCCGTTAAAAATAACATCCAGGATCTGATGAGACCCTTCCAGAAGCAGGATTATTATTGCAGAGCCATGCAAGGCTCCTACTCCATCAAATACGTTCTTCCTGCACTCTGCCCCGGCGATCCCGAGCTCGATTATCATGCGCTCGAAGGTATCCATAAAGGGGACGAAGCCTCCGCAGCCTTTGCGACGCTTCAAGACCATACGGCCGAGGAGATCACCCAGATCCGGAAGAACCTCCTGGCCTACTGTCGGCTGGATACCCTGGCCATGGTGAAGGTGCTGGAGAAGCTAAGGGAGAGTGTGAAAGACGCGTAACCTGCAACACAAGAGGGCAGCACAGTGATCAATGCCGCAAATATAGGGAAGAGAATCAAAAAACTTCGCAAGGAAAGAGGCCTTTCTCAGGAGCGAATGGCTGAAGATCTTGGCATGTATCAAGCCGATATTTCAAACCTCGAACGAGCAGTTGGCGGAAGCGGAATATCGGACTTGTACAAGCTGGATATGATTGCGGATTATTTTGGAGTACCGCTTGTCGAAATACTGGTAGGCAGCGAGGATTCCTCCGACGATCTGCAGATACAAGGCCTTTATGTTAACCCGTTACCTCGAAAGGATGCGGATGAGCCATATGACATGAACGATTCGGAGCTTTCCGTATTGTATGGCTTTCGATACATGGTCGAAACAGATCTGAAGAGCCAATGCTCTGTGTCGGACGCTGAGAATACGATGCTCCGTGAGAAACAAATTCTCGAAAAACTTAAGGCGGCCTGTCCCTCAGAAGAAGCATACGAGCTTTGGAAGAAATATAAGAAATAAGCTATAAAAATCCCTTTGTGCCCGTGTTATCCTCCAATCAGTTCAAGCATATTTTTCCGGATAAGGAGGATAACGGAAATGAAGAAGACTACGAAAACCATTGTGGATGAGAACGGTGAGAAGTCATTCCCGCTTGATGGCGATGACGAAGGACTCGTCATTTACATCAACCCGCTTTTTGATGAAGGAGACAACCATGGCTATCGAGAAATGGAACGGAAGGACGATTCGAACAGAGGACGGATATCTCAGCGATGAAGCTATGCAGGTGTTTCACAAGCGCCTTGAAGAGGAAAGGGCGAAGAACGAAGATGTGAAAAAGCCTGCAAAGAAATCTGTGAAGAAACCAGAGGAGAAGCGTGATGGCAAAGTGTGATAATTGCGGCAGAGAGGTCGAAACAAAGGAGTGCCGGATCAGAGATAATATGGGAGTAAGGTATCGCAATCTCTGTGATGACTGCATTACCACGCTTACTTCGAGAGCCCGGATCGAGGTCTTGAACGCCCCTAAAACTGAACCCCAAAAGGTGGAGAGAATTGCGACGACTGAAGAGATCATGATGACGACCACCCATTCATTTGACGGGTATAGGATCAAGGAATACAAGGGCATCTTATTCGATGAAACCATAACCGGCATAGGCCTCAAGACAGCTTTTAAAAGCTTTGGAGATATGTTTGCCTCTCTTACCGGTGAGCAAATGTTCGCATTAACAGACCGGATCAATGATCTGAAAGGCGAATTGATCAAACGACTCAAAGCAAAAGCCGTTGCGCAAGGCGCCAATGCAATCATTGGAATTGATTTTGAAAGCACCATCCCCGGAGGGAGCGCTATCATGGTTTCGGCAAATGGAACCGCCGTGGTAGTTGAGAAAGTTGATCAGTAATAGGGGACGATAGAGCCATCCTGATCTGCACCGCTCCGATATTCGGACACACCAACTCCTTACGCTCCGTTCACCTTATGGGTGAACGGGGCTTTTTTGTGCGGTCCGGAGAAAAACCGCGAAAAATTTTTTTCCTGTTATAGGAGACCGTTGCCGCGCCGAGCTCAGAGGGGAAAACCACCTCGCTATGAGTAAATCAGACGGAAGGAGGGAGACAACTGAATACTGCGGCAATGTCTCAAATCGTCGAGTCAATCAGTACAAAAAACTCAAAGGAGGAAAAAGAAAATGACGATTTACACAACACAGGAATGGTCCGGGTATGGAAAGAACAACTACTATTGGAACGAATATCGCCTGGAAGGCAACACCGTTTACAAAGTCAAATGCCACCGTCAAAAGTCCTTTGACGGGGACGAGAACTCCTGGGATCTGGAAGAGAGCCTTGAAGACTCCTGGTCTGTCGACGATCCCAGCATGCCGGATTGGCTGAGGAGGTATCTGTGAATTTAGGCAGCTTTGAAGGCAGTATCCTTTTCCTGCTGTCTGACCCATTTAACCAACACTTCATCGAGCGAATGTTACAAGACATCCCTTATGAGAAGGACTATGGTGAATACGGAGAGCGGATTCTCTATCAGGTACGGAACGATCCGTTGTATGGATGCAATCTCATCCGCAACCTTAAGGATATGATCCGCGAGGATACCGAAATCCATAATTCAAAGCCTGTGGAAGAGCCCAGACGCCTCATAGTCGTCCTTGACTATACCGGCCGAGAGTTCTCTCCGGACAAGTACTTTTCGGACATGTAAGGGATAGGAGGAACTAAACTGTTTAGGCACCACAGCCAGGGCACGGAGGGCCCTGGCTGTGGGAAAAAACGGATGGAACAAACAATATAAAAAATGATAAGCAATAGTGTTTGACAGATTGCTTCGAATTTGATATTTTCCAAATCACCGAGGGTTTTCGGACAGGGCAGCACATAGGCTACACATATATCTGGGAGTCCTGCTGGGGCTCCAGCAAAAAACAGAACGGAGGTAGTTCTATGGTTAATGTTTCTGTCAATGTCGACTGGAAGTGGGTCGCTGCCGTGTGCGCCGTTCCGCCGGTGATGCTTCTTATCAAGAAGATTCCTGCGGAAAGCGCTGAAAAAGCATGGGCTTTTTTGACCGAAGCTCTCGGGAGAGGATTTGCAGTTGCCGCAGTTGGCATACGCTGACCCTCGAGGCACATAATCTTCGGATTATGTGCCTTTTTATTATCCTATGAAAGGGGTTTGGTTATGATGATAGGCAAACTAGTCGTCTGCCCTATATGTGAAAAGAAAACCTGCTTACGCATACAGGATGGAGGGTATCTAAATGAATACCCTGTTCGTGTTATTTGTATGAATTGTCGTGCATTGCTGAAAGGAAAGTACATAATGGACCCTGAAGCCAGTACAAAAGGTCTTATTATGTATAATGCAGAAGTGGAAGAAGCTTTCATTGATGAGTGCTTTGCATTTGGGTCTATTGATAAAGTGGACGCGCTTAGGATTCGAGGGGCGGATTATGTGGCTGAAATTTCGGGGGAATTGCCATGTAAGCCTGAGAGAGAGTATCATGGAGGTATCCCGGATTCACCATATTTGAGCGCAGTAGACTATATGGTATCAGTACAGAATAGACTGGATAGACTTACTCATTTTACCGCAGACATAGAGGAGTGGGGCAAAACGAAAAGCATTGCTTTTCAACTATTAAGCGAAGGGAGCATAGAGTATATTGGAGTTGCATTAGGAAATCGAATGGGAGCTTACAAGTATAATTGTGATCACTATCTTAAATCCATTCATTGCTTGCAAGAAGTTCTTTTCGAGGAATCAAAATACCTATTTGTAGATTGGAGTCAAGACGATTATTATACAATGCTAATTAGCCAGTTGTCGAAGATTGACAAAGAAGAACTCCATTTGTTTTGTCAATCATTAGGTGGAACGGAGGACTTGATTCAATCATATCGTAAGGCTGTAGAAGTGTTTTCAGAATTCGTTAACATATATCCCAATGTTCTTCCTGCAGAGACATATTTACATTTTACAAAAACCGAAAATGCCAATGACGGCATTTCAACCTGTTCTTTTTCTGATCTTAAGGGCTTTTATCAGGATGCGTATGAAGCTTTGCTTTCTTTGTTGCATATACCGGTTTGCTTAGACAATATAAAGATTCGAGGCGGTTATCAGAATTTTGACGCCACATTTTTGAAGGTTAATAAAGGTCAAGGAATCAATCTTGATGAGTATAGGGAACTTGATAATGGAACGCGTCTCAACAAAATGAGAATTGATGAGTTTTATCAAGGAAGAGTGTGTATTCCTGCAAATAGGCACCTACGAAATGGGATTGGTCACAATAATTACCATTATGATGGGGTATCACAAATTATTACAGCATATGATAAGAAGGGTGCGGTGAAGAAAAGTTTAATGGAGTTGGCGATTGATTGCTTACGCTACGCCAAATCGGCAGTTGTACTTTCAGAGATCATACTGTTTTTGTTGCGCGAGGAATTGCGTCGAGATGGCGTCACAACATTGGTTCATCCTCGTTTCTATAAAGGTTTAGAACCAAACGATAAGTGCCCTTGCGGAAGTAATAGAAAGTATAAGAACTGTTGCAAAAGGAGTTTTGAAGCATTGTCGTTAGTTAAGTGATTGACTATGGGATATGAACGTAAAGTGTATTTGAACATTGATAACGTCTGTTTTGAGTATTAATGAATCTTTGAGGGAACGCTTTTGATCTCGGAATGAGTAAGAAGATTCAAACACAACCCGATACCCTCATCCGCGGCTGTATTTTCGGCGGCGCGGTGGGCGATGCCTTGGGCTATCCGGTTGAGTTCCTCAAGGAGGAGACGATTTTCCGGGGCTATGGCGCAAAGGGGATTACGGCTTATGAGAAGGATCCGGCGACGGGCAAGGCGCTGATCTCGGACGATACGCAAATGTCTTTGTTCACGGCGAATGGTCTTCTGGTGGGGGAAACCAGAGGGCGTATGCGCGGGATTCAGGGCGCGCCCAGAGCGTATGTGAAAATGGCCTATCAGGACTGGCTTAAGACGCAGGAGCGGACCTTTGAAGAAGTGCATCGGAACGGGAGGCTTTCTCCGCAAGGCGGCATCTCGTGGCTTCTGGATGTGCCGGAGCTTTTCGCCAGGCGGGCGCCGGGCAATACCTGTCTTTCGGCGCTTCGGGAGGGCGAGAGATTTGAAGACTATATAGAGGCCGCGCGGAATCAGAGCAAGGGCTGCGGGGGCATTATGCGCGTCGCGCCGCTCGCGGCGAAGTATCATTTTCCGAAGATCGCGGAGCTGGACCGGGAGGGGGCGCAGCTTGCGACCATCACGCACGGGCATTCGCTGGGCTACATGCCCGCCGCCGTACTCGTCCACATCCTGAACCGGCTCATTTTCCCGCCCGAGGACAGGACGATGACGCTTCTTGAGATCATTCAGGAGGCGAGAGAGACCGTGGTGCAGCTTTTTAAGGGCGATGCGCATCTGCCGGAGCTTGTGCGGATCATCGATCGCGCGAACATGCTCTCGCAGAACGGGCGCCCTGATCTTGAAAATATCCATGCCTTGGGCGAGGGCTGGGTCGCGGAGGAGACGCTGGGGATCGCGCTCTATTGCGCCCTCCGCCACCAGGACGACTTCTCGGCCGGGATCATCGCAGCGGTCAATCACAACGGTGACAGCGATTCCACCGGCGCGGTGACCGGCAACATCCTCGGCGCGATTTGGGGCTACGAGGCGATCGCGGACCAGTGGAAAGCCGACCTCGAGCTTTCCGATGTCATTCTGGAGATTGCGGACGACCTCGCGAACGGCTGCCAGATGAGCGAATACGGCGACTACCGGGATCCGGTCTGGATTCAAAAGTATATTGAAATGCGGAGGCCGAAGAATACATGATGGCACAGAAGGCCAAGCTCTTCCACGACGCCCAGTCCTACACCGCCATTCTCCGCGCCTCCGACCCGCAGGCCTGTAAAGACCTCGGAAGGCTTGTTAAAGGCTTTGACTCCAAGGTATGGGACAAAGAGTCTGCTATGACGTCGTAAAGGCCGGAAACCGGGCAAAATTTGCGCAAAACAAGGCCTTGTGTGACGCCCTTCTGGCCACAGGGGACGCAATCCTCGCCGAAGCCGCGCCAAACGACAAGAAGTGGGGGATCGTGATGACCGCGGCGGTCGCGGAGAAGACCCCTCAGGCGGACTGGAACGGGAAGAATTTGCTCGGGAAGGTACTGATGGAGTTGAGGGAAGAGTTTCGGAGGGGTGAGGCGTGAGCATCCAGATTTTCGGCACGAAAAAGAGTGCAGACACCCGGAAGGCCGAACGTTTCTTCAAGGAGCGCGGCATCAAGTTCCAGTCTGTGGATCTCAAGGAAAAGGGTCTCAGTAAAGGCGAGCTGCAATCCGTCGTGCAGGCCGTCGGCGGCCTCGACGCCGTGATCGACCCGGACTGCAAGGACAAGGACCTGCTGGCGCTTCTCGCCCATCTCGTCCCCGAGGACCGCTTCGAGAAGGTGTTAGAGAACCAGCAGCTTCTCCGCCAGCCGATCGTCCGAAACGGGAAGAAGGCAGCGGTCGGGTATCAGCCCGAAGCGTGGAAGAGGATGACGGAAGGGTAAGCCGGGAGGACCTATGACATTCACTCACACCAATCGAAAAGGTTTCTGGCTGGGCTTTATTGACTTCTTCACCGCCGGCCTGTTTTTCGTGTTTTACATGCCGCTGGGCGGACTGCAGGACGAGCTGGAAAATGTGCTGGGCCACAAGGTCCGTCCGTACTGGCAGGCCTACCTCCTCGGCGTTCCGACGCTTTTCATTTACACACTGGTGTGGATGGCACGGATCGCGGAGGAGCTTAAGGAAAAGGCGGTCGCGATGGGCATCGAGGGGCCGCACACGTCGTGGCGGCACATGTTCTGGTGGAACATGGCGGGCTGCCTATGCTTTGGGCCGATGATCGCGACGGAGAGGTTTTTCCGGACGCTGAATGAGCTGGAGAAGAGGATCAATGAAACAAGCACCTAAGACCAATGCCATGCGCATACTGGAATCCATGAAGATTCCATTTTCCTCGTACACCTATGAGTGCGACGAATTTGTGGACGCGATCCAGATCGCAGACATGCTCAAATTGCCGTACGAAAAGGTGTACAAAACGCTGGTTGCCGAGGGGCACAGCCGGGCGTATTATGTATTTGTCATCCCGATCGCGGAGGAGCTGGACCTGAAGAAGGCGGCGCGTTCCGTCGGCGAGAAGTCGGTGGAAATGATCCACGTGAAGGACATCAATGCGGTGACGGGCTACATCCGCGGCGGCTGCACGGCCGTGGGCATGAAGAAGCAGTACGTGACGCGCATCGACCGCTCCGCCGAGGCCCTGCCCGCGGTGATCGTGAGCGGCGGCCGGCTCGGTATGCAGATCGAACTGGCGCCAGAGGACCTCCGGCGCGCGGCGAAAGCCGAGTTTGCGGATATTGTCAGGCGCGCAGAGGAATGAGAGGGCGAAAGACCATGAAAGGAGAGGTCTCATGAAGCAATTACTGAAAAACGCGAAAATCTATGACGGCACGGGCACCGAGCCGTTCCAGGCGGACATTCTGGTGGAGGGCGACCGGATCGTGAAGATCGCGGAACGCATCGAAGAACAGGCGGACTGCGTGATGGATCTCTCCGGAAAATCCATTTCCTCGGGCTTTATTGATGCGCATTCTCACAACGACTGGTTTGCGATCAAGGAAGATCCGTTCCCGTACTTCCGGCCATTCCTTCAGCAGGGGATCACGACATTTGTCACCGGAAACTGCGGCATTTCGGCCATCGGCTTCGAAAAAGGCAATCCAAACGCGGACAAGCTGGGCGGCGGGATCTTCGGATTCCGTGGCACGACGGGCAAATACGGCACCGCGTCGGAGTATTTTGCGGCAACGGACAGGAATATGCCTTGCAATATGGCCGTGCTGGCCGGACATTGTTCCGCGCGTGCCGCGGCGGGCGGCAATGAGAACCGGCCGCTGACCGCGGAAGAAGAGAAGCACATGCTGGGGATCCTGGAGCAGGCGCTTCAGGAGGGCGCATGCGGACTCTCGCTGGGCCTCATGTACCAGCCCGGCCTTTACGCGGACGTTGAGGAACTGAAAAAGGTGGCTGCGCTTTGTGTGAAATACAACAAGCCGCTGACGGTGCATCCGCGCGCGGAAGGAAAGGTCTCCATGGCCTATCCGGAGCTTCTGGGCCGTTCGCATCTCCTGAGAGCGATGGACGAACTGGTTGAAGTGGCCAAAGGAACTCCGCTGAAGCTCCAGTATTCTCATGCGATCTTCATCGGCACGCAGAGCTTCAGGGACAAAGACGAACTGCTGAAGATCTTCGCCAAACTCCGCGAAGAAGGCGTGGATCTCATGTTTGACATTTACAATGAGACGCTCGGAACCTCCGTGATCTCTGTGATCCTGCCCGCGTGGTACCAGGGTATGAACGACAAGCAGCGGAACAGCCTCATGACGAAAGTGAAACTCTCCGTGATGGTCCACGCCGCCAGCAAGATGCTCGGCTTCGGCTTCAAGGACATCCAGATCGCCTACATGGGCCCCGGCTATGAAAAGTACGAAGGGAAAAATGTGCACCAGATCGCGAAGGAAGAAGGTCTCTCGGATCTGAAAGCCTATCTGATGCTTTGCGAGAAGAGCAATTTCGAAGGCCGCGTGAACATGGGTCCATATTCCACGACCGAGATCATCCACGACCTCGAACATCATCCGCACGTCTTGTACATGACCGACGCCTGGGTGGAAGACTACGGCGTACAGAACCCCGCGATCTACGACTGCTTCCCCAAGTTCCTTCAGGACGCGCTCACCGGCGCGGGCGACACCCTGCCCAATACGGTCCGCAAGATGACCGGCGCCGTCGCCGACCGCTTCATGCTCCCCGAGCGCGGCTACCTCAAAGAAGGCTATTACGCCGACCTGACCGTCTTTGACGAAGACGCCCTGAAAAATGGAACGCCCGACCAGGAAAAGGCCTTCGGCATTGAGAAAGTATTTGTCAACGGAAAGCTCGTATACAATGAGGGCACCCTCGACCAGGCAGCCCTCAAGACCACCGGCCGCGCG
>JAEEGL017013778.1_pt1 | contig 23526 bp, 21 predicted proteins | sample 9134231 | NCBI WGS metagenome assembly JAEEGL01 (sample SAMN16246548, study PRJNA631951) | gut metagenome | biome: gut microbiome; feature: rumen; material: fiber-attached | host: Bos | place: Iran: Karaj | collected 2018-10
GATGTTGATGGTGCTCATATTCAAATACTTTTATTAACATTTTTCTATCATTATATGAGACCATTAATTGAAAATGGTAATCTTTATATTGCTCTTCCACCACTTTATAAATTAGATTATGGTAAAGGTAAAAAATTCTATGCATATAGTGATGATGAATTAAACGAAATAAAATCTCAAAATAATGGAAAATGTAGTATTCAGAGATATAAAGGTTTAGGTGAAATGAATGCTGATCAATTATGGGAAACTACAATGAACCCGGATTCTAGAAGTTTAATCAGAGTAAATATTTCTGATGCGGCTTTGGCAGAAAGAAGAGTAAATATTTTAATGGGTGATAAAGTTGAGCCAAGAAAAGATTGGATAAATGAAAACGTTGAATTCACTATGGAAGACGACTATAGGAATTAGGGGTGACGTGATGAAGAATACAAATGATATTTTAAGAAGAATACAAGATTATGCTTTAGAAGAAATAATGGGTGATAGATTTGGTTCATATGCTAAAGAAATCATTTTAGATAGAGCCATTCCTGATGTTAGAGATGGTCTTAAACCTGTTCAAAGAAGAATATTATATGCTATGTATAAAGCAAACAATACATGGGATAAAGGGTATATTAAATGTGCAGCAACTGTAGGAGACGTTCTTGGTAAATTCCATCCACATGGAGATTCTTCAGTTTATGATGCGATGGTTCGTATGAGTCAGTGGTGGAAACAAAACGCAATACTAGTTGATATTCAAGGAAATAATGGATCTATTGATGGAGACTCTGCAGCAGCATATCGTTATACTGAAGCAAGACTTGCTAAAATTAGTAGTGAATTATTATGTGACTTGGATAAAGATACTGTAAAATGGGCACCAAACTTTGATGACAGATTTTTAGAACCAACAGTATTACCGGCAAAATTCCCAAATCTACTTGTAAATGGTACTAATGGAATATCTGCAGGTTATGCTACTAACATTCCACCTCATAATTTAGGAGAAATAATAGATGCAACAATTAAAAGAATAGATTCACCTAATTGTAGACTTGATACAATTTTAGAAATAGTAAAAGGTCCAGATTTTCCTACTGGTGGTATAGTTGAAGGAAAAGAAGGTATAATAGATGCTTTTACTACAGGACGTGGGAAAGTAATAGTCAAAAGTAAAACTGAATTTAAGAAAGAAAAAGGTAAAGAACAAATAATTATTACTGAAATTCCTTTTGAAGTAAATAAAGCATTATTAGTACAAAAAATAGATTCACTTAGAATAGATAAAAAGATAGATGGTATAAGTGAAGTAAGAGATGAAACTGATAGAGAAGGACTTCGTATAGCAATTGATTTAAAAAATGGTGCTAATAAGGAGTTAGTATTAAATTATTTACTTAAGAATACTGATTTACAAGTATCGTACAATTATAATATGGTAGCTATAGTAAATAGAACTCCTAAGACTTTAGGAATTATACCAATACTTGATGCATATATAGATCACTTTAAAGAAGTAATTACTAAAAGAACAGAGTTTAATCTAGCTGCTTATAAAAAAGAATATAATATTGTTTCTGGCTTAATTAAAGCAATTTCAATTTTAGATGAAGTAATTAAAACAATTAGAGCAAGTAAGAATAAAATAGATGCTAAATATAATTTGGTAGATAAATATAAGTTTACAGAAGAGCAAGCAGAAGCAATTGTAATGTTACAATTATATAAACTTACTAATACTGATATAGTGACTCTTGAAGAAAGAAGTAAAACTTTACAAGAATTAATTAAAGAGTGTGAACATATATTAGAAGATGAAAATGAACTAAAGAATGTAATGAAAAGTGAACTTCGCGAGATAAAGAAAAATTATAATACAGAAAGAAAGACTCAAATAAAAGATGAAATAACCGAAATTAAAATAGATGAACTAGATATGGTTAGTAAAGAAGATTATATTGTATGTGTATCTAGTGCAGGTTATGTTAAAAAGCATTCTTTAAAAACATTTGAAGCAAATAAGAACGAATATCCTGCAGTAAAAGAAGGAGATTTTATAGAAGGATTCTATAAAATTAATAATATAGAAACCATTCTATTATTTACTAATTTGGGTAATTACTTATATGTTCCAGTTAGAGAAATAAATGAAGCTAAATTTAAAGATATTGGAAATCATATTTCTAACTTAATTAAAGTGAGCGATGGTGAAAAAATAGTTAGAAGTATGGCAGTTAGTAAATTTGATGACACTATTTTAGTAGCATTTACAAAAAAAGGTATGGTTAAGAGAATGGTGTTAAAAGATTTAGAAGTATCTAGATATTCTAAACCAATATCAATGTTTAAACTAAAAGATGGCGATGAACTTCTAAGTGTAAGTATTGATGATGGTAAAGATTTAGTAACAATTACTAAAGATGGATATGCTCTTAGATATAATACTAGTGAAGTACCATTAGTTGGTCTTAGAACAAGTGGAGTAAAATCTATAAAACTTGGAGATAAAGATATAGTAGTTTCTGCATTTACAACTAATGATGATAAAGAATATGTTGGAGTATTTACTGATAAAAATACTGCTAAAAGAATTAAAGTGGATGATATATCAGTAACATCAAGAGCAAAAAAAGGATCATTAATAATAAAGAGTCCAAAGTCTAAAAAATATAATTTATATAAATGCTTTAATGTAGGAAGTAAATGTATATTTGGAATTATTGATGGAACTATAGGTTATATTAAAGCAAGTGATGTAAATATAATGGATTTATCTAGTGTAGGTAGTGTATTTACTAAAAAGAATGTAGATAATATATTTGTTCTAAGCAAATTAAAAAATGTTAAAGAAATAGTAAGTGACAAGGAACAAATTGAAGAAGAAAAAATTGAAGAAGTTAAGGGAGAAGTAAAAGAAGAAATAAAAAAAGAATCACAAAGTGAAACTCCTAAAAAAGAAAAAGAACAGTTAACTATGAGTGACTTCTTTGAAGAATTTAAAATATAATTAGATGAACAGCTGGCTATAGGGGATAAAAATAAAATTAAAATTTGAAATAGAAGAAGTTGTGAGACAATTTAGAAAACTAAATAAATAATTATTAAACCAGCTGTTCAAATAATAGTTTAATCATATTAAAAATTAATGCAAATTGATAAAATTTAATTTTTGTAATAATAATAAGTCTAAAATCTTAAATAGTATATATTTATTTAAATTATGAGACTTATTTTTTATTTAAAAGTTTTAATATTTAAAAAAATACATAAATTTAATTATTTTTATAATTATTTACAATATTATGTAAATAGTTTTTAAAAAGATAAATTGATTATGGTTAATTATGTTATCCTAATATTAGAAAGAAGGAGATTTTATGAGTGAAAAAAGCAATAATAAAGGAATGTTAATAGTAGCAATAGTATCATGGGCAATATTACTAGGATTATGTGGATGGGAACTATATGATAGTTTTTTCAAACCTGAATCAATTAAACAAGAAGAGAAAAATGGTGGTGAAGTTGATACAGGTAAAACTGATAAAAATGATATAGATGATGCTAAAATAGATTCTGAAAAATACGATAAAGAAGTAAAATCTATGGAAGATAATTATTATGCACAGTATCTTCCAAGTAATATATCAAAGGAAGATTTAAATTTATATAATACTTTAGTTACAAAGAATAATACTTATGGTTTATATTTTGGTAAATCAGTTAATATTAATAATATATCAAATGATGAAATGATAGAATTAGCATTAATTAATTATATTAATGATAATAAATTAAAGATCGGTAGTGCATCTTGCTTTATGGATACTGATGAAGATGTGTTTACTGGTAAACCATATGGTGATGCTAAAGATTGTGATGTTAAGCCAATATCAAAAACTACATTAGATAATTATATAAAAGAAAAATATAATACTGAGAGGGAATTTGTAAGTGATGGAGAAGTTAAGATGATATCTATTTCACAAGCACCTATTGGATATATTTATGATAGTAAATCAAACGCATATTACTATGGTAGTTTTCCTCAAAGTGGTGGTATAGAGCAAATAAGTAGATGGTTGATAGATGTTTCTAAAGATAATGATAGTATATATTTTTATGACAAAGCCATGTATTGTGATGCTTCTGGTAGCTGGGGATTTATGGGCTGTCAGTTATCACGTGATACAGAAAAAAGACTATTTGAATATACTGAAGAAGAATATAGTGATGAAATAAAAGAATTAGTTCGTGAAGGTAGCGAAGATGAAAATTCTTATGATTTAAATTACGATTACATTTTTGAAAATTATAAATTGCCAATTTATAAACATACTTTTAAAAAAGCAGCAGATGGAAATTATTATTGGTATTCTAGTGAAATTTATAAATAAGATATAGTTTTCTATATCTTTTTTATTTACATAGAAATGTAAATTTTATTAAATATTATAAATGTTCGCTTGTTCTTCATATTTACAAAATGTATAATTTATTATAGGTGAGATAATATATGGTAAAGGGATTTGATAACACTAAGTATGTAAAAATACAAAGTGCTAAAATCAGGGAGAGGTTTGGTCTTTTTGATAAATTATATCTGGAAGTCGGTGGTAAGTTATTCGATGATTCACATGCTGCCAGGGTATTACCAGGATTTAAAAATGATGCAAAAATCAATATGTTTCAAGAATTAAAAGATGATTTAGAAATTATATTTTGTATTAATGCTGGTGATATTGAAAAAAACAAAACAAGAGGAGAATATGGAATAACATATGATACTGAAATACTTAAATTAATAAACAAATCTAAAAAAATGGGCTTTTCTGTTAATAGTGTTGTTGTTACTTTATACAAAAATCAAGTAAGTGTTGATAAATTCATTAAAAAGTTAAATAGAAATGGAATTAAAACATATATACATACGTTCACAAAAGGTTATCCAACTGACGTGGACACAATCGTTAGTGAAGAGGGATATGGAGCCAATCCATATGTTGAGACGACTAAACCATTAATTCTTGTAAATGCACCTGGACCAGGTAGTGGTAAACTAGCAACTAGTTTATCACAGATTTATCATGAGCATTTAAGAGGTGTAAATGCCGGATATGCAAAATTTGAAACATTTCCAGTATGGAATTTACCATTAAAACATCCAGTTAATCTTGCATATGAGGCTGCTACTGCAGATTTAAAAGATGTTAATATGATTGATCCATTTCATTTAGAAGCATATGGAGAAACTGCTGTTAATTATAATAGAGACATTGAAACTTTTCCAATTTTAAAAAACATTTTAAACAAAGTAACTGGAAAAGATATATATAAATCTCCAACTGATATGGGAGTAAATATGGTTGGCTTCTGTATATCTGATAATGATGTAGTTGAAGAAGCAGCTAAAAAAGAAATAGTAAGAAGATATTATCAAGAATCAAATAATTATAAATTAGGCCTTACTGATGCTGATACTTGTGAAAAAGTTAAGCTTTTAATGAATGAAGTGGGTGTTGATGAAAATTATTTAGATGTTATTAAACCTGCGTTAGATAAGCGTGATAGTTCTAAGAGACCTTCTATAGCAATTAAAATTGGTAAAAAGATTATTACAGGTAGACAAACAGATATTTTAACACCTGCAAGTAGTGTTGTATTAAATGCTATAAAGCATTTAAGTAAAATACCAGATGATATTAATCTTTTATCTCCAAAAGTTTTAGAACCAATGTTAAAGTTAAAAAGTGAATTAAATAATGGAAATAGATTAACTCTTCCAGAAGTGTTGACTGCACTTAGTATTTGTTCTGCAACTAATTCAATGACAGAGAAAGCACTTTCATGCTTAGGTAAATTGAAAGATGCTGAGGCTCATGCTACATATATAGTTGATAACGGAGACAAAAAAACTCTTAAGGGATTAAAAGTTAATTTAACTTGTGAATCTGAATATTTAAGAGATGAAGATATAGAATTTATATAGGAATAACAATTATTCCTATTTTTAATTGTGTGTGATATACTATAGATATGAAGAATGATATGAAGTTTACAATTATAATACCTTCTTTAAATCCAAATGAAAAATTATTGAAATTAGTAAATGAATTATTAGATTTTGGTTTTAATGATATTATTGTAGTCAATGATGGAAGTGGTCGTGACTATAACAAGATTTTTGATATGCTTCCTTCAAAAGTCAAATTAATTAAAAATGATGTTAATAAAGGAAAAGGTGAATCTTTAAAAAGCGCTATTAGCATATTAGATGATACAGATGCATTTATAACGGTAGATGCAGATGGACAACATAGAATAAAAGATGTAATAAAAGTAAAAAATGCATTAAAAGAGAATGATGTGGTTTTAGGAATTAGGAATTTTGATTTGGAAAACGTTCCTAGAAGAAATAGATTTGGTAATAAAATATCATCTTTGGTATTTAGATTAAAAACAGGAATTAAACTTAATGATACACAAACGGGTTTAAGAGGAATAAATATTAAATATAAAGATTTGTGTTTGTCTACTAAAGGAAGTAGATATGAATATGAAATGAATTTTTTATATAATCTTGCTAAAAATAAAATTAAAATAAGCACGGTGGACATTAATACAGTTTATGATGAAGATAATGAATCCCATTTTAATCCAATTAAAGACTCATTATTAATACATAAATGGATTATATGGCTTATATTTATAATTATAGTAGTAGTTATTTTTATAATAATAAAATAATTAATTAATATGTAATAATTGCTTTAATATAGTAAGAAAATATTAGTAAATAAAACACTTGTAAATATATTAACATTTATGTTATACTTTACTAGTAAATCTTTGATGTGGAAAAGTAATATAATGATTTTTAAAGAGAGTTAGTGGTAGGTGCAAACTAATAAATGATTTATATGAAAGAACACCACTGAGTGGAATATTGAAAATAAGTAAATATTCTCGGTTAATACCGTTATTGAAATTAAGAAAATTAAGGGATGGTACCGTCTTAATGACTCCTTGTACTATTCCTTTTTATTTTTAGGAGAGTGATATTGTGCATGAAATGAGACTTTATAATAAACCATTTGAATCTATTAAAAATGGAAATAAAACTATAGAAATAAGATTGTATGATGAAAAAAGGAAAAAAATTAAGATAGGAGACATCATAGAGTTTACTAATTTAGATACAAATGAAAAGATTAAAGTTAAGGTATTAAATCTTCATGTATTTAATAACTTTAAAGAACTGTTTGATGATTTTGATAAGAAATTATTAGGATATGATTCAAACGAAAAAGCAAGTTATTTAGATATGTTAAATTATTATAGTGAAGAAGAACAGAAGCAATATGGTGCTGTTGGAATAGAAATTAAATTAATTAAAGGAGATGAATAATTATGGATATTAAAGATTTATTTAAAGATATCAAAAAATATGAAAATACCGAAGTTACTTTGGAAGGATGGGTAAGAAATAATAGAAATCAATCTAATTTTGGTTTTATTGATTTTAATGATGGAACTTATTTTCAAAGTTTACAATTGGTTTATGATAAAGAACTATCTGATTTTGACAAAATAAGCAAGATTAAAGTTGGTAGTGCTTTAAGAGTTCATGGTACTTTAGTTAAAAGTGAAGGTACAGGGCAAAGCCATGAAGTTAAATTAAAAGATGTAGAAATTTTAGGTGATTGTACAGATGATTATCCAATTCAGCCTAAAAGACATACACGTGAATTTTTACGTGAAGTTGCATACTTAAGACCTAGAACTAATTTATTTAATGCAGTATTTAGAGTAAGAAGTGTAGCTGCACATGCCATTCACGAATATTTTCAAAGTCATAACTATGTATATTTTCATAGTCCAATTATAACTGGAGCTGATTGTGAAGGTAGTGGACAAATGTTTAAAGTAACAACACTTGATATGGATAATTTACCACTTACTGAAGATAAAAAAGTAGATTTTAAAAAAGATCTATTTGGTAAACAAGCATATATTACTGGATCTGGACAATTGCATGGAGAAACATTTGCACTTGCGTACAAAAAAATATATACATTTGGTCCTACAATGAGAACAGAAAACTCTAATACTAAAACACATGCCAATGAATTTTGGATGATTGAACCAGAAATAGCATTCTGTGATTTAAATGGAATTATGGATATTGAAGAAGAAATGCTAAAATATGTTGTTAAGTATGTTATGGATAGATGTCCTTTAGAAATAGATTTCTTTGATAAATTTGTTGAAAATGGATTAAAAGAAAAACTAAATAAAGTACTTAATAGTAAGTTTGTAAGAATTACTCATCATGATGCGATTACTTTATTAAAAGAAGCTAAAGTTAAATGGGAATTTACTCCTGAATATGGAGAAGATATTGCCAAAGAACATGAAAAATATATAACTGAGTATTATAATGGTCCAGTATTTATAACTGATTGGCCAAAAGATATCAAAGCATTTTATATGAAGTTAAATCCAGATGGTAAAACAGTTGCAGCAGTAGATCTTGAAGTTCCTGGTGCTGGAGAATTAATGGGTGGAAGTCAAAGAGAAGATGATTATGATAAATTAATTCAAAGAATGAAAGAAATGAACATTCCACTTGAAAATTTAGATTGGTATACTAATTTAAGAAGATTTGGTGGATGTTATCATGGTGGATTTGGTCTTGGATTTGAAAGATTAATTATGTATTTAACTGGTATTGAAAATATAAGAGATGTAATACCATTCCCAAGAACACCAAATAATTGTGATTATTAGGAGGTATTTATGAGCAATTTTACTAAAGAAATGATTGATAATTATGCTGATAAACTTTTAATAGGATTAACTGAAGATGAAAGGACAATGATACAAGAAGAATTTGATGATATTGAAAAGAATATGGAGCTTATAAATAAAATAGAAGGTATTAAAGATGTTGAACCTTTAGGTTATCCTTATGAAAGTGCAATAGATGATCTAAGAAGTGATGATGAAGTAGATGAAGAGATTCCTATTGATGTATTACTAAGAAATGCAGGAAAAGTTGATGGAAGAGAAGTAGAAGTTCCAAAGGTGGTGGGATAATGATTACTGATGACATTGAAACTTTACATAAAAAATTAATTGATAAAGAAATAACTAGTGATGAATTAGTTAAAGAATCTATTAAAAAGTGTCATGAAATACAAGAAAAAACCAATTCATTTGTAACTATCATTGATGATGCTTGTGGTTGTGAAGTGACAGACGAATTACTTTCTGGTATACCATATGGAATAAAAGATATTTTTTCTACTAAAGATATATTATCTACTGGTAGTTCTAATACGTTAAATAATTATGTACCATTCTTTGATGCAACTTGTGTTGCGAATTTAAAGAAACATGGAGCAGTAGGTGTTTCTAAAACTGTACTTGATGAACTTGGTATGGGTGCAACTGGTACAACTGGGCATACTGGCATTGTTCATAATCCTTGGAATTTAGAACGTCAAGCTGCAGGTTCATCTTCTGGTAGTGCTGCTTCTGTTGCATGTGGAGTATATCCTTTTGCTATTGGTAGTGATACGGGTGATTCAGTACGTAAACCTGCTGCATTTTGTGGAATAGTTGGATATAAGCCAACATATGGAATGATTTCTAGATATGGAATGTTTCAATTTGCAAGTTCATTAGATACAGTTGGAGTTCTTTCAAGAAGTGTTAAAGATGCAGCAATTGCTGTAGATGGAATGAAGGGACTTGATAGAAATGATATGACTACATTTGATTCTAGTGATATACACTTATATGATTCATTAAATAGTGATGTTAAAGGTAAACAATTATTTTATATAAAAGAAATATGTGATATTGAAAACTATACTAATCCTAGTGAAGAATTTAAATTACATATAGAAAATTTTAAAAACACATTGGATAAATGTAAAGAACTTGGAATGAGTGTAGAAGGTGTAAGTATAGACAGAGCATTACTTAATGCACTATTTTCAACATATCAAGTTATTTCATGTGCTGAGGCAACAAGTAATATGGCCAATTTAACTGGTATATCATTTGGACCTAGAGCTGAAGGCAAAACACCTAATGAAATAATTAAGAATCACAGAACTAAAGGATTTAGTCCATTAATTAAAAGAAGATTTGTAATTGGTTCTTATGTTCTTCAAAAAGAAAATCAAGAAAAATTCTTCTTGAATGCAAAAAGAGTAAGAAGATTAATTGTTAATAAAATGAATAGTTTGTTTGAAAAATATGATGGCTTAATTGTGCCAGTTAGTGTAGGCCCTGCTAGATATTTGGATGATTCTAAAAACATTAAAAATAAAGAATTAACTGTATTAGAAGAAATATTACAAATTGGTAATTTTGGTGGTTATCCATCAATTACAATTCCAAATGGTTTTGTAAATAATTTACCAGTAGGTGTAAATATTACTTGTAAAGTTAAAGATGATATAAATACACTTAATATTGCTTATGCACTTGAAAGTGTAATGGATTATAAAAATCAAACAGTGGAGGTGAAATAATGGCAATTAAAGCAGTTGTTGGACTTGAGTTCCATTGTGAAATGAAATCACATACAAAAGTTTTTTCAAGAGCAATAAACGGATATTCAACTTTTTCTAATAAATTTGTTTCACCACTTGATATGGGATTTCCTGGGACACTTCCTGTATTAAATAAAGAATGTGTTAAAAAAGCAATTGAAATGGCTATGATATTAAATTGTAAGATTCCAGAATATATGGAATTTGATAGAAAGAACTATTTTTATCCAGATTTGCCAAAAGGATATCAAATAACTCAATTCTTTAATCCAGTAGGGATAAATGGTAAAATTACAATTGAAGTTGATGGAAAAGAGAAAGATGTATTAATTCATGATATCCATTTGGAAGAGGATTCTGCTTCACTTGATCATTTTGATGATGCATCTAGTATTGATTATAATAGATCTGGTGTACCATTACTTGAACTTGTAACAGAGCCATGTTTAAATTCTGCTGATGAAGCAATTGAATTTTTAGAACATATCAAAAGAATATATGAATATACTGACATATCAGAATGTGATACTAAAAAAGGTCAAATTAGAGCTGATGTAAATGTATCCATAATGGATGAAAATGATACAGAATTTGGTACTAAAGTTGAAGTTAAAAATGTTAATAGTTTCGATTCTATTCGTAAGACAATTAATTATGAAATAGAAAGACAAACAAAGCTTAAAGAAGAGGGAAGATATGATGAAGTTGTTCAAGAGACAAGAAGATGGGATGATGAAACTGAAACAACTAAACATATGAGAAGTAAAGCAGATGCGATTGATTATAAATACTTTACAGAACCAAATATACCAAGATATAGAATCACTAAAGAGCTACTAGACGAGATAAAATCAAGAATACCAAAGCTTGCTCACGAAAGAAAAGAAGAATATGTAAACAAATATGGCTTAAGTGAATATGATGCTAAAGTTCTTGTTAAAGATAAAAAGGTTTCAGATTATTTTGATGAATGTGTTAAACTTGGTAGTAATCCTAAAGATGCATGTAATTGGATAACAACAAAAGTACTTGCAGAAGTTAATAAAAGTAGTGAAACAACTATCAATGATTTGTTTATAAGCCCTGTAATGTTAAGTGAATTAATTAAGTTAATCAGTGATAAAAAAATAACAAATAATCAGGGAAAAGAAGTATTTGCAAAAATGTTAGAAGAAAATCTTTCTCCTAGTGAAATAGTTAAGAAATATGGAATGGAAGTAATTGAAGATGATGATTTAATTAATTCATTAGTAATGGAAGTAATAAATGAAAATGAAAAAGCAATTGCTGATTATAAAAATGGTAGAACTAATATGTTAGACTATATGGTGGGTCAAGTTATGAAAAAATCAAGAGGAAAAGCAAATCCTGTAGAGGCTAAGTCTAAATTATTAGAAAAAATAAAATAAGTTTTAGTAAATCTAAAACTTATTTTTAATTGACAAAAAAGTATATGTTTGATATAGTATGTCTTAATTTGAAAGAGGGGGAAAATAATGACAGAAAACGATTTTAGAAGAATACTAAAAACTTTAAATGAAAGTGAATTACAATATTCACATTTATATGGATTTGATTTAGATAACGAACCAGCTGATATATTAATTAATCAGGTAGTAAATCTTTATGGAGATGTTGAGTCATTAAAATCACTTTTATTAAAAAATGGTGACTACAAAAGCAAGAGAATGAAAAGAATTATTACTGAAGAATATAATAGAAAAAAAGAAGTATTAATAAAACTTATGAATGAAAATTATATTTATCTTCATTTAATGAGAAAAATTATTGATGAAAGACAAGATGAATACAATGTTTCTTATCAAAGAATTTAGACATATCTAAATTCTTTTTTTATATAATATAATATGATTAAAAATATTCATAAAATAATATTATGTTTTTCGTTGACTTTTTGTTCTATTGTTGGAACAATTATTTATTTAAATTATCTAAATAATAATAAAGTTTATTTAGATAAGCCTAAAATTAAAATAATAGATGAAGAAAGTACAAGTAGAGCAATAGCTGTATCAATAAATAATCATCATAGTGCTTGGCCACATTCTGGACTTCAAGATGCATTTTTATGTTATGAATTAATCGCAGAGGGTGGTATTACAAGAATACTAGCATTTTATAAAGATAGTGATGTTTCGAAGATAGGTTCTGTTAGAAGTGTGAGACATTATTTCTTGGACTATGTATTAGAAAACGATGCGATAATAGTTCATTATGGATTTTCTCCACAAGCAAAGAAAGATATTAAAGAATTAAAAATAGATAATATTAATGGTATATATGATAGTAAATCTTTTTATAGAGATAAATCATTAAATAGAAAGTTAGAACATACTGCATTTACAGATATGGATAGGATAAATACTGCAATAATTAAAAATAAATATAGAACAACTAGTGATGTCCAACTTTTAGATTATAGTTCTGATGAAGTGAAAATGGATGATGAAAGTAAAATAAACGCAAATAAAATAACTATTAACTATTCTAATTATCAAACCACGTCATATGAGTATGATGTAGAAAATAAAAATTATAAATTGATTATGAACAATAAAATACAATATGATCTAGTCACAAAAAAAGAATATACAGTAAAAAATATTATTACTTATCAATTAAAAAATACTTCTTTAAATGATTCAAAGGGGAGACAAGACTTACAAAATATTGGAGAAGGTTTTGGATATTATATAACTAATGGACAAGCAATTAAGATAAAATGGATTAAAGACTCTAGAAATAGTCAAACAAGATATTATAAACTCGATGGTACAAAATTAATTGTGAATGATGGAAACACTTGGATTCATATTCAACCTAAGAATAAACTATTAAAAATAGAATAATATATTTTTAAAAACATATTATTAATAAAAAATGTTGAAATATTGTTCTATAAATGATAGAATTATATTGATAGAATAAGGAGGAGCGTAACGTGGATAATGTTTTAAATTTTTTGGCAGATAATTATTTATATTTTATGATAGGAGCAGTAGTATTATTGTTTGCTCTTATTGGCTTTGCAGTGCAAGGAAGAAAGAAAAAGAATGAGGATATTAATCCAATGCAACCTTTAAACAATCCTTCACCAGCATCACCAGTTAACATTCAAATGCCAATTGACAATAATATGCCAATGATGAATAATAATCTACAACAAACTCCAGCACCAGTTGTTAATAACGCGCCAATGATGAGTAATGCTCCACAACCAATTCCAGCACCAGTTGCTAATAGTATTCAAAGTAATACGGTAGTTGCTCCAAGTCCAGTTGCATCTGCTCCGGTATCTAATAATACAGAAATGCTAACATTTGGGCCAATTTCTGCTGATCCTAATGAGGCTTTATATACTGCAGCACCAGATCCTAATCCAAGCACAAATGTTGAAGTTGGAACATTAAATTTAGCACCAGCAAATAACGAACCAGTTATGGAGACGTTGGATTTGGGTGCTCCACAAATGCAAGCAGCACAAGAAATGCCAATATCAATGGAACCTGAACCACCTATAATGCCTGCTGCACCAGCACCAGCGCCAGTTATGGAGGCTCAGCCACCAGCACCAGCTGCTCCTGTTTATAGTAATACAATTCAACAATAAGATTAATTAATATTAATCTTTTTTAATATTTAAAATGAAGGGATAAAAATATATGGAAAACAATGATAATAAAAAAATAGTAATAGTTTTATCTGTGTTATTTGCTTTAATAATATTTGCCTTTGGTGGATGGTTATTATATGGTAAATTCTTTAATAATGCGGGTAATTCAAATGATGGAGATTTTAAAGAAAATTGGACTGAAGCAGATTTTAAAGATTATAACTTTGTAGATGAAAGAAATAATAAAATAGATGCGACTTATATGAGGAAACTTAATGAAAAATATCTAGCTATTGAAACAGAGGGCGATAGGATGACAAATGCCGCATATATTTTTGATGTTAAACAGAAGAAAGTAATCCTAAGTGAAACAGATGACATAAGTGATGGATTTGTTTTACAATTTATTAATGCAGAAGAAAACGATAATTATATTGTTTTAAATAATAAATGTTTGGCGACTTGTTCTGATTATTATAGCAAAATATATACTAATGATTTAAAATTAATTTCAGATGATTTTATTGATTATGATATGAGTGATAAAAATGTTGCAATTATAAATGATAATAATATTAAAATATTCGATTTAAACGGAGAATTAACAAAAGATATTTCTAACTATAGTAATATAATAGATTTTGAAAAAAATTATGTTTTATATTTAGACAACAAAACAATTAAAGTTTCAAATATTGATAATGGAAATTTAATTGCTATTGTTGGAACAATAAATGATGATGAAAAAATAGATCATGGACGTATAGATTTAGATGATAATGAAGAATATATTGGTATTGTAGTATATACTATAAGTGAAGAATTAACTTATCAAGAAGCATTAAATGATATGGAAAAAGAGGATGCATATGATCCAGGAGAAAATGGATTTGGTTACGATGATATAGAAGAATTAGAATATTATGAAAGAAAGTATATATATACATATAATTTTAAAACATATGAATCATCAAAAAGAGCTATTTTTATAAATTTCGAATAATAAATTATTGAAAAAAACAATTATATTTGTTAAAATTGTTTTATTGAAAGACGAGTAGAATAAATATTATTTTATAGAAAGTTAGTGGTTGATGAAAACTAATAAATAATATTATTTGAAGCTACTTTCTCTAATGAGTAAAAGGCTCACGGTAATTCCGTTATAATTAAAGTAAGTAAAATAAAGGATGGTACCGTCTTAATGACTCCTTGTACTATCCTTTTTGTTTTGGAGGGATTTTTATGAACTTAAAAGATTCATTTATTAATTTTTTTGTAAGTAAAGGACACAAACAAATACCTAGTGCACCAGTTGTACCTGAAAATGATCCTAGTGTACTTTTTAATACTGCAGGAATGCAACCATTAATTCCCTATTTGATGGGACAACCTCATCCTTATGGCACTAGACTTTGTGATTATCAAAAATGTGTTAGAACTAATGATTTAGATAATATAGGAGACACTTATCATCATACATTTTTTGAAATGCTTGGTAATTGGTCTTTAGGAGATTATTTTAAGAAAGAAGCTATTTCATGGAGTTTTGAATTTTTAACTAAAGTATTGAATTTTCCAGTTGAAAAATTAGCTGTAACAGTATTCGCTGGTAATGATACTATTCCTTTTGATAAAGAAAGTCATGATATGTGGTTAAGTCTTGGTATTAGTGAATCTAGAATTGCTAGAACAGAAAAAGACAACTTCTGGATTGCTGGAGAAACTGGACCTTGTGGACCTGATACTGAAATGTTCTATTTTAGAAGCGATGAAGAAATTCCAGAAGTTTTTGATCCTGAAGATGAAAGATGGGTAGAAATATGGAATGATGTCTTCATGCAATATTATAAAGATGAAAATGGTAACATTAGCGAACTACCTAAGAAGAATGTTGATACTGGTATGGGACTTGAAAGAGTAGTTAGTGTTTTGGAAGGGGTTAAAGACAATTATACTTCTAGTGTATGGAAAGATGTCATTAGCGAAATAGAAAGCATTTCTTCTTTACCTTATAAAGGAAATGAAGAATCTATGAGAATAATTGCTGATCATATTAGAACTAGTGTATTTATTTCTGCTGATAGAGCAGGTATTAAACCAAGTAATGTAGGACAAGGTTATATCTTAAGAAGACTTATTAGAAGAGCAATTAGACATGCAAAAAAACTTGGTATTGATGTTAATAGTGATTGGGAAAGTAGAATTGCTTTAATAGTCATTTCTAAATATGAAAAGTATTATAATGAACTATCTGAAAATAAAGATGTAGTTCTTGAAGTGTTAAAAAATGAAAAAGTTAAGTTTAATAGAACTCTTGAAAAAGGACTTCGTGAATTTGAAAAAGTTTCATCTAAAGATATAGATGGATTAACAGCATTCCATTTATTCGATACATATGGATTCCCAATTGAATTAACTGAAGAACTTGCTAAGGAACGTGGTATTAAGGTAGATATAGAAGGATTTAAAACAAAATTTAAAGAACATCAAGAATTATCAAGAACTGCTTCTTCTGGACAATTCAAAGGTGGTCTAGGAGGACATTCAGAAAAAGAAACACAATATCATACCGCTACACATTTACTTAATGCGGCATTAAAACAAGTTGTTTCAAAAGATGTTCATCAAAAAGGTTCAAATATTACTGAAGAAAGAATGAGATTTGATTTTAGTTGCGATCATAAACTTAGCGATGAAGAAAAGTCAAAAGCAGAAGAACTAGTAAATAAATGGATAAGCGAAGGAATAGATGTTACTGTAGAAGAAATGAAAAAAGAAGACGCAATTAAGAGTGGTGCAGAATGTATGTTTATAGAAAAATATCCTGATATAGTAACTGTTTATTCAATTGGAGATGTTTCAAAAGAATTATGTGGTGGACCACATGTTAAAAACACAAGAGAACTTGGAAAGTTTAGAATAGTTAAAGAAGAAGCTTCAAGTGCAGGAGTTAGACGTATTAAAGCTGTATTGGAGTAATTGTTATGAATATATATGATTTCACTTTAAATGAATTAGAAAACTACTTAGTAGAAAATGGGTTTAAGAAATATAATGCTACTCAAATAATAGAGTGGATATATGAGAAAAAAGAAACTGATTTTAATAAGATGACTAATTTAAGTAAAAATCTTATATCTTTTTGCATAAAACAATTTAATTTTCATTTACCTAAAATTATTAAAGTAGAAAAGAGTAAACTTGCTAATAAGTATTTATTAGAACTTGAAGATAATAATAAGATAGAAAGTGTTCTTATGTTTCATGATTATGGATACTCTCTTTGCATTTCTAGTCAAGTGGGATGTAATATGGGGTGTTCTTTTTGTGAAAGTGGGAGACTTAAAAAAGTAAGAGATTTAATATTATCGGAATTGATAGGTCAAATACTAAGTGTTAGTGAATATGAAAAAATTCGTATAGATTATGTAGTTGTTATGGGAATCGGGGAACCATTTGATAATTTTAATAATATTAAAAGATTTATTGAAGTTTCTACTAACAATAAAATGATAGAAATTGGTATGAGGCATATAACAATATCAACTTGTGGGGTTGTTCCAAAAATCTATGAATTTGCTGATTTGGAAACAGGTGTAAACTTGGCAATAAGTTTACATGCTCCAAATAATGTAATTAGAGATAAAATTATGAAAATAAATCATGCATATAAAATAGAAGACGTTATGAAAGCTTTAGATTATTACATTTCTAAAACAAATAGAAGAGTAACTATCGAATATGTAATGCTTGCAGGAATAAATGATAGTGATGAATGTGCTTATGAATTGAGTAAATTAATAAAAGGAAAGCTTATGTATGTAAATCTTATACCTTATAATGAAACTTCAAATTTTCAAATGAAGAGAAGTAATGACTTTAAAATAAAAAGTTTTTATGATATACTTAAAATGAGTAATATAAATGTAACAATAAGGAAAGAAATGGGCGGTAATTTATCTGCCGCTTGTGGACAACTTAGAGCAAGAAATGAGGGTGTAAAATAATGATAGCATGTTTTCAAACTGATCCAGGAAAAGTGAGAAGTCACAATGAAGATTCTGTAAATATCGTAAAGAATTTAAAGGGAGAATGTCTTTTAGTAGTTGCTGATGGTATGGGTGGACATAAAGCCGGAGAAGTAGCTAGTTCTTTAGTAGTTAATGAACTAAGCAAAAGGTTTTCTGAATTATCTACCATAGGTACAAAAGAAGAGGCAGTTGTATGGCTAAAAGAGATAATCGAAGAAATAAATGTTAAAATATTAAAATATGCAGAAGAACATGTTGATGCAAGCGGTTTGGGAACTACATGCGTATGTGCACTAATAGCAGAAAATTTCTTGTTATTTGGAAATATTGGTGATTCTTCTGGCTTTGTATTTAAAAAAGGTAAATTATATAAAGTAACAAAAGATCATACGTTAGTTAATATATTACTTGAAAGTGGAGAAATAAGTGAAAATGATGCTAAAACTCATCCTCAAAAGAATGTACTAATGAAAGCTCTTGGAGCAGCAGAAATGATTGATATGGATATATTTGAAGTTGTTATGAATGAAGAAAATGACAAAATAGATGGAGTTTTCTTGTGTAGTGATGGACTAACAAATATGTTGACTGTTGAGCAAATCGAAAAAGTATTAAATGATGAAGATTTAGAAATACAAGAAAAAGTTGAAAAATTAATAATGAAAGCTAATATGCGTGGGGGAACAGATAATATAACAATCGCTTATATAACAATGGGTGGTGAGTAGTGTGATAGTAAAAGGTTCTAAAATAAATGATAGATATCAAATAATTAAAACATTAGGTGAAGGTGGAATGGCTAATGTTTATTTAGCACATGACACTATTTTAGATAGAAATGTAGCAGTTAAAGTATTAAGGGGAGACTTAGCTGGGGATGAAAAATTCGTAAGAAGATTTCAAAGAGAAGCACTTTCTGCTTCAAGTTTATCACATCCAAATATTGTAGAAATGTATGATGTTGGTGAAGATGATGGCGGATATTATATAGTAATGGAATATGTTGATGGTAAGACATTAAAACAAGTTCTAAAGCAAAGAGGACACTTATCAGTAAGTGAAGTAGTTGATATTATGTTGCAGGTTACAGATGGAATGGCTCATGCACATGATGCATACATTATACATAGAGATATAAAACCTCAAAATATAATGATTCTTCCTAATGGTATGATTAAAATAACTGATTTTGGAGTAGCAACTGCTTTGAATTCAACTCAATTAACTCAAACTAATTCAGTAATGGGAACCGTTCATTATTTACCACCAGAACAAGCAAGCGGTAAGGGTTCTACAATTAGAAGTGATATTTATTCAATGGGAATAATGATGTATGAATTATTAACAGGACTTGTTCCATATAAAGGGGATAATGCTGTTGAAATAGCATTAAAACATTTAAAGGAACCACTTCCAAGTGTTAGGAAGACATATCCTAGTATTCCACAATCAATAGAAAATATTATCATTAAAGCTACTGCTAAAAATCCTAAAAATAGATATGTTGATGCTAGAAGCATGTATGAGGATTTAAAGACTGCATTAGATGATTCAAGAAAAGATGAAAAAAGATATGTTTATCCATATCCAGAAAATGATTTAGAAGAAACTAAAGCATTGGATAAAGAACTTGAAACATTAAAAAAAGCAAAAAAAGAAAAAGTAGAAGAAAAAGTTGATGAAGAAGTAGAAAACAAAAAAACTAATAAAACTTTAATTGTTTTAGTAAGTATTTTTACTGCTTTAGTGTTGATTGTTACAGTAGCATTAAATAAATTATTAGGTCAAAAAGAGGAAACTATAGTAATTCCAGATGTAAGCGGTAAAGAGCCATTAGAAGCATCAAATGAATTAACTGATTTGGGCTTCAACGTTAATCCTGAATATCAATATGTAGTTAGTGATACTATAGAGGAAGGACTAGTAGTAAATACGAGCCCTGCAATAGGTGCAAAAACTAAAACAACACGTGAAGTAACAATATATGTTTCTTCTGGAGAAGGAACTTATATCGTAGAAGACTTTACAGGACAGAATTATTTGGTTGCACAAGGTATAATAGAAACAAAATGTGAATGTAATGTTATTATTGAAACTGAAAAAGTAAGTGAAGATAAAAAAGTTAAAGAAGATACGGTTTTAAGAACAATACCAGCTGCAGGTGAATCATCAAAATTAGGTAGTCAAATAACAATAGTTATTCCTGAAGTTGAGTATAAATATCCAGATTTTACAAAAGGCTATACAATTTCAGCTGTTGAAGATTTTGCAAAGAAGCATGAATTAAAGTTAGAATATAAATATCAAGAAACAAGTTCAGTGTCTGAAGGTACAATTTTAAAGCAAAGTAGAGCTGCTGGTTCTGTAGTAACTCCAGGAGCAACACTAGTAATTACTGTTGCTAAAGCTCCTGAAGTAGTAGTTGAAGAACCAGATGATGATGAAAATGCAGGAGAATAATATGAATGGTAAAATTATATGTATTAACAAATATATACATAAAGTACTTCTAGACAATAATACTATAATTGACACAAGAACTAGGGGAAAATTAAGAAATAATAAAGTTAATCCAGTTGTTGGAGATAATGTAGAAGTAAATATAAATACAAAAACTATAGAGCGTGTCTTTCCAAGAAAAAACTATCTAGAAAGACCCCTTATAGCAAATATAGATAAACTATTAATAGTTATGAGTACATCAATTCCTGTTTTTTCTAGTTATTTAATTGACAAATTCTTATTAATTGCATTATCAAATAATATTGAACCAATAATTATAATAACTAAAATGGATATGATAAGTATTAAAGAAAAATTAGATGTTAAAAAGTATATTAATTATTATAGAAAATTGGGTATTAAAGTATATGTTAATACAAGTTTAAATAAAATCAAAAAAGAATTTATTGGATCTGTTGTGGCATTATGTGGTCAAACAGGAAGTGGAAAGTCTAGTCTATTAAATAGATTAGATGTTTCACTAAAATTAAAAACAGGTGAAGTTTCTTTATCATTAGGAAGAGGCAAACATACGACAAGACTTGTAGAATTGTTAGAAGTAAATAATGGGTTAATTGCAGATACTCCAGGATTTAGTTCATTGGATATTTGTATTGATAGAAAAGATATTAAGAAATATTATCCAGATTTTAATAAATCATGTAAATATAGAACATGTTTACACATTAAAGAAGATGGATGTAAAATTATTGAACTAGTAAATAAAGGAAAAATACCAAACTGGAGATATGAAAACTATATTAAATTTATGGAGGAAGTTTCAAAGTGAAAGTAAGTGTATCAATTTTATCAAGTAGTATTAAAGGAGAAGAAATTGTTAAAAAGTTAGATGGGACTTTATGTGATTATGTTCATATAGATATAATGGATGGTAAATTTGTTGATAATAAAACATGGACATTTTCTGAAATAAAGAAAATAACAAGTTATTCACATTTACCATTAGACGTTCACTTAATGGTTGAAAATCCTCAAAAGTATTTTGAAGATTATGCTTTGTTAAATACTAATAATATAACTTTTCATTATGAGGCAGTAAAAGATATTAATAAAATCATTAATTTAATTAAAAGCTATGGATTAAAAGTAGGAATAGCTATTTCTCCTGATACTGATGTTGATGTATTATTTCCTTACTTGAAAGATATAGATATAGCACTAATTATGAGTGTTTATCCAGGGGCAAGTGGGCAGTCATTTATAGAGAATACCATTAATAAAATACAGAAATTGAAAGAAGAAATATTAAAACAAGGTGTTCAAACATTAATCGAAGTTGATGGCGGAATAAATGATGAGACCGGGAAAATGTGTACAGATGCAGGCGTAGATATTCTAGTATCTGCTTCATATATTCATAAAGACATTAAGAATAATATTTTTACTTTAAAAAATCTAGATAAATAAAGAAGTTGTTAATACAACTTCTTTTTTTTGTAATAAAAAGTATGTCATTAAAAGCTATAGCATATAATTAGTGTATTGCCTTTTAATTGACAAAATCCCGTATGAGATGTACAATTAATATGGAAGAGAGGCTAAGAAGAAGATGTACGAAGGAAGAAAGCTAAGCGCTAAAGAAATATTAGAAAAGGATTTTAAAGTTGATCCTAAAGGATATAGTCCACAAGAAGTTGATCAATTTCTTGATTTAGTAATTAAAGATTATGTGGATTTTGAAAACACAACTAAGAAGTTAGTTGCTGAGGTTAAGTCTTTAGAAGATGAAAATAGTAAACTTAAAGCTGAAATAAGAAATTTAAAAGCATCATTAGAAATAGCCAATTCCAATAAGGGAGTTACTAATGTAGACTTATTAAAGAGAATTAGTGACTTAGAAAAAGTAGTTTATGGAGAAGAATAATAATTTTTAGACGAACGCTGGAATAGAATTATTCTAGAGGAAAGTCCATGCTCACTCATCCTGTGATGGATGAAAGTGTTCGTGCTAAGGGAAAAAATAACCTTAGGTAGTATTATTATACTAACGGCGGTGAATTAATCAAGAACTGATTATATTAGCCATAAAGTGCCATAGAGACGAGATGGTTAGGAATAACTATTGTGGAACGCGGTAAACCCCACGAGTGAGAAACCCAAATTTGGTAGGGGAGCTCTTACAAATGAATAAGAAAAGAGTAAGGGAAGAGGAAACTCTTAGATAAATGTTTGTCACCTTTTTAGGTACAGAACATGGCTTATTAAAAATTATTATTTTATAGGAGAATTAAAGTGAAAGAAATAGGAGAAAGTTTCAGAAACGCAAGAGAAACTATTGGTATTTCTAAAGAAGAAGTAGTTAAAGACTTAAATATAACTGAAAGTCAATTAGACAATTTAGAAGACGGAAATGTAAACGCTTTTAAAGATGTTTTTTTTCTAAAAGATATTATTAGAAAATACTCTAGATATTTAAACTTAGATGAAGAAGCTAATATTGATAAATTTAATGACTTTATATTTAGTTATACTTCTAAAATACCAGTTGATGAGATACTTGAACAAACAAGAGAAATTAAAATACTTGAAAGTCAAAACAATGAAAATAAAATTGTTTCACCTTATACTGCTAAAAAGAAGAGTAATTCTAAAAAAGCAACTGTTTTATTTACACTTACTGTTGTAGTAATAGTAGTAATTATTTTATTCTTGATTAAATATTTAATGGATAAAAGAATAAAAGGTGAAACTAGTAGTAGTTATTATATATCTGAAAGGAGTAATGTTTAATATGAATGTTCCTAATAAAATTACATTATGTAGAATTGGATTATCAGTA
>JAEEGL013446374.1_pt1 | contig 23525 bp, 22 predicted proteins | sample 9134231 | NCBI WGS metagenome assembly JAEEGL01 (sample SAMN16246548, study PRJNA631951) | gut metagenome | biome: gut microbiome; feature: rumen; material: fiber-attached | host: Bos | place: Iran: Karaj | collected 2018-10
AAGTGAGTTGTCGTGTGCTTTCTGCACAATTGTTCACCTTTAGCACACAACTGAGCAATATTCTTTTCCTTTCTTCGGCTGATTGCCGTACACAGCAGTACCCCTGACAATTCAAGACTGTCTGCTGTATAATTGGCAAGCTGAAGAAAAAGGCGCAGACACTCTCCCCTTCGTCACGATTCAGAATCGTCGGCGAAGCCGACACCACAATTATCAATTGTCAATTGTCAATTATCAATTAAGGCAATACCGCACAAAGAGACGCGTGCGTCTCTTTGTGCGGTATTGCCTTAAGTCCCTTGTTATTTGGCAAGGGACTTTTTGATTTGCAAGGGATGTGTGGGGTAGAAGGTGGGGGAGGGTAGGGAGGGGTTGGTGGTGGGGCAAGCCGCTGCACTTAGCAGTCTGCAGAGCCGACGACCACCCGGTCAAGCCCGGCATAGTCCTTCACGACCTCGGGAACAAGCCCGCAGTTTCGCATTATATCTGCTACGGCAGCGCCCTGCGTTTCGCCCGTTTCCACTGCGAAAAAGCCGCTTTTCGAGAGCCTTCCGACCCATGCCGGTATCATAGCCCGGTAGAAGTCAAGCCCGTCCTCGCCGCCATACAGAGCCGTTTCGGGTTCGTGCCGCACCTCGCGCATCAGCGAGCGCATTTCCGCGTCGGTGAGGTAAGGTGGGTTTGAAAATATCGCGTCGAAAGTCATTCCCGGGAACAGCGTCCCGTCAAGAGCGTCTGCACGCATCGCGGTAACGTCCGCTCCGTTCATTGCGATATTGCGTTCGAGATAGCCGAATGCCGCCTCATGTAGCTCCACAGCATAGCATTTCGCGCCTGTTTTCAGTGCGATACTTATCGGTATGCACCCGCTGCCGCTGCACAGATCAAGCGCTGTACAGCCACGTTTAAGGCGCTGTATCGCGATATCCACGAGTAGCTCGGTCTCGGGCCGCGGTATAAGAACGCCTTTGCCGACATAAAAAGGATAGCCGTAAAATTCCCACTTGCCGAATATATATTGCAGCGGCTCGCCGGTCACACGCCTCTTAACGGCATCCGTTATCGCGGTCGCGGCCGTTTCGGGGATATTCCCGCCGGGAAGAGCACTGCCCGTATATTCCCGCAGTATCTCTCTTGCTTCAAAATCAGGATCAAAAACCCCCGCCGCAGCGAGGGTCTTTCTTATTTCGGAAAAGCTTACCACTTGTCGCTCTCCTTGTCGTTGGGGATGACAGCTTTCATCGAGGCTATCGCGCACTCTATCTCGGACGCGTCCGGCTCCTTTGTGGTAAGACGCTGGAGCCACAGGCCGGGCGCAGATATTATCTTTGTGAGGATGTTGTCGTATCTTCCCGCAAGGCGTATTATCTCATAAGAAACGCTCACAATGACGGGAAGCAGCAGTATCTTGCTCGAAACGCGCAGTATCATCGCGATAGTGTCGTTTACGCCGAACGTGTCGATGAACATCTGGTTTGTTATCGGGAATATCGAGTAGATCAGTATGCTTATCAGCAGCACGAGGAAGATAAAGCTCGTTCCGCAGCGCGGGTGAAAGCGTCTCTGCGGCTTGACGTTTTCCACAGTAAGTTCCAGCCCACGCTCGTAGCAGGCAATGGTCTTGTGCTCCGCACCGTGGTATTCGTAAGTGCGGCGTATCGCTGATGTCTTCGACACGAGCCACATATAGGTTATGAATATCGCTATTTTCAGCACGCCCTCAAACAGTGACTGCCACGGGGAAAGGTCGGCATTGTTCCCGACAATGGTCTGCAGCAGCATAAACAGCCACGTCGGAACAAACACGAACAGCACGATAGCAAGGCCGATACCGAGCACCATAGAAATGGTCATAATGACGCTCATTATCTTGTCGCCGAACTTGTTGTCGAGCCATTTCTCGAACCTGGACATTTCTTCCTCGCCGTCCTCGTCCGCCATTCCCGACAGCTCCGCCGAGCGGGAGAGGTAGTAGTAGCCGTCGCCGAGCTGTCCGACGAAGTTGAATACTCCGCGTATGAACGGCGCTTTGTTGTACCACTTTCTTTGCTTGTTTTCCTTTTCCTCGATAGTTATATCGCCTTCTTTTGTACGGACAGCCATTGCGGTCTTTTCGGGGCCTTTCATCATAATGCCTTCGATAAGCGCCTGTCCGCCGATAGTCGTGCGGTGTATCTTTTCTTTTTCTGCCATATTATCTCCTTTTTCGGAAGCTCTTGCTCTTATAGGATATATTATATTACAATTTTTTCGATTTGTCAACGGTATAACAAAGTTTGTGTTCTTTTCACGTACAGAACAAAAAGACAATTGTTACGGGGGGCAAAGAGCACAAAAAAATTTTACGAAAACGGGCAAAAACTGCAATAAGTCATAATTATCTGCAAATTTTCGGGAGACTGTCACATAAAAGCCTTGACTAATTCAAGAAATTGGGGTATATTGTTATTGTCGAACGGAAAAAATATAAGCAGTTATCAGGAAAATGTGTTCATCCCTCCTGTTTTGGGGGGATGGACAAATTTCAAAAGAGGAGAAAGTTATGAAAAAAAAGAAGCTTACGGGAGTTGCCGCTGCTCTCTCGATAATACTTGCGCTTTCGGCGTGCGGCGGTCAGACCGCACAGACCACGACATCCGCCACGGAACCCGGTGCGGCTGACACGACTGCTCAGCAGGCTGAGGCCACTACCACCGCTGCGCCCGAAACAACTGCGGGTACTATAGCACCTTCAATCTATACAAATGCAGACGGCTCGATAGACGAGAGCAACATAGATGTTCCCGAAGAAACGATAAAGGCGCTGGAATACATCGGCGAGAGCGCTCCGCTGCTCAAGCAGTATTTTGAAAAGCGCAATACCGTGCCGCTGACCTATGAGACCACAATAATCACGGCTGCGGGCGAGTATGTCTCCAACCTCTATATAAAGGACAGCCGTCATCTCGTGCAGTATGTCAAGTCTCCCGACGGCAAGGTAACGCAGGTGATATATAATTTTGACAAGGCTTACGAGCTTGACCCCGCCGAAAAAGTCGCGATATTCCAGAACTGCGGCGAGGGCAGTGTTGTTGAGACTGTCAGAAACTCAATAGTCAGCATTGATGAGCATGATGTAAAAAATTACAGCTACATGACCGGTGAGGAAGAATATGAAGGCACGAAATATGATTGCGTGACAATGACCATGCCCGGTCAGTCGGGTGAGATCAAGTATTATTTCGGCAAATCCGACGGCGATCTGAAATATATCGTTTCGCCCGAATCTGTCACAAGAATAGACAGGTTCGAGAGCGCGTTCACCGACAGCCACCTTCTGGAAGTTCCCGCAGATTATACTTTGAAGTCTATCAGCGAGGTTGTGGGCGATATCGGCTCCGAAATAAAGTCCCAGATAGCAGAAAGCAAAGCTGCTGAAGAAGCTCAGTAAAAACAGCGACCCCCGCCGGAGGCGGGGGTTATTTTTTTACGCATTCTCACGGGTGAGCCAGATGTTTGCGACATCGAGCGCGTCATAGAGGCTTGTACGGTTACTGGTCTTGATGACCATTTCCTTGGGGTCGATATCCTTGGCGGTACGCATATGCACGACCATTATCTTATCCGCGATCTCGAGGTCACCTTCCTTATGTGTTGACATGACGTTGAGGCAAGTGACGGTCTCGTCGGACATATTTCCGTAGTAGATCTGATTTCCGTTTCTTACAAGGGGGAAACCCTTATATGTGATATATTCTTCTGCCATTGTGATACCTCCATATATACTGACTTTACCCCCACCCCAACCACTCTCCGAGGGAAGGGACTTTTTCTTTTTGCGGGGGATTCGCCCCCCTGAACCCCTTTAAACACAGAGTGGGAGCACTTTTTTGTTATCATCACTACGCTTTCGGTTCCTTTGGCGTCCAAAGGAACCGGGTCGGGAGTTTGAGGGGAGGGCAGCGCCCTGCCCTCAAGCGCGTATGCGCGTTCTCGAGCGTCAGCGGCCTCTCAACCCTGCGGGCGCTGACGGACTTTTATGTGCACTTCGCGGAGCTGCTGTTCCGTTACCTCTGTGGGAGCGCCGAGGAGGAGATCCTGTGCGTTGGAGTTGAGCGGGAATGCGATGACTTCGCGGATGCTGTCCTCATCGAGCAGCAGCATTATCATTCTGTCGATACCGAACGCCATACCTGCGTGCGGTGGAGCTCCGAACTTGAACGCGCTGTAAAGGGCGCCGAACTTCTCCTTTACGTCTTCCTCGGTGTAGCCTGCTATCTCGAAAGCCTTCACCATAACGTCTATATCGTGGTTTCTTACTGCGCCGGACGCGAGTTCCACGCCGTTGCAGACAACGTCATACTGGTATGCGAGCACGTCGCAGGGGTTCTTCGTATTGAGCGCTTCGAGCTCGCCCTGCGGCATGGAGAACGGGTTGTGCGTGAAGATAGGCTTGCCGGTCTCCTCGTCTTCCTCATACATCGGGAAGTCAACTATCCAGCAGATCTCGAACTTGTCCTCGTCGATAAGACCCATTCTTGCGGCAACTTCATTTCGTATCTGTCCCGCAAACTTTTCGGCGTTCTTCTTGTTGTCGGCTATGAAGTAGAGCACGTCGCCCACTTCGAGCTCGGCACGCTTTGCAAGCTCTTCACGGTCGCCGTCGCGCAGGAATTTGTCGATAGGTCCGTTGAATTTCAGGCCTTCCTCCACCTTGAAGTAGCCGAGGCCCTTCATTCCGATAGACAGGGCGTATTCTTCCATTTTCTCGAAAAAGCCCTTGGACTTTTCGGCCATTTTCGGAACGCGTATCGCTCTGACCGTCTTGTTGGAGAACGGCTTGAACGAGCTGTCAACGAACAGGTCGCTCACATCTATGATGAACAGCGGGTTGCGGAGGTCAGGCTTGTCGCTGCCGTATTTCAGCATAGCTTCCTCAAACGTTATGCGCGGGAAGGGAGCGTGTGTGTACTGCTTCTTGCCGAACTTTTCGAGTATAGCGGGGAATACCTGCTCTGCGGCGGCGAATACGTCCTCCTGCGTTGCGAAGCACATTTCAAGGTCGAGCTGGTAGAATTCACCGGGAGTGCGGTCTGCGCGGGCATCCTCGTCACGGAAGCACGGTGCGAGCTGGAAGTATTTGTCAAATCCCGACACCATATACAGCTGCTTGAAGATCTGCGGAGCCTGCGGCAGCGCGTAGAACTTACCGTGGTGTTTACGGGACGGTATCAGATAGTCGCGCGCGCCCTCGGGGGACGATGTCGAGAGGATAGGTGTCTGGAGCTCAAGGAAGCCCAGCTCCGTCATCTTCTCGCGCATGAAGCTCATTACCTGCGAACGGAACACGATGTTGTCGTGTACTCTGCGGTTGCGCATATCGAGGAAGCGGTAACGCAGTCTTATATCTTCGTTGCTGTTGTGAGATTCCGGTATCTCAAACGGGAGCTGTGTGCTCACCTTGCCGAGGATATCAACGCTTTCTGCGGCGAGCTCGATGGTTCCGGTCGCGATCTTGGGGTTGTAGGTGCTCTCGTCGCGCTTGATGATCTTACCCGCAATGGAAATGGCGCACTCCTTGGAAATGCCTTCGAGCAGCTTCTCGTTGTTCTGGAACGTTACCTGGAGCATTCCGTAGTGGTCGCGAAGGTCGATGAACTCGATACCTCCGTGGTCTCTGATGTTTTCCACCCAGCCCGAAACGCGGACTGTGCTGCCGATATCGGATTCCGACAGCATTGTTGTGTAGTGGTCACGATATTTGTTTGCTGTGAACATTTTTGTTGTTGTTCCTTTCTATTCTCGTATTTCCCCCGCCGTAGGCGGGGGAAATACTGTATTAGTTACCTTTGAGCTTCTGTTCAAGCACTGCCTTGATAGTATTGGGCGTAGCCTGACCTTTCAGCGCCTTGTTGGCCTGACCCATGAAGAAGCCGAATACCTTCTGTTCGCCGTTCCGGTACTGCTCGGCAGGTTTCGGGTTGTCCGCGATAAGCTTGTCGATAACGGCTTCAACGGCGGAGGTGTCGTCCTTTACCCAGAGGTCGAGGCGGTCGCAGACGGCGTCGGGCTTCTCGCCGGAGCCTATCATTTCGACGAATATCGTCTTGTAGTTATTCTTGTTTATCTTGTCGGTCTCGCCGAGCTCTATCAGCCGTGCGAGGTCGGCAGGCTCGAATTTCAGGCTGTCCATGGTCATTTCGCCGAGGTTTATGCGGCGCATGAACTCGCCGAGGATGAAGTTCGCGATAGTTCTGGGCTTGTCGTAGGCTTTTATCGCTGCCTCAAAGAAATCGCAGATATCCTTGTCGTTGATGATATTGTCGGCGTCGGTCGTGTTGAGTCCGTACTGTGAGATGTAGCGCTCCTTGCGCTGTTCGGGCATTTCCGGGAGCGCCTGCTTTATTGCGGCAAGCTCCTCCTCGGTGAAGATGATAGGCGGGATATCGGGGTCAGGGAAGTAGCGGTAGTCGTGCGCGTCCTCTTTCGAGCGCAGCGCCGTGGTCTCTCCGGTGGTGTCGGAGAACCGCCTTGTTTCCTGGAGCACCTTGCCGCCCGACTCGATTATCTCGCTCTGGCGGTATATCTCGTACTCTATCGCTCGTGTTATTGCTTTGGTGGAGTTGAGGTTTTTCAGTTCCGCGCGTGTTCCGAGCTCCTTTGCATCCTTCGGCGCGAGGGAGATGTTCACGTCGCATCTGAGCGAGCCCTGCTCCATTTTACAGTCGCAGATACCGGCGTACTTATACAGCAGCTTTATCTTCTCGACATACGCCACAACTTCTTCCGCGCTGTGGAAATCCGGCTCCGTGACCATTTCGATGAGCGGTATGCCGCAGCGGTTGTAGTCGGCAAGACTGGAACGCGTAGCATCGTCGTGAACGAGCTTTCCCGCATCTTCTTCAAGATGTATGCGGTTTACGCGGATGCGCTTTTCCGTGCCGTTCACGTTGATGTCAACGTAGCCGTTCAGGCATACCGGACGCGGCATCTGTGATATCTGATACGCTTTCGGAAGGTCGGGGTAGAAGTAGTTCTTTCTGTCCCACTTGGTAAAGCGCGATATCTCGCAGTTGGTGACATATCCCGCGCGGATTATATATTCCACGGCGGTATGGTTGAGCACCGGCAGTGTACCGGGCATTCCCGAGCACACGGGGCAGCAGCGGGAGTTGGGCTCCCCGCCGAATTCGGCCGAGCAGGTGCAGAATACTTTTGACTTGGTAAGGAGCTCGGCGTGTATCTCCAGACCAATTGTAGGATAAAGATCGGTCATTGTCCGCGCTCCTTTCTTATAATGTGCAGCGCACGGGCGAGAATGTTCTCTCGAATGCGTCCGCTGTGCCGATTATTGTTGCTTCGTCGAAGCGTCTGCCGACTATCGACATACCGATAGGCATACCGTTCTTGTCGTAGCCGCAGGTGGTATTTATCGCGGGCAGACCCGCTATATTGACGGTAACGGTGCAGATGTCGGCGGTGTACATCTTTACGGGGTCGTTGTCCTGCGCGCCTATCTTGTAGGCTACCGTCGGCGCAGTAGGCGTGAGTATCACGTCCGACTGTTCAAACACCGCGTTGTATTCTTCGATTATCTTCTGCTTGAGCGCGAGAGCCTTGCGGTAGTAAGCGTCGTAGTAGCCGCTGGAGAGCGCGTAGTTTCCGAGCAGTATGCGGCGCTTGACTTCATCGCCGAAGCCTCTGTTGCGGCTGTCGCGTATCATCTCGTCAAAGCTGTGGCCTTCTCCGCGCAGCCCGTACTTGATGCCGTCGTAGCGCGAGAGGTTTGAGGCCGCCTCTGCGGAGGATATCAGGTAGTATGCCTGAACCGCGTATTTCAGCGTGCTTATCGAGCAGTCAACGAGCGAAGCGCCCATTTTCTCGTATTCGTGGGCGGCGTTCATCACGGCTGTGCGGACTTCCTCGTCCACAGCTTCGCCGTAGAACTCTTTCGGTATCGCTATCTTCATTCCCGAAACGCCCTTACCGAGCTTCTCGTTGAAGTCGGTGAACGGTACGTCCCTGCTGGTAGCGTCCTTGGGGTCAACTCCCGCGATCGCGTTGAGTATGATCCCGCAGTCCTCGGCTGTGCGCGCTATCGGGCCTATCTGGTCGAGCGAGCTTGCGAACGCCACAAGGCCGTAGCGTGAAACTCTGCCGTAGGTGGGCTTCAGCCCCGTAACTCCGCAGAACGACGAGGGCTGGCGTATCGAGCCGCCGGTATCGCTTCCGAGAGCCGCCGCGCAGAAGCCCGCCGACACAGCGGCAGCGGAGCCTCCCGACGAGCCGCCGGGGACACATTCGGTGTTGTAGGGGTTTTTCGTCTTTGCAAACGCGCTGGTCTGTGTGGAACCGCCCATTGCGAATTCGTCCATAGACACCTTGCCGAGCAGGGTGTAGTCCTGCGCCATGAGCTTTTCAACGGCAGTGGCACTGTAAGGGGGAACGAAATCCCCGAGCATTCTGGATGAGCAGGTGGTTTTTATACCGTCGGTACAAAGGTTGTCCTTTATAGCGAGCGGTATTCCCGTCAGGGGCTTTGCCTCGCCCGCATCTATCAGCTTCTGCGCGGCTTCGGCATTCTTCATGGCCTCGTCCTCGGTAACGGTGATGAACGAGAGTATCTTATCGTCCTTTGCCTTTATCTCGGAGAGAAACTCCAGGGCGGCTTCCTTTGCGCCTATCTCCTTATTGTCGAGCATCTTGCGCAGTGCCGCGGCAGTGATGTTTTTCGTATCCATACCGGCACCTCCGTCATTCCATCATCTTCGGCACGACATAGCAGTTGTCGCGCGGAGAGGTATTCTGCTGGAGCTTTTCGGTGGGGAACGACGGCGCGGGGATGTCCTTCCGGAGGTCGTCATAGCGCACCTCGTTGTGGTCTTTCGTGTCGTCGTAGGTGATATCGTATTCCTTGATAGTGTCCATAAGCTCGATAATATCGGTCATCTGGGCGAGCATAACGTTTTTCTCGTCCGGTGTGAAATTGAGCTTTGACAGTTCGCTGATGTGGTCGAGCGTCGCTGTATCCATTCTGTAGTTCCTTTCTGCAGAGAATATTTTCTCATTATCCAATCTATTATACTATAAATAGTACAAATTTGCAAGGGGTTTTTGAGGATTTTTTCTTTTTGCCCGAAATTTTTTCTGTATTAACGTGATAAGACCGCCTGACATTCCCACAGTCACGGCATCCCGGAGTCGTTTCGCCCGTTTTTTCAAAAATTTTAAAAAAATAAAGCCAAAACAGGTGACAAACGGGGAAAAATATGTTATAATAATATGAATAGTTGTTTCAAAAATGTAGCGGACACGGCTCCGCTGCGGAAACAACGCTTATCTGCGCAGAAAAGGAGGATGACGATATGGCGGATACGTCTGTAATGAAGATCAGTGTGGAAGAGCTCGAATCGGGAATGGTAACCGCCGAGAACGTTATAGAACCGGGAACGGAAAGGATCCTGCTGCTCCGCGACACAGTCCTTGACAGTGTAATGATCTTCAACCTCAAAGAGCGCTATAATGTCGATGAGGTCTATATACGGAAGAATTTCAGCGCGGCTACCGTTGCCGAAGAGATGAGAGCGGAGATAGACATCCATCAGTCTCTCAGTACGTTGAAGGAAGTCTTCGGCGCGGATGATGACGCCCCGCTGAAGGAATTCTCAAAGGAATCGACAAAGCAGATATCCAACGTCACCAACGAGCTTATCACGAGCCTTTACGCCGACGATAACATCCTGCTGAAAATGCACCAGCTCCAGTCGTATGACGACTATACATACAAGCACTGCCTTCGTGTCGCGATGATGGCGGTCACTATCGGCAAGAGCCTCGACCTGCCGCGCAACAAGATGCGTGACCTGTGTGAAGCTGCTCTCCTGCACGATATCGGCAAGCGCACCATTGACGTGAATATAATCAGAAAGCCCGGCCGCCTTACCGACGAGGAATTTGAGGCAATAAAGAAGCATCCCCAGAACGGTTATCTGCTGCTGCGCAAGAACGGAAGCTACACCGAGGATATACTCAACGCCGTGCTGATGCACCACGAGAAATATGACGGGTCGGGATATCCGCTACGACTGCGCGGGGATCAGATAACCTACCTTGCGCGTATAATAACGGTGGCGGACGTTTACGACGCTCTGACCTCCAACCGTCCGTACAGACAGCCGTGGAGCGTTGCCGAAGCGGAGGAATTCATGATGGGCGGCGCAAATACGCACTTTGACTACGACATAATCATGGCGTTCTTAGCGGCATTCGCGCCCTACCCGGTTGGAGAAAAGGTGTTGCTCAGCGACGGCAACAAGGCCGAGGTAATAAGCAACAACACCAATGTCCTGCGCCCCGTGATAAGGATACTTACCGGTGAGCACGCGGACGAGGCTATCGATCTGTACAACGACTTCAAATACCTCACGCTCTCGATAAAGTGCCTCGACAAGGACGGCAACATGAGTGACTGACCGCGGTAAACACGAGTATTGAGCCGGGAAACGGCTGATATACAGTTCCACAAATCTGTTCCACATATATATTATATTTCAGGCAAAGAAAGGAAACGATCAACAATGGCAAAAGTAGTAAAGTTCGGGGGCAGCTCGCTCGCCGACGCAAACCAGTTCCGCAAGGTCGCGGAGATAATCAGGAGCGACCGGGAGCGCAGATATGTTGTTCCCAGCGCACCCGGCAAGCGCTTCAAGGATGATACCAAGGTAACGGATATGCTGTATCAGTGCTACGATGCGGTGTGCAAGGGCGCAAATGCTGTAGCGGCGTTCCTGCCGATAGCGGAAAGATACAACGGCATTATCAGCGACCTCGGACTGACGATATCGCTCGACCGCGAATTCGAGGAGATAACCGACAACTTCACCAGGCGCGCGGGACGCGATTACGCAGCCAGCCGCGGAGAATTCCTCAACGGTATAATCCTTGCCAACTTCCTTGGTTTCAATTTCGTTGACGCGGCAAAGGGCATTTTCTTCAAGGCGAACGGCGAATTCGACGCAGACCTCACCGATGCTACTCTCGCTTCTATTCTTGAAGGCTATGACTGCGCCGTGATACCGGGCTTCTACGGGGCAAATCCCGACGGCTCGATACGCACATTCTCCCGCGGCGGAAGCGACTTCACCGGCTCCGTTGTAGCAAAAGCGATAGGTGCCGAGCTTTACGAGAACTGGACGGACGTTCCGGGCTTCGCTGTGGCGGATCCCCGCATCGTTGAAAACCCCGAGTTCATCGACGTTATAACCTACCGTGAGCTCAGAGAGCTTTCGTATATGGGCGCGACCGTTCTGCACCAGGACGCTATCTTCCCCGTAAGAAACGCGCGTATCCCGATAAATATAAAGAATACCAACGACCCCGCCGCAAAGGGCACTATGATAGTTCCCGAAGCTCCCGAGGGGAAGAACGAGCATATCATCACCGGTATCGCGGGCAAGAAGAACTTTGCTGCGGTCTGCATAGAAAAGGACGAGATGAACAGCGAGATAGGCTTCCTTCGCCGCATTCTCACCCTTATGGACTGCGAGAAGATCAATTTCGAGCATATCCCGACCGGCATCGACACGATGAACCTCATCATCGACAGCGACGACCTGAAGGCGCATCCGAACTTTATCGAGCGTATCAAAGAAGTCGCAAACCCGAACCACATTGAGGTAGAGGAAAACCTCGCGCTGATCGCAGTTGTGGGCCGCGGGATGAAGGCCACAAAGGGTACCGCTACCCGTATCTTCGCGGCGCTCTCCCATGCCAACATCAATATCAAGATGATCGACCAGGGTTCTTCCGAGCTCAATATCATCATCGGTATCATGGAAGAAGACTTCGACGAGGCTATCCGCGTTATATATAATATGTTCATGCTACAGGAATAAGATGTCCGTCGGTCACGGCGGCCGTGTAATTTGGTGAAAACAGATGAAGATAGAAAACATTAAAGTCTATGACCTTGAAGAAAGCTTCAAGGCCAGCAAATACCCGATGGCGGTGGATACAGGCTCCGTGAACGGCGAGATCACCGACCGCATACGCAGCCTTGCTCAGTCGGGCAAGGGCGAGGGTCACGACCAGTTCATGACCGGCATCCGCGTGGCATTTGATCTCACCTTCACCGTGAAAGCGTGGACGGAGGCGGAACGCTACCGCTTCCTCGAATTCGTATCGAGCCAGTCAACCATGCACCGTATAGCGAAGTTCGACCTGTCGAAGCAGTACTGCAAGTATGTTGACCCGCGCATGATAGAAATAATGAACGAGCTGAAAGACCGTTACAACGAAACGCAGGATCCCGAGGATTACCTCAGACTGCTGTACAGCAATCCTTGCGGCTTCGAGCTTACGGCGCGGCTCACGACCAATTACCGGGCGCTCAAGACGATATATTCCCAGCGGAAGAACCACCGGCTCCCCGAGTGGCGCGAATTCTGCAAAGAGATCGAAAAGCTCCCCTACGCTATGGAGCTTATAGTCGGAAAAAACAAGGAGGAACCGTGATGTTTGACAAGAAAAACAATAACAAGGAGCTGTTCATTTCCAAGGGCACACAGAGCCTCGGAAATACCACTCTCCAGATAGTAATGGACAAGGAGACCGGCGCAAATTATATCATTGCGACCGACGTAATGGCAAAGTCCGTATATATCACTCCCCGTCTCGACGATGTCGGCAATCCGCTGATCGACGATATCGAGGAAGAAGACGATGAGGAAGACGACCCAGACGACGAGGATGAAGACGACCCGGACGATGAGGATGACGAGGACGAAGATGCCGAGGGTACGCTCATAATCGTGGGCGGCGACAGCGAAAATCAGATCGCGGTCCCCGGTAAGAACGGTCCCGTATTCTTCACTATAGACTGATATATGCCCGCTGTCCGCAAAGGCGGCGGGCCGATGTTTCCCGATTCAAGAAAACGATTACGCGAGAGGTGTTTACTATGAAAAAGAAAACAATTATGGGAGGTATAGCGGCAATGATGATACTTACCGGCTGTAATAACGGCGCGGCTCCGGCTGAAACATCCGGAACAGCTGCCCCGACGGACACGTCCGCTCCCGTACAGACCGAGGCTCCCGAGCCCGCAAAGCCCGACTACGACATTTCCGACCAATACGAGTGGGGCAATGTCGAGATAGTCGGAGGCGGTTACACTGTGGGGCTTTACTACAACAAGGCCGAGAAAGGTCTGCTGTATGCGAGAACGGACATCGGCGGATTTTACCGCATGGACAACTCCACCGGCCGCTGGAAGCCGCTCACCGACCGGTTCGGCGCGGACGACTACTCCTACTACGGTATTGACGGCTGCGCGGTAGATGAGAAGGAGCCCGACAATGTCTATATCCTCGCGGGAATGTACCGCAATATGAAAGCCGCTGTGCTCTGTTCAAGCGACCGCGGAGAAACGTGGAGCATCACTCCGCTGGAGTTTTCCCGCGGCGGTAACGAACCCAACCGCCAGTGCGACCGTATAGCACTCGACCCGAACGACAATTCCACACTGTATGTGGGCTCCCGCGGTGACGGGCTGTGGGTGAGCCATGACAGCGGCGCGAGCTTTGCAAAGGTCGAAAGCTTCCCGACACTGGGTCTCGGGTACGGCGAGGACGGCTACACGTTCGGTATCACTGCGGTGGCGTTCGACCCGGCTTCCTCTGCGGACGGCGAGCCCTGCAAGACCATTTATGCCGGCACGGGTGACAAGACTGTTTATGTTTCCCACGACGCAGGCTCGACATGGGAGGATCTTTCCGGCGCGCCTGCGGGCCTGCTGACCTGCCACATCTACGTTGAGGGCGGCAGCGTGTATTTCGTGATGAACGACAAAGCCGGGCCGTATCAGATGTCGGGCGGCTCGGTGATGAAATACGACCCCGCAGCAGGCGAATGGAGCGACATCACTCCGCCGGAAAAAGGTCACGGCTGGGGAGATATCGAGATCGACCCCGCCGATCCGAAGCTGCTGTACGTCAGCACAATGGGCAAGTGGGGCGCGAATGAAAACGACTGTATATGGCGCTCGACGGACGGCGGTGCTTCGTGGGAGCCCATATTCACCGGTGACGGCGATAACAGACTGTTCAAGGTTGACTGTTCCGGCGCGCCGTGGCTCACATGGGGCAGCGACCATGCCAAGCTCGGCTGGATGATGGGCGATATCGAGATCGACCCGTTCAACAGCGACGAGCTTATCTACGGCACGGGCGCGACTATATACCGCTCAACGAACCTCACGAAATGGGGCAGCGAGACGGTCAATTTCGAGGTGCGCTGTGCGGGACTCGAAGAGACTGCGGTAATGACGCTGCGCGCAGCGAATTCCGACGATATACGGCTGTATTCGGGAATGGGCGATGTTGACGGTTTCACCCACCGCGATATCGACAAGGTACCGGAATATATGAACGGCAACGGCTTTATGGGCGCGACCCGCTGTATAGCCTGCGCATACAATGCCCCCGAGATAGCCGCGAGAACGGGCGACGGCAACCAGCCGATCGCAATAACGCAGGACGGCGGCAAAACGTGGAATAATATTAACAGGCCGAAAGGTGTCAAGGGAGACTGCGGAACTGTCGAGATAAGCTGCGACGGCAAGATAATCTACTGGACGAACAAGTCTGCCGCGGCGATATACAAGACCCTCGACTACGGCAAGACGTGGGAAAAGGTGGAGAGGGCGTTTGCAAGCGCGAAGCTCGCCGCCGACTGTTCCGATCCCGATGTGCTGTTTGTATATACCTCCGGCGCGCTGTATGTCACAAAGGACGGCTGCAAGAGCTTCAAGATGTGCGGCAGCTTCATTCCCGACAACTGCACCCCCGTGGCCGATCCCGACAAGTCGGGAGACCTGTGGCTCGCAACCGCGGGCGGCGGCGTGTATCATGTCTCCGACTACGGACAGGGCGAGGTCGTCCGCAAGAACATCCAGAGCGCAAAGGCGTTCGCGGTAGGCGCTCCGAAGGACGAGAACAGTCCGATGACGCTCTACGCGATAGGAATGAACGAGGATGTAAACGGCGTATGGCGCTCTACCGACAGCGGCGATACGTGGCAGAAGATAAATGATGACAAACATCAGTTCGGCTATATCGGTGACAGTATGGCCGCCGATCTCCGCACCTTCGGTCAGGTGTACTTCGGCAGCAACGGCAGAGGGATTTTGAGAGGAAGCCTGAGAGGTTGAGAGCGCACAGACGTTGAGAGAGCGCTCCGCTCGAGATTTTTGGCCTACGCGGCCGGCGCCAGCGTGACGCTGGACGCAATCCGCCGCCGGAGTAAGTGCAGACTCGTAACTCTCCGGTAGGCGGCGATTGACCAGACAAATGAGTGCAGACTTGAAAACGCCTGCCGCTCCAAAAGCGGTTGCTATGTGTTTAGATTTTAAAGTAAATGAGGTTGTGCAGCCTTCGGGTATGTGCAGCCTCTTGCTTTTTATTCGCCCCCGAGGCGAGAGAATGACCGATAGAAGCGCACCAGGGAGTGGTGCGGCGTGGTAAAATAGAAAGAGCGACGGGGAGGTGCAGTACCTCTTGCTTCCCACCCAGCCCCGTCGGCGAAGCCGATAACCGCGCCGCAATCCTGTTGTCAAGGGGGAGGCTTCGAAAAAATTTTACGAAGGAAAATTTTTTTGGAGTACCCTTGACAACAGGATAACGACCGGTCAAACAGCGCAGTAACCATGTATATTTCCACAAAAAAAGGAGACCCTATCATAGGAAAGGGTGATGAAAATGCAGCTTGAAGGCTCGAAAACACTTGAAAATCTAAAAGCCGCAGTAGCCGGCGAATCGCAGGCACGCACAAAATACAACCTCTATGGTACGATAGCGAGAAAAGAAGGCTATCAAGGCATAGCCGATGTATTCGATATGACTGCCGACAACGAGCGCGCACACGCAGAGCTGTGGCTTTCGCTGATAAGCGAGGGAGTTCCCGCAGACACGAAAAAGGCGCTTGAAGACGCGGCCGGCGGCGAGCATTACGAGTGGACGGAAATGTACGCGAGCTATGCGAAGACTGCCCGTGACGAGGGTTTCGACAACATAGCGCAGTTGTTTGATATGGTGGGAAGCATAGAGCAGCGCCACGAGGACAGATACCGCGCGCTGATAGAGCAGATAAACAGCGGAAAGGTGTTCACCGACAGCGGCGAGACCGTCTGGATCTGCCGCAACTGCGGGCATCTGCACTGCGGCCCGTCCGCACCGGAATTCTGCCCCGTCTGCAAGAAACCGCAGGAATATTTCGTCCGTCAGAATGCGCAATGAGAACAATAAAACCCTGCCTTTTTCGGCAGGGTTTAATTTACGAAAACATTCCGACAACGAAATCGCGGGAGACCGCGAATATTTCACGGAGCCAGTAGGTCGGCATGGTTATCAGCACGGGCGACGGGTCGGGATATATGCCCGAGGCGTTGAATCCCGCGAGCCGTGCCTGCCGCACACCGCGGTAGATGTGGTAGCACTCGCTGACTATAACTATATCGTTTGGCAGGTTTTCCAGGGAAATTATCTCGGAGGAATGGCTGATATTCTGCTCGGTATTGACGGACTCCGGCTCGACGTATATCCGCTCGTCGTCAATACCATGTTCGATGAGATACCGGTGCATGGACACGGCCTCGGGCTCGATCTCGTCTGCACCCTGTCCGCCGGTAACGATACACACTGCGCCGGGGTGACAGATGAGATATTCTATACCTCTGACGAGCCGGAGTTCAAGCATAGTCGAAGGTACGCCGTCAAACGTCTTACATCCGAGTATTATCACGGTATGCGGGGAATCGTCCGGTGCTGCGGTAGTGCTGTCACTTTTTATTATTTCCGAGGCAATGAAACCCGAGATCACTGCGCAGTACACGGCAAAAGCGGCGAGACATGCTCCGAGAACGATCGAAGCTATCCGAAGCGGCCGTTTTTTCCGCAGAAGGGGATAAAACAGCGCGAGCAGAATGACTATGACGCAGTAAACGCTCCCGAGCACATCGCCCTGGTTGATCTGGTTCAGGGAGATAGTATACAAGAACGTATAGAGCAGGAAGCCAGCCGCCGCGGCAGCCATATATCGCAGCACAGCGAAGACTATTCGGGGAACTTTTCCGGAAGTATCCATATAACTACCCATTTTCAGCTCTTCTCAATATCAGTGAGAAAAAGTTATGAATTCAATAACACTACGCTTTCGGTTCCTTTGTCGTACAAAGGAACCGGGTTGAAGAGCTCGAGAGGAGGGCAGCGCCCGCCTCTCGTGTGGCTCGCCCACAGGCGAGCCACTTCTCTCGAGCGAAGCGACCTGTCTCAGCCGCAGAGTTTCTTAAATCTTGCCATGGCTTCCTTGGTATTCTCGAGCGTGTTGAATGCTGTGAGGCGGAGCCATCCGTCGCCGTTCTTGCCGAAGCCCTCGCCGGGGGTACCTACGACCTCGGCCTCATTGAGCAGCTTGTCGAAGAAATCCCAGCTTCCCATGCCGAACGGGCACCGGAACCAGATATAGGGCGAGTTCTTGCCGCCGGTGTATTTTATTCCCAGCTCGTCGAACGTGTCGGCCATTACCTTTGCATTCTCCATATACTTTTCTATCACCGCTTTGGTCTGCTTCTGACCTTCCTCGGTGAATACCGCCTCGGCTGCGCGCTGAACGGGGTATGCCACACCGTTGAACTTGCTGCCCTCGCGGCGGATCCACAGGTCACGGAAAGAATGCTCCGAGCCGTCGGGAGCTTTCAGCATAAGCTCCTTCGGTACCACCGTGTAGCCGCATCTTACGCCCGTGAAGCCTGCGGTCTTGGACAGAGAGCATATCTCGATAGCGCACTTGCGCGAGCCCTCTATCGCAAATATCGAATGCGGTATATCGGGGTCGTGAATGAATGCTTCATACGCAGAATCATAGATTATCACAGCGTCATTTGCCAGCGCGTAATCCACCCACTCTTTGAGCTGCGGAGCGGTGTAAGCGGAACCGGTGGGGTTGTTCGGAGAGCAGAGATAGATTATATCCGCGTGAACGCTCTTGTCGGGCATTGCCGCAAAGCCGTTGCTCTCGTCGGAATTGGCGAATATCACCTTGCGGCCGCCCATTACGTTCGCGTCAACATAAACGGGGTAAGCGGGGTCGGTGATAAGCACGGTGTTGTCTGCCGCAAGGATATCTCCGATATTGCCGCAGTCGGACTTTGCGCCGTCGCTGATGAGAACTTCCTCGGGTGCGACTGTAACGCCGTTCTTCTTGTAGTAGCCCGCGATAGCTTCCCGCAGGAAGTCATAGCCGAGGCCGCTGTCCTCATAGCCGCGGAATGTCTCCTTGACGCCCATCTCCTCGGACGCCTTCTTCATTGCCTCAACAACGGCTGGAACGAGCGGTATCGTTACATCGCCGATACCCATGCGGATTATCTTGTTGTCGGGGTGAGCGGCTATGTACTCGCGCACGCGCTTACCTATCTCGATAAAGAGGTAGCTCTTTTTGAGCTCCAGAAAGTTTGCGTTCATTTTTGCCATGATGTTGTTTCCTTTCCTGCAAAAAGTAGTATTATACAAACTATTATATCACACATAATTCATTTTTGCAATTAGTTTTTTGCGATTTTCCGATTAATTTTTGAATTTCGGCCTATAATCATATTGCAAGTGACATAACAATGCACTTTCCCTGCCGAAGGTAAGGATAGTATGATATCATCTACGGAGGACATACCATGACACGAAAAGAAAAACTGCTCGACATATCAATGCTGCTCGGAACGGCAGTTGCCGTACTCGTTGCAATGTTCGCGGGATTTGCAAAAGAGACCGACAAGCTGTACGAAAGCACGTTCCGGCTGCACATACTTGCAAATTCCGACAGCCCGGAGGACCAGCGTATGAAATACGAGCTGCGGGATTACATTCTTACAGACCTCGGCGCGGTGTTTTCATCCTGCCCGACAAAAGAAGCGACTGTTGCGCTTGCCGAGCGGAACATACCGTACATCGAGCAGCGGTCGAACGAATTTCTGATGACGCACGGGTACGACTGTACCGTGAAATGCTCGGTGGAGAACACAGAGTTCCCGACGCGAGTTTACGGGGAAATGACCCTGCCCGCGGGGAATTACGACGCTCTGCGGGTGGTGATCGGCGACGGTGCGGGGAAGAACTGGTGGTGTGTGCTGTTTCCGTCGGTGTGCATAAAGGCTGCTTCCGTGCAGACGGGACCGATACTGACGCGGGCGCTCTACGAACAGCGAAAGGCCGCCGACCGTATGACAGCCGACAGTCTCAGAGCCGAGCGCGGCGGGGTGGAATATCGCTTTGCGCTGTATGATTTCATAAAGAGCCTTTTCGGAATATAGAAAATAATACCCGCTGTACGTTTTGGTATCGTGCAACGGGTATTTATTATTTCTGTTGTCCGGCATTGATCTCCAATGCTTCGTAGTAGAGCTTATACAGCTTCTGAGTGCTGTTTTCGAGGAAGTAGTAATGTGCGATATACGGGATGACAAGCGCGAGAAACAGCAGTGACAGCAGCAGCGAGGGCAGGGAATACGCGGAGACGAGCATGAAGAACGACAGCACGGTCATTATCGCGAAGGTCATGGTCACGATAAGGTGAATGAGCCGTTCGTGCTGATAAAAGCCTATGCGTGTGAGCAGCTCCGATAGGAACCGCTCGTTGATGTTTTCTCTGCTCTTTATGCGAAGCTCGACTTCCGCGAGGTATGCTTTTATTTCTTTTTTCATAGTATTACTGCTGTATTGCCGAACTGCCGTGCTTTGCGAGGAGATACAGGCAGTAGCGGTCAATGCTTATGCCCTCCCGTCTGGCGTTTTCGGCAAGTTGTTTTTGCAGTGAAGCGGGAAGATCAAGGCGAAAAGTTTCTCTGTCCGCGCGCGACGGCTCCGGAATTGCAATATTCTCCTCAATAGCGGCCGCCAGCCATTCCTTTTTTGCGTCCTGCGCATTGAAAAGCGCTTTTTCCATTGTATCCGCACAGGTAAGGCATCCGGGCAAATCGGGGAATGATACGGCAAAGCCGCCTTCTTCCGCGTCCGGTATGATCTCCATTCTATACGGGAGCTTCATATATTCTTCAAGCGTTTTCATCCGATATGTCCTCCTTGATAACTTCTTTTACAAGCAGCACATATACCTTTTTTATCGGTTCGTGTTTTGGGATCGTTATGGGGCAGCGTCCCGGTTTTCTGAATGTGACATGACTGCTGCCGCTTCCCGGAGAGCCGGCGGTATATCCGAGCTTTTCAAGCACTTTTCTTAATTCCTCGAATCTGGCATCGGACGGACACGAACATATCCGTTCGAAAAGCTTATCCCATTTAGACATCGTCCGGCGCCTTCTTTATTCCACGCTGTCGATGATCTCCAGCGGCTTCTCCTCGTTCATCTTACGGCATATCTCAACGAACCTGTCAAGCGGGACATTGTTCATTTTCTTATTGCCTCTGATGTTGACGGAAACGGTGTTGTTCGCGGCCTCGTTGTCGCCCACAACGACGATGTACGGATCCTTGTAGTTCTTGTACTTCTTGATCTTGTTGTTCATATTGTCGTCCGCGAGGTCGATCTCGGCTCTTATGCCGTTCTTCTTGAGAATGTCAAATACCTTCTTCGCGTACTCGTTGTGCTCGGTGCGGATAGGCACTATGCCGACCTGATACGGGTTGAGCCAGAACGGGAACATTCCCTTGAAGTTCTCGGTGATGATACCGATGAAGCGCTCGAACGAACCGAATATCGCGCGGTGTATCATAACGGGCTGCTTTTCGCTGCCGTCCTGCGCTATATACTTCATATTGAAGTTGAGCGGGAGCTGGAAGTCGAGCTGTATGGTTCCGGTCTGCCATTCTCTGCCGAGAGCGTCCTTCATTTTGAGGTCGATCTTCGGGCCGTAGAATGCACCGTCGCCTTCGTTGAGTTCATAGCCATCCTTGCCGAACAGCTTTTCGAGTATCTCTTTAAGGTCAGCCTCGGCCTTGTTCCACACGTTTATATCGCCCATGTAGTCGTCGGGGCGGGTGGAGAGCTCTGCGCTGTAGGTGAGCCCGAACGTGTCGTAGAGCTCCTTCGCGATGTTCATGATATCGGTGATCTCGTCGGCTATCTGATCCTCGGTAACGAGAATGTGCGCATCATCCTGTCTGAACAGCTGCACACGGAACAGGCCGTTGAGCTCGCCGGATTTCTCCTTGCGGTGAATGGTATCGACCTGGTTTATCTTTATCGGCAGTTCTTTGTAGGAGCGCTGCTTGTTCATATACACCTTGATAGCGTTGGGGCAGTTCATCGGCTTCAGCGCGTAGGTGTCGGGATCATCCTCGTTCTCACCGGGGATGATGAACATTCCGTCCATATAGTGAGCCCAGTGGCCGGAAGTTACCCACAGTTCTTTCTTGGAGAGGACGGGTCCCGATATCTCGGTGTAGCCGTGCGCTTCGTGGATCTCGCGCCAGTAGGACAGCAGGGTGTTGAACAGCTTCCAGCCGCGCGGGAGCCAGAACGGCATACCGGGGGCGGTGTGGTCGAACATAAAGAGCTCGAGCTCCTTGCCTATCTTCTTGTGGTCGCGTTCGAGCGCTTCTTTGATGAGCTGCTTGTGCTGTTTGAGCGCTGCCTTGTCCGGGAAAGCATACGCGTAGATGCGCACGAGGCTGTCGTTATGCTCATCGCCGCGCCAGTATGCGCCGGAAACGCTTCTTATCTCAAATGCGGCATTCATCAGCTCCTGTGAGTTGTCAACGTGAGGTCCTCTGCACAGGTCAACGTAGTCTGTGCCGGTATAATAAACGGTGATAGTCTCGTCGTCGGCAAGCTCGTTGATTATCTCAGCCTTGAACTTCTGCGACGCGAACATTTTCAATGCGTCGGCCTTGGAAACTTCCTCGCGCTTCCAGTCCTCGCGGCGCTTGATTATCTCGTGCATTTTCTCCTCTATTCTGGGGAAATCCTCGGTGGTGATGCTGACACCCTCGGGGAATGTAAAGTCATAGTAAAATCCGTCGGCTATCTGCGGGCCTATCGCGTACTGCACCTCTTTGCCGTATATCTCGATCACAGCTTTGGCGAGTATGTGAGCAAGAGAGTGCCTGTAAACCTCTAAATACTGTTCTTTTTCCATAGTAAACCTCCGTACGCCGCGAAAAATTTGATCTTCCCGCGACCGGCGGGCATCAGAACGGCGTATCAATATATTATTCTATCATAAATATATCGGTTTGTCAAGACGGCGCAGGGACAAAAAGCGGATGCCGGACAGTATCGCGAAAGATTTGCTTACGAATATAATCATATTTCTCCGAAACCGTCATAAGACTGTCACATACAGATGATATTATATAATAAATTCACAAACAAGTGGCACTATGCCGCGAGCATTTCCCAAAGCGAGATCATATATGAAATTAATCGGAATATTCACAGCACTTTGTGCGTTGTCGGTAATATCCGGCTGTACCGCACTGCAGCAGATAGATTATTACACGGCCGGAGCCGAGCCGTACCGCGCTCTCACCGACGAGGATGTTCACAGCAGCGAATGCCGTATCACGTTTGGCGACGAGGTCACAGTGTGCGGGCAGGGTGCATGGCTCACCGGCCGCGAGATACAGATATCCGAGGGTGGTGTCTATATCATCACCGGAAGCTGTGACGACAGCTCGATCAATGTAAAGACCGACGATGCCGTAAAGCTCGTCTTCAACAGTGCCGATATCACCAACCCAAACGGCTGTGTGGTAACTTCCAGCTCCGACAGGCTTGTCATAGCCTGCGACAGCGGCAGCAGTACCCTCACCGGCAGCGGTGGAGAATACGATACCGCGGTCTGCTCCGACGGTCTCGTGCTATTCTCCGGCTCCGGCTCCCTTACCCTCGACGGCGGTGTTTTCTCTGCCGATACTATCCGCTTTGCACCCTCCGTCAGCACCTTCTGCGAGATCTACGGCACCAACCCCGGTGAACTGATAAAAGGAGTACTGAACATCAACAGATGACACATAAATAACAGCACTGTACATTTCTGCACAGTGCTGTTTTTGTGTATGATGTACCTTTAATGGCCGCAATTCTGAAAGCTATTCTCAACGCTTTCGCTTCCTTTGGCGCGCAAAGGAAGTAGTGAGGGAGTCTGAGGGAGAGGCAACGCCTCTTCCTCAGGCGCGTAAGCGCAGTCTCGAGCGGCAGCGGATGTCTTACCCCTCGTACTCGCTGAACTTGGGGGCGTTGGCGATGACGTCGGCTTCGAGGTTAGAGGGAAGCTGCTCATAGCGGGCGAATTCCATAGTGAACCAGCCCATACCCTTTGTCATCTGTCTTATGACGGTAGCGAGGTCGCCTGTTTCGGCCATGGGGAGCTCTGCGTCAACTTCGGTGAGACCTTCGCCGACGGGGTTCATACCGAGGACGGCTCCGCGGCGCTTATTTACGATACCCATAACGTCGCCGGTATTGTCGTCCGGAACAGTGCACTTCATCAGCTCGATCGGTCCAAGCAGGCGGGGGGATGCCTGAGAGAGGCGGAG
>JAEEGL011905566.1_pt1 | contig 23524 bp, 24 predicted proteins | sample 9134231 | NCBI WGS metagenome assembly JAEEGL01 (sample SAMN16246548, study PRJNA631951) | gut metagenome | biome: gut microbiome; feature: rumen; material: fiber-attached | host: Bos | place: Iran: Karaj | collected 2018-10
CCATTTCACATCCATTACAAACAAAATCAAATTGATAAGCCATTATATCATTTTTATCTTCTTTATTAAAAGCTTGAATGCCATCTTTAGGTAAACTAAAAGGATTGTGACAAAACTCCCATTTTCTTTTTTCTACATCCCATTCAAACATTGGAAACTCATTTATAATACAAAATTCTAATCTATTCTTATCTATTAAATCTAGTTTACTACCTAATTCTGTTCTAATTAAACCAGCATAATATTGAGCTTGTTTTAAACTTCTATTAGCTATAAAGAATAAAACACTATTTTCCTTCATTTTAAATTCTTTAATTAAACTATCTCTTTCTTCATCTGATAAAAACTTATCTATAGGTCCTTTAAAAGTACCATCTTGAAGTAATGTAAGATAACCTATTCCTGGCATACCTATACTAGTAGCATAATCAACTATCTCATTAAACCAACTATTAGGTTTATCGCCAATATCATCTACCACAATTACTTTAATAAATGATTTTTTAAAAGGCCCAAAAGTAGTTTCTTTTAGTATTTCTGTAGCATCTTCAATTATTAATGGGTTTCTTAAATCAGGTTTATCAGTACCATATCTATCCATTGATTCTTTATAAGAAATTCTTCTAAAAGGCTTAGAACTAATTTCTTTTTTACTAAATTTACTAAAAGTATCATAGAATATATCTTCACCTATTTCTAATACTTCGTCTTCTGTAACAAAACTCATTTCTAAATCTAATTGATAGAATTCTAATGTTCTATCAGCCCTACCATCTTCATCTCTAAAACATGGAGCAATTTGAAAATATTTATCTATTCCTCCCACCATTAATAATTCTTTATATATTTGTGGTGCTTGAGGAAGAGCATAAAACATTCCTTTAAAATTACGTGAAGGAACGACAAAATCCCTTGCTCCTTCTGGAGAAGAAGCAGTAAGTATTGGTGTTTGTACCTCCATAAATCCCATATCATACATTTTATTTCTTAAATAATGTAAAACATCACTTCTAAGTTTTATATTCTCCTTAACTCTATCATTACGCATATCTAAATAACGATATTTTAATCTTACATCTTCATTTGATTGTTTACTACTTTGAATAACAAATGGTAATTCGTGTAGGGATGGATTTATTACTTCCATCTCACTAACTAATAATTCAACTTCGCCAGTTCTTAAATTATTATTTATAGTGTCCTCACTTCTTTCGCGAATTATTCCACTAAATCTAACTACTGACTCTTTAGCAAGACCAGCAAATAAAGAATCATCATTAGATACAGCTTGTAATACATCTGTACTATCTCTTAAATCAACAAACAATACACCACCATGATCTCTAATATTTTGAACCCAACCACATACGGTTATTTGTTGACCAAGCATACTTTTATCAATTTCAATACATTGATGAGTTCTATATATATTTGCTCTCATAATAAATCCTCCTTTCAAATATCTATAAAATCTAATCTCTAGTATTCACAACTACCAGGTGTTCTAGGATAAGGAATAACATCCCTTATATTTTCTACACCTGTTAAATAAATGATTAATCTTTCAAATCCCATTCCAAATCCTGAATGATAACATCCTCCATATTTTCTTAAATTTACATACCAGTCAACAGCCTCTTCATTAACATCCATTTCTTTCATTCTCTTAAGAAGAATATCCATATCATCTTCTCTTTGTGATCCACCCATTAATTCGCCAGCACCTGGTACTTCTAAGTCAACAGCAGCAACTGTTTTCCCATCTGGATTAGTTTTCATATACCAAGCTTTAATATCTTTAGGCCAATCCGTAATAAATACTGGACCATTAAAATACTCAGTAATATATTTTTCATGTTCTTTTGCTATATCGGCTTCATAACTAGGTTCAAATTCCCATTTATTTTTAGCTTTTTTAAGAATATCAACAACATCGTGATGAGTAATTCTTGTAAAATCAGATTTAACCAGTTTCTCTAGTTTTTCTCTCAATCCCTTTTCAACAAACTTATCACATAAATTAATTTCGTCAGGACATTTATCCAATACATATTGGACTACATATTTTAGCATATCCTCTTCAATATCCATTAAACCATTCAAATCACAAAAAGCAATTTCAGGTTCAATCATCCAGAATTCATTTGCGTGTGTTTTTGTATTAGAATTCTCAGTTCTAAATGTAGGACCAAAAGTATATATTTTCTTAAAAGCCATCGCAAATGTTTCACCATGTAATTGACCACTACCGGTTATGTAAGCCATCTTACCAAATAAATCCTTCGAAAAATCAACTTTTTTATCTTTAATAGGTAAATTGTTAAAATCTAAAGTTGTTACTTTAAACATTTGGTCAGATCCTTCACAATCAGTAGTAGTAATAAGTGGTGTATGAACATACACATAATTATTGCTTTGAAAATACTCATGAATAGCTTGAGCTGTAACACTACGAACCCTAAATACCGCTTGATATAAATTAGATCTAGGTCTTAAATAAGCAATACTTCTTAAAAATTCATTTGTGTGTCTTTTAGGTTGTAAAGGATAATCAGCAGGACAATCTCCAAGCAATTCTATTATAGTAGCCTTAAGTTCTATATCTTGTCCCCCTCCTTCACTCTTAACAATCTCTCCTGTTACTCTAAGAGCACAACCAACTAATAATTTACTAACATCATCAAAATTATATAATCCTTTATCATACACTACTTGTAAATGTTCTTGACAAGTCCCATCACTAAAATCAATAAAACCAAATTCTTTTTGCTTACGATGGTTTCTAATCCACCCCTCTAAAGTTACTGTATTTCCAATTATATCTTTTCTCTTCTTAAATAAATCAACTACATCCATCTTATCACCTCAAATTTAAATCTAAATAATCGTCTATTTCGGCTTCTTTAACCATTTCAGTCTCTTTAGTCAAATTATTCTTAACTTGTATCTCGCCAGCAACCAAATCTTCACTATTAAGAATAATCAAATACTTAGCTTTCAATCTATCTGCCTGTTTAAACTGGCCCTTTAAATTACGTTCCATCAAATCAGTTTCAACCCTAAAGCCTTGCAATCTTAAATCTTGTGTTAAAGCCATAGCGTATTCTTTTTCGGCCTCATTAACATATAGAACAAATGCATCCAGTTCATCTTGAATAGGCAAAATAATATTCTCCTTATCAAGTGCCATAACAAGTCTTCCTAAACCACAAGCAAACCCAATACCCGGAGTTTCAGGACCACCCAAATTAGAAACTAAACTATCATATCTCCCACCAGCAGCAATAACATTATTAGCTCCAAAATCCTTAACGGTTGCTTCAATCTCAAAAACCGTATGACAATAATAATCTAGCCCTCTAACTATCTTAGGATTAACTTCATATTCTATATCTAATACATCTAAATAGTTTTGAACATCTTCAAATCTATTCCTAGACTCATCATTTAAATAATCTAACATTACTGGAGCATTTTTTATAATCTCATTATCAGCATCGTATTTACAATCCAAAATACGTAATGGATTCTTCTCTAGTCTTTCCTGACAATCTTCACATAAGCATTTAATATTGGGCTTAAAATACTTAACTAAAGCTTCTCTATAATTATTTCTAGATTCACTATCACCTAAACTATTAATATTAACCTTTACGCCTTTTAAACCTAATAATTTAAAAATATTAACCGGAATACTAATTACTTCCGCATCTATCGCTGGATCAGAAGAGCCCAATACTTCTACTCCAAATTGAGTTAATTCTCTATCCCTTCCTGACTGAGGCCTCTCGTACCTATACATTGTACCATTATAATACAACTTAATAGGCTGAATGGCATTTCCATACATCTTATTTTCAATATAACTTCTAACAACACCAGCAGTACCTTCTGGCCTCAAAGTCATATTTCTTTCTCCTCTATCAACAAAGTCATAAGTCTCTTTAGTAACTATATCAGTAGTATCACCAACACCCCTATGAAAAACCTCCGTGCTCTCAAAGATAGGTGTTCTTATAAAGCCATAGTTATATCTAAGCATCATCTCATCAACCACAGAAGAAACATATTGCCATTTTTTTGCTTCATCACCATAAATATCATAAGTCCCTTTTGGTTTTGTAATCATATCATTCATCTCCCTCTACATTAAAACCTTTTATATTATTTTCTAACCTACTAACAAAATCACCTATATGTTGGCCATCAACAAATCCATGATGAGCCATAATCATTAAATGAGTATAAAACCTTTTCCTCTCTTTAAAGAATTTTCCCCAAATAAATTGAGGAATTGTAATATTTTTATCATAAGGTACTATTAAGCTGGTAAAATCCATCCACGGAGCACAAGAAACCCATATTTGATTATGTCCACCATCAATATTATTAATTCCATCGAAATATTCCTTTTCTATTCTTTTATATTCCTTAATATATTTATTATAATCATCTATATATTCTGTTTGGAAAAAACCAATGTCATTATTAGTTTTTTGCGTATAACCAATGTTGATATTATCATAATAAACTATCTTACCATCAACAAATCTATACTTAAAATTATCAACCTCATTAACAGTTTTACAAATAATATAACTAATAGTAGCATAATGAGGTTTATTACCCTTGCAATAATTAACGATATTAGTGATATCAAGTTTAACAGTTAAAAAAAGAAACGGATTATCTCTATTATGAAACATAAGAAAAGTATCTTTTCTTTCATAATCATCCAAACTTATTATCTTTTCCATCTTCACCATCCTTTAAACAAAAAACCTAGATAATGTAAGGACGTAATACTACGCGGTGCCACCTTACTTTACCTAGGTACTCTCATTCAATTTATATCGCCATCAAGCGTCTTGTTATAAAACGAAGTGTTTTTCATATATTATCCCTCAAGAACTCTTTCAGCCCACGAAGCTCCTCTCTAATTAAGTACCAAATATACTACTCCTTCAACAAGAAATCTAAGAGTATAATACTATTATTTTTATTATAAGTCAATTGCTATTTCCAGTGCGCCGAATTAACGCGGTAACGATAATAATTGCTGCCCAATTTTCTTTCCTTAAAAACTTTTAACATTACGTAAGTATCTCCATCCCCTTCTTCAACATCATATTCAAAAGAAGGATTAAAATGGTTATTACCATTATCTAGTTCTTTAAAATACAATTGAACAGGTTGTACTCTATCATTTTGTACATAATCCATAAAATGTAAAGTATTATCATCATATTTCCAATACATTATTAAACTCCTCGTATGTACAACAGATGCTACATTAGGAACGTCAAGCAAGACACCACCATCAACTTTATAAATAGCATAAGAATAATACTCCTCGCCATCTTCAGACTTATTTTTAGAACCAGTCTTATAATAATAAGACATATTATTATTCTCCCAAAAATCGTATATTACGCCCTCATAATCCTTAATAATATAAGCATCATTATCAATATCATACACAGACCACTTATCATCTTTGCCTAAGATATAAAAACCAGTATCAACATTATAATTAATTGAATCATATTCAAACTCTAGTATATTATCATATGTTCCATCTTCATTAAAATGAACCAATCCCCATTTCCTACTATCATAATCTCTTACAATGTAGTCATTATCATGACCAATACCATACTTATACTTGTTAAATAAAGAATGCTTAACATCTGCGAAACGATCTATAATGACATTTTTACGAGCATCATAATAATAAATGGTTCTAACATATTGCCCATCTTTCTTTTTATCATCTTGTTGAATAGAGTCATCTATAAATCCATATCTATCATAAACAACAGCCATATTGGGTTGAGATGAAAGCGCTAACAACTTATCTGCATTCTGAATATTAAAATCATCCACCCCAGAAGTAGCCAAAGTACATTTATCTTCCGAATTAACACACTTATAAGCACCAATAAGGTTAGTTCTTCCCACATACAAATATACCAAGCCACGATAATTAGGCTTATATTTCGGATTATTAGGTATAGAATAATCTTTATATGTTTGAGGCAAACCATAAGTAAGAGCGCATTTCTTCTGAGGAATCCAAAAAGGAACAAACTCTGTTTGATTTAAAGAAGTACTTTCATATTTTCTATAAGTATAACCAAATGAGCTATAAGTATTAACCACTCCATCGTCACATGTATTCTTAAAATGAATAGCAAACAAAGGGGGCTCATCCCTTGTATAGCGAAAATAATTAACAGTAAATAACAAAATCCATAACAATACACATATTAGAATAATTATCTCTATAAGTTTCTTTCGTGGTAACTTTGTAACCCCATTATACATTTATCATCACTCCCACTATATTTTATCACAAAAAAATATAGAAGATAAATCTTTTTATCTTCATATTATTATAATAATTCCACGTCACTAGAATATAAGTAATATTCATTTAAACTATTCTTTTTGAAAATATGTTTATAATAAACCCCATCTTCCTTTATCAGCTTAGTACTAATCTCAGGAAACTCTTCATTTTTTTCTAAACAAAATTCTTCACCATAATACTTCTTGCAAACCTCATCATTACCATAATCAATATGCAAATAATATTCATAAACAACAATTTCGTCTTTCCCCTTCAAAGCTTTATCAACCAAAGAATAATCTTTACTATTATTAGTATAAGAAGTCATATGACAATAGTATTTCTTATTAAATTTACAATGATAGCCTTGAAAAGATATCTCTTCAATATTTAAATCTTTTTCAATATTAAATAACTTTTTTTCGTAATTTTTAATTACTTCAGAATCAATAACTCTAACTTTGCAAACTTCAGATGAAATAAACCACAGATTTCCCTTAATCTGACACATTATCTTAGTGGGATGTATATTCAATTCTTTATAATCATTTTCATTCAAAGACAATAATATTTGTTTAAAAACAGTTTCATCACTAAGAGTATCAGCTTGCATATACCCATTCCTCAAATAATCTGAAACGGACAAAACACTTACAATATTTTTAATCTCCTCAGAATTAACATCAACACTCTCAAGCTTAGCGGTATTAACAAGTCCATAAGACTTTTCCGTATACGTATTAAATCCTAAGAATAACCCTAATGCTAAAACAATCCAAAAACCAAAAACAAACATCATTTTCTTCATATATAAACATCCCTTTTATTTAGAATCTATTATTATTGTTGTAGGGCCATCATTATTAATAACAACTTCCATATCTGCCCCAAAAACACCCTTATATGTCGGTATAATCTTGTTCAATTTTAAAGCCATTTCATCATACAAAGGCTCTGCCTCTTTTCCACCTAAAGCTTTAATATACGAAGGCCTATTCCCTTTACTAGCATCCCCATACAAAGTAAATTGGCTAATAAGAAGGATATTGCCCCCTACATCTTGAACACTTTTATTCATAACACCATTATCATCTTCAAAAATACGCAGATTCAAAACCTTGTTAACCAAATAATCAATTTCTTTACTCGAGTCCCCAGCAGTAAACCCAACAAGTACATTCAACCCCTTTTGAATTTCATTAACAAGTTTTCCCTCAACAGAAACGCTACTATACTTAACTTTCTGTACAACAACTCGCATATTAATCGCCCCTTCTAGTAACTTCTGTAACAAAAGGAAAAGACTTAATATCGTTAATAAAATTATTCAAACTTTCTAAGTTCTTAGTTTTAACAATAACCTTATAAACCGTCTCCAATCCGTCTGTTTCAGTAGAAATGCCATCTAAATATACGTCCCTAAAAGAAGCTTTCGTTACAATATCCAACAATCTATTCTTTTTATCCAAAACCCTAATAACTAAGTTAGTATCATAAGAAACATCAGAATCCATATTCCAAGCGACATCAATAATTCTTTCGGCGGTTTGGATATTAGGGCAATCCTTTTTATGTACTATAACACCCTCGCCTTTAGTTATATAACCTACTATATCATCACCTTTAACAGGTTTACAGCACTTAGCAATATGAACTAATAAACCACTAGCACCAGCCACAATAATATCCCCTTTATTCTCCTTAGCTAAATGAGTTACATAATTAGAAACCCTATCAAGATAAACATCCATTACATCTCTTTTATCCCCATAAATTAACTCAATAACATAACCAGCAGTAAACCTTAAAGAACCAATAGCTAATAAAACATCATCCCAATTTTCCAACTTAGTATCTTTTAATATTTTTTCAACATTCTCATCAGATAGAACTTCATTAAACGCTAAATGTCTTTTCCTAATTTCTTTATCTAACATTTCTTTGCCAAGTTTAATATAATTGGCCTTGTCTCTTTTACTAAAATAAGACTTAATTTTGCTTTTAGCTTGACTGGTTTTAACAAAATGGAGCCAAGCCTTCTTAGGATTAGGCTCCTTTGTGGTATTAATCTTAACAATATCCCCATCTTCTAATTCATAATCAAGAGGAACAATCTGATTATTAACAAAAGCCCCAACAGTCCTATCACCAACGCCGCTATGAATACGATAAGCAAAATCAATTGGCGTAGCCCCTTTAGGTAGCTCCAACACATCTCCTTTAGGAGTATAACAATATATTAAGTCAGATAAAAACTCACTATTCAAATTAGAAACAAAATCCTTATCAGATTTCATTTCATTACTTGTTTCAATAGCATTTCTAAATAGTTCAAGTTTCTTTTCCATCATACTTTGAATCTTAACAGACCCTTTTTCTTTATAAGACCAATGAGAAGCTATACCCTTTTCAGCAATCTCATCCATTTCATAAGTTCTAACCTGAATCTCAAAAAGATGCCCGCCTTCACCAAAAACAGTAGTATGCAAACTCTGATACATATTCTCTTTAGGATTAGCAACATAGTCTTTAAATCTACCAGGCATAGGTCTATATTTACTATGAATAAGCCCAATAGCTAAATAACACTCTTGCTCAGTATTAACAAAAACCCTAAGAGCTAATATATCATAAATATCTCCCCAACGTTTTCCATTACTCATTTTATTATACAGACTATGAATAGATTTAACACGACCTTTTATCTTGAACTCTATTCCATTTTCAGTTAGTATCTCAGAAATACTATTCTTCATATCGTTTAACAATTCATTTAGTTCTTCTCTAGAAGCTTCCAAACGTGTAACAATGTCATTATATACATCTGGTTTAGTATATTTTAAGCACCAATCTTCAAGCTCGCTTTTAATACTGTTAATTCCAAGCCTATGAGCAATAGGAATTAATACCGTTTCTGTCTCATTAGCCTTAGCCTTCTGATCTTCTGGCGGAAGAAAATCCAAGGTTCTCATATTATGTAATCTATCAGCCAGCTTAATAAATAAAACCCTTACATCTTCAGAAAGTCCAACTAAAATTTTTCGCAAATAAGCAGCCGACGAGTCCTGATCATCTCTCAATTCTAAGCGGTTGATTTTACTAATACTTTTAACAATATCTCCAACTTCATCTCCAAAAGCATCATATATCTCTTCAATATCCGTATCAGTATGGTTAACAGTCTCATGAAGTAAAGCACAAACAATAGTTATATAATCACTATTTAAATCAACTAAAATATTTGCAACCTCCAAAGGGTGCGTAATATAATCATCGCCACTCAACCTTTTTTTCCCTTCGTGCTTCATGGCAGCAAAATCATAGGCTTTACTAATAATATCTAATTCATCTTGATTTTTATAGAGCTTCTTAGCCTTATCATATAATTCATCAAAAGTAATATTAGAGCTCACTATACCACCCCCACTTCATCTTTAACTTCATCATTATTCATCTTTTTCTCAATAAACTTTTTATATAACTTTTCGTTATTAAAATTTAATATATCATTAACGACATCACAAAGAGCTACCCCTCTTCTTCCACTCCAAACAAGCTCATACAACAAATCCCATACGTCATCTTGATTGATAAAATCATAACCAAAACATTTCAACTCTTTAACCTTAGATGTCAAGGCAGGATAAACCAAGTGTTTTAAATCATTATAATCATTAAAATCTTTGATATTTGTCACCATTTATCCCCTCAATAATAATTATATAACAATTTTAGATAAGAAAAAAGGGAAAAGAAAAATATTTTATCACTTTTTAAACTCATCCCAATTTTCTTTATATGGTAAGCCTTTATCACCATAATAGTTTTTAATAAACTCGGTTCTATATTCTAACAATCTATCATTTTTAATAGCGTTTCTAATCTCTTCAGTAAGACGAATTAAATATCTAATATTATGAATAGAAAGAAGCCTAGCCCCAAGCGTTTCTTGGCTAACAATTAAATGCCTAATATAGGCTTTAGAATAACCCTTTTTACAAGTATAACAATCGCAGTCACTATCCAAGACCGAAAAATCATTTTTATTCTTTGAATTTTTAATATTCATTTTACCAAAACGTGTATAATAATGGCCATGACGAGCCAATCTAGTTGGACTAACGCAATCAAATATATCTATACCACGACAAACATTTTCAATAATATCGATTGGATCTCCAACTCCCATTAAATAACGAACCTTATCATTAGGCAAATACTTAGTACCATATCTAACCATTTTGTACATAGTGGGTTTATCTTCTCCAACAGAAGTTCCTCCTATACTATACCCGTCAAAATCCATTTTAACAAGCTCCTCTACACAATGGCGTCGCAAATCCTCATATTCCCCACCCTGAACAATACCAAATAAAGATTGTCGCTGGTTCTTATGAGCTTCCTTTCCTCTTTTAGCCCACCTTAAAGTCCTTTCTACACTGTCTTTACAATACTCATACGAAGCGGGCCACCCTATACATTCATCAAAACTCATTGCAATATCACTATCCAATTTATTCTGAATCTCAATACTTTTTTCAGGGGTTAATAATAAATTATCTCCATTTAAATGGTTTTTAAAATGAACCCCTTCCTCACTAATATCCTTAGGCTTGGCTAAACTAAATACTTGAAACCCACCACTATCAGTAAGAATAGGGCCATCCCATTTCATAAACTCATGCAATCCTCCGGCAGAATCGACAACATCCTCACCTGGTCTAAGCCATAAATGATAAGTATTGGCAAGAATTATTCCAGCATTCAAGTCCTTCAATTCCTCAACGCTTAAAGTCTTAACGGTAGCAGCGGTACCAACCGGCATAAACATTGGTGTTTCAAACGTTCCATAATTAGTTTTTATTTTTCCTAATCTAGCAAAAGTATCTCGATCTTCCTTTAATAAACTATATTTTATCTTCATCTTATCATTCCCAACTATTGTATCTCATCAGTAATAAACATCGCATCTCCAAAACTAAAAAATCTATATTTATTATTAATCGCCTCATTGTACGCATTCATAATCATATTTCTACTACTAAAAGCTGATACCAACATTACCAGAGTAGACTTAGGCAAATGAAAATTTGTAATTAAACAATTAATCGCTTTAAATTTATATCCAGGATAAATAAATATATCTGTATCCCCACTACATGCTTTAAAAATACCTTTATTATTTGTAGCAATAGTTTCTAAAGTTCTAGTGCTAGTTGTTCCTACTGCTATTATTCTTCTTCCTTCTTCTTTAGCTTTATTTAATATTTCAGCTGTTTCTTTACTCATCACATAATATTCACTATGCATTTTATGTTCTAAAATATTATCTACTTCAACAGGCCTAAAAGTACCAAGCCCTACATGCAATGTAACATAGGTAATTATAACACCCTTATCCTCAATATGTTTTAATAATTCTTTAGTAAAATGCAACCCCGCCGTTGGTGCAGCCGCACTACCAGAAACTTTGGCATAAACGGTTTGATATCTAGATTGATCTTCTAATTTTTCATGTATATATGGTGGTAAAGGCATAGTACCTAGTTTATCTAATATCTCCATTAATATTCCATCATATATTAATTTTACATGTATAATTCCTTCTTCAAGCTTATCTACAACTTCACATCTTAATGAACCATCTCCAAATGTAATAGTGCTTCCAATTTTTAATCTTTTACCAGGTTTTCCAAGGCATTCCCAAGTATCATTACCGATATCTTTTAATAACAATATTTCTATTACTGCTCCAGTATCCTTTTTCTCCCCAATTAATCTAGCCGGAATAACCTTAGTATCATTTAATACTAAAACATCTCCCTTATTTAAATAATTAATAATATTAGAAAATACTTCATGCTTTAATTCTCCAGTTTTTTTATTCATAATTAATAATTTAGAAGAACTTCTATCCTTAAGAGGAGTTTGAGCAATTAATTCTTTAGGCAATTCATAATCAAATTCATTTATATTCATACTACATCCCTTTTTCAAAAATCATTATAAATAAAAAGACTCTATTTGTCGAGTCTTTATAACAATTAATCAAATATTATATGATTTTCCCCTGTTCATTTATTGCTCTTATCTCTAGCTTCTAAAAATTTCTTTAATTCTATCGCTACTCCTTCTGGTACTATTTCTTTTAACTCTTCTATAGAAGCTTCCTTCATCTTAGTTACACTACCAAACTTTTTAATTAATTCTTTTTTTCTAACATTACCTATTCCTTCTATTTCATCTAATATACTAGCTATACTACCTTTACTTCGAAGCTGTCTATGGTAATTAATAGTAAATCTATGTACTTCATCTTGCATTCTAGTTAAATAATGAAATACATTACTAGTTCTATCTAAAGGAATAATAGAATAATCATCATCTACTAAATCATTAGTCATATGCTTATCATTCTTTTTTAAACCAACAACTCTAATATTACAATTTAACATATCTAAAATTTCTTTAGTAACAGCCATCTGCTTTTCTCCACCGTCAACAATTATTAAATCTGGTAATCTTTGTTTCTCTACTAAAGCTCTTTGATATCTTCTATATATTACCTCTCTCATCGCATTATAATCATCATTCTTTTCAAAAGATATTTTATACTTACGATATTCATTTTTAGCAGGTTTACCATCTATAAATACTACCATACCTGATACTGTAAATTCTCCAAACAAATTACTATTATCAAATATATCTATTCTATTTATAGAATCCATATGTAATAGTTTAGCAAGCTCATCATTAGCCCCACTACTTCTATCTTCTTGAACTTTAATTTCTTCAAATTTATTATCTAAATTTAATTTAGCATTATCATAAGCCATTTTAATCAGACTTTTCTTAACACCCTTTATAGGCTGAATAATATTAGTATCTACTACTGACTTAATTTGTTCTAAACCTAAATCTTCAGGAATAAGTATCTCTTTAGGCACTTCATTTTTAGAATAAAAATTAGCAATATAATATTCTACTTCATCTATCGGATCAATACTAAGTGGAAATATCTTATTCTTATGATTTAGCAACTTCCCATTTCTAATAAATAGTATTTCAATAGATAAATAACCATTATTAACATAATAACTAATAACATCTCTATCTACAAAATCATGTAGTTCTACCTTTTGCTTAGTTAACACTATGTCTATATATTCCAACTCTTTTTTTAATTCCAAAGCCATTTCATAATTTAAATTTGCAGAGTAAGTATTAATCTTATCTACAATTTTCCTTCTTAAAACCTCATCATTTCCTCTTAAAAAAGACAATATTTCTTCTTCCATTTCTTTAACCTTATCTGCATCTACATTCTTGGTGCAATAACCTAAACACTCACCAATATGATAATACAGGCACAAATCCTTCTTCATCCCATTACATTTTTTTAATGGATATAATCTATTAATAAGATTTACTATTTTTCTAGCAGCATAGGCATTAGGATAAGGACCAAACAACATTTTTTTATCTTTTCTTCGTATGCTTAAATACCTAGATATCTTCAGCATCGGATACGGCTTACTAATATACTCAATGTAAGGATAGCTTTTATCATCCGTCAACATTATATTATATTTCGGATTAAATTCCTTTATAAGATTAATCTCTATAATAAAAGCCTCTAACTCACTACTAGCAACAATATAAGTAAAATCTTCTATTAAACTAACCATTTTAGCCGTTTTCCCAGTATGAATTCTGTTAAAATATGATGACAGTCTTTTATGTAAATCCTTTGCTTTCCCAACATAAATAATAGTACCATTTTTGTCCTTCATTTGATAAGAACCAGGTTTATGGGGTACTAAACTCAATTTATCCTTAAACTTCATCTATATCACCAAGACTCTCCACGTATTCAAATAGGGCTAAACACCCTTCTTTTATTTCTTTAAAAACCAAATCAAATCTTCCAGTATACCAGGGATCTTCAATGTCATTATTATCGCCATTATACTCTCTTAATTTATGAATTTTATTACCCTTATCCGTACCAATAATATCTAAAAGCTCTTTCCTATTTTTTTCTTCCATAACAATTATTATATCATTCTCATTATAATCATCTATAGTAAATCTACTAGCTTTATGCCTTTCAACACTAATTCCGTTCTCATATAATACCTCTCTCGCTTGTGGAAAAATATCATTACCAATTTCTTCAAAATAAGTCGCCCTACTATTACAACTCATTTTATATCTTTTACTATACTTAAATATCATGTCTTTAAAAATAAATTCCGCCATTGGACTACGGCAAATATTTCCATAGCATACAAAACATATTCTTTTCATATTAACCTCTAAACAAATGGACTAAATAATATAAAGAAACAACCAACGAACAGGAAGAAAAGAAAATAACAATAATCAACCTTCTCGCAAAATGAATCTTTTTTTTAATATTAACATTAAAAGAATAATAAATGCTTTGTAAATTAAAAACAACTAGGAAGGATATCAACAAGCAAGAAAAAATCAAAGTAATAGCCAAATCACTTAGTTTAATAAAAGCCATAGAACATATAGCAACAATCATCAATAATGATATAAAAAAATTAAGATTAGCCAAAAAACAGTTTTTATACTCTCTTTTATTAAGATTAAGATTACCAGGTATAAAAGTTAAATGGTCTATAAAAAGAATAAGGCCAACTATTCCTGCGAAAGCAAATTCAAAAGTAACATCAAAAAAAAGATTTGCGAACAGAAGGATAAAAGCAATCATTAAAAAGATAATAGATAAAACAGAAAATAATCTCATAAAATAGCTAACTTTCTTGACCATAAACAAATCACCTATATATAATTATAATAAACAACTCAGGAAAATAACAACAATTAATTACAAAGAACACAAGAATTATATAATAGTTAATAAGATAAATGATATAATCAAAAAGAGGGATTTAAATGAAATTATTAAATACATACACATATGAAATAAAAAAATCAAAATTTATTGCCTATTACTATGAAATAGATTCTACAGAAGAAGCAAAAAACATATTAGATAAATTAAAAAAAGAACATAAGAAGGCAAAACACATACCCTACGCATACAAGGTTAATAACACCGCCTCAAAATCAGATGATAAAGAGCCAACAAACACAGCTGGCCTTCCTTTATACAATCTAATTGACAGAAAGAAATTAGATAACGTCCTAATAGCCGTTGTTAGATATTTTGGCGGAACAAAACTAGGTGCAGGTAACCTTTTAAGAGCTTATATAGAAAGTGCCAATAAAGCAATAGAAAAAATGCCATAAGCAGCATTTTTTTATTGCTTTAATGACAAAAGCGAAGAACTAATATCCAATTTATAGTCATCAATAAATCTAATAAATTTTTCTCGTCTAATCGCCAAGCCATCTCTCACAATAGCTTCCGCGCTTTCATCTTCCATCTCTCTACGCTTCTCTTCTATAATGCCCAAGTCAAATTCTTTTTCAACATCAAATCCCAACAGAGTAAACTCTCTCATACATTCATCAATAAATATAGCATGACAATCTGGCAAAAAACATTGGTATAAATTTTTATCCAATATAGTATCTAAAAAAAAGCCAGGCAAATCTACGATTTGAAAAGAATTAATGGTATCAAAAGATTCTTGAATCCCGTCAATAGCCCTCTTTAAGTCGTCCTTGAAAACAATTTTCATCCAATTCGGTTTGGATAAATACTCTTGATATAATAGGAAACTCTTGTGCCATTGCGCTAGAAAATGATGCAAAAAAGAGCTAACAAATAACCGAAGATAACAACTATCATCAAAATAAAGTAAACCATGTTTTTCAAAAAAGTCTACAAACTCCCATACTTTCTTTTTATAAGCCGGAAATATATTTTGCAAAGATAGCGAAAAATGGTCATTTATTAATGCAAGACTATAATCAATCTCCGCCGCTTCTTCATTACAAAATCCCTTAAATTCATTCTCTCTATCAATCGCTCTTATTGTCTTCTTCATTATTTCCCCCCCAAACAAACGAAAAACCATGATCCAAACTAGCAAAATCAACGCAATACTTCGCTGACGCACTTTCAATAGCCGCATCAAATTTCGCTTTGTCAATATCATCATTCGCTATTTCAATTTCCAAATCAGTAACAAGGCTTTGCACAAATTCAAAAATATCCTGCGAAAATTCTAATTTCAACAAATTAGCATCATCTTCCAAGGCATAAAGTAAACTAGAAAACATACCATTTTTAAAGAAAGAAACAGGATCTCCTTCCCTTATTAAATAAAAATAAATCTTAAAAATATCATTAGGTGAAAAAGATCGAATCATTTCGAAAGAATTAATATATGTACCAACAAGATTATAAAGGCGTTGAAAATGAAAGACTCTAAGAAAAATATTTAAATCATAATATTTTTCAATTTCATTTAAACAATAAATCATTTTAAGTAAAGTATGTTCAAAAAAGCTCACATAAAGAAACTTAATATAAGAATCCTCACTAAAAACATCAAAATCATATTTTTCGCCAAGAAGTTGCAACTCATTCAAATATCGCAAAACAAAATCAGCTGGATTATTACGGGCATAATCATCTCCACAATTACCAGTAGAATCCATAGAACTAAGCCTAAGGTACACTTGAAAAGCAGGATTATTTATCACACGCATTTTATCACTTATTTCCTTACGCAAAGCCTTAAAATCACCAATAATTTTATTATAATATTGTTTTTCCATTTAAAACACTCCTTATAAGAATATCAAAAGTAATTAATATAATAACACAAAATTTTTAAAAATAACAAAAAAGAACTATTTTGATAATAGTTCTTTACTATTTGCAATTTTAATTCTATTATTTTCTATAATATACCTAGCATTATCTTTAGTAATAAAATGATGTTCTAATAATATCTTCATAGAATCATAGTTAATTTTATCAGGAGATTCATTAGAATTTATTTCGTTTCCAACCTCAATACAAGCATCAAAAGTATTACCAAAAACCCGCCTTAACACCGGCATTTTATAATAATACTTATCAGCTAAAGAAGACTCAATTGGGCTACTCGAAACAGCGCTCAAGAAAAAGACAACAAAAATAAATACATACAAATAAAACGTAAATTCAACCAAAGATACCAAAGCTCCAAGTATACCAGTTGGCACTCCTATGCTAATAATAAAACCAACTACTTTTTCAATAATACTTATAAACCTATTTATAATATGTACAACAACCACTAAAACTAAAGCAATCAATACAAAACTGACAAATTCATATAACAATACATTTAATACTTTATACTCAAAATCTACAAAAGGAATAAATCTATAAAGCAAGCTACTAATCGGATTCTTCAATATCAAAGACAAAACAATTATTAAAGCGCCCTCTAATACCCTAACACTTCTATTAACAAAACCTTTAAATAATCCAATCAAAAAGCCAATAACAGGTACTACAACACAAATAACATTCATAACAGAAGGGCCAATAGTATCAAGATATCTAACCAACATATCATCACTCCTATAATAATTAAATTATAGTACAAAAATAATGAATTTAAAAGTAAAATATGTTATATTAGTTAAGAAAAAAGAGGTGGCTAATACGATGACAATTGTCTTTAAAGTTAGTGATAATATAAAAGAAATGATGATCAAACACTATAGCAAAATGAATCCAACAAAACCCCAATATACTATATTTCAAGTAAAAGATTTTGATTGCGTAACAACTCTATATGAATCTGGAAAAGTAATGTTTCAAGGAATTGGAGCCGATATAGAAAGTTCATTTTGGATTGAGCAAGAAAGAATCAAGAATAATCGTTACATTGACCCTAAAGGAGAATCCAAAAAGAAAGAAGATAACAAAAAAGAAAAAAAGGAATTTTATATTAATACCTCTTCTGTAGGTTCCGACGAAGTTGGAACAGGTGACTACTTCGGACCATTAGTCGTTACCGCGTCATATGTCCCAAAAGAAAAATTCAATTTTCTAGAAGAACTGGGAGTAAAAGATTCAAAGAAGATGACCGATGAAAAAATAATCTCTATCGCTCCTACCCTAATAAAAGAAATAATTCACACCACGTTTATATTAGACAACCGATCTTACAATGAAATTCATAATACAGAAACCAATATGAATAAAATAAAAGCAATATTGCATAACAAGTGTCTATTATCCGTAATAAAAAAAGAAAACGTCGAATATAATAAAATAGTAGTAGATCAATTTGAACCAGAAAAAGCATACTATAACCATTTAAAAGATGTGCCCGAAATAGTCAAAAATATCTTCTTTGTAACAAAAGCAGAAGATAAATGTCTATCCGTAGCTTGTTCATCTATAATTAGTAGATATATTTTTTTAAAGGAAATAAAGAAAATAAGCGAAAAATATAATACCTATATTCCACTCGGAGCTAGTGAAGAAGTAGATAATGTAGCTGCTAACTTAGTTCAAAAACATGGCAAAGAAATATTAAAAGAAATAGTTAAACTCAGTTTCAAAAATACAGAAAAAGTAGAGAAAATATTAAAGGAGAAAGAATAATCTTTCTCCTTTAATTACATGCTTTCAACAAAAACAATTCCAAAGCCAATTTATCTGTAATATTGCCCTGTTTAATCTCATAATCCAAATCACACAATTCTAGCAACTTATTTTCTAAATCTATTTCTTTATATGAATAACTATAATTAATCAATTTATCTAATTGAAAAGAAAATCTAATATCCAACTTTTTCATAATGTCGTTCTTATTATTATTCATCATCATTTTTTTTACCAAATATATATTTCTATATTCATTAGCCAACATACTCATAAGCATTATAGGGCTATTCTTATTTAATAAGAAATCATCATAATACTTAAATACTTTTTTTATATCTTTATTCATTATATATTCAATAAATTTAAAATTATTATCTAATACATTACTAGAAATAATATTAGTAAGATCTTTAAAACTAATATCTTTCTTATCATACAACAATAATTTTTCTAATTCATTCATAATCAAATCATAATTATTATCAAGACTATTAATTATATAAGTTACTTCATCATAATCTAATTTAATCTTATTTTTCTTTAAAAAAGTATTAATAATATCTCTTGTCTCTTTTTGATTAGGATTAGTAATTTCAATATAATTATATCTTTCTTTTACTAATTTAGAAATCTTCTTAGTCCCATTCATTTTTTCTTTTAAAACTAAAATTAATACTGTATTATCATTGGGTTCATTTAAATAGTTTAATAAATATTCATCTCTTTTCCCAAAATCAGTCCCTCTCTTATTCGCAGAAAAACAAGTTACATTCTTCACCACCATATATTTTTTATCATCAAACAAAGTAAAATATGAAGCGTCATTTAAAACATCTTCTAAAGATTCATCATCCAAATTATAAATAGTATAAGTATTATCCTTAATTACTTTTCTTAAAGCGTCTTCAAGCAATCTATAGGATGACGAATATATCACATAAACACAATCTTTCATAAAATCACTCCTATTAATAGAATAGTTTTGGTGTTAAATATAACATTATAATTTCAATCTTTTAGAGAAATCATCCGAAGCAACAACACTATCTTCATTAAAAATACTTGCAAGCGCCTCCAAATAAGGTTCTAAACATTCATATTCTTTAAGCCTTTGGAAAAAGTTAAAAACTTTTTCATAAGCGCAAGGGGCCTGATTAAACATAAAATCAAAACGCGGTCCATAATACCAGACAAACATATTATCAAATTCACATTTCCCTGAAACATAAGCTCCAGACTCACCAGCAGCCAAACTCATATCTACGATACGTTTAGAACAAAATTCTCTACCAGGTTTAACATAGTAACCATACGAGCGAAAAAAATCCCAAGCACTAGTTTCAATAATAACCCGTCTAAAATCTGCAGGTATATTATAATAATCAAAAATCTCATCAGCGCATTTTTTTACAGGGTTCCCATTCTCATCCATCTGAGGATAATACTCAGCAACCGGCTCATTAGCTATTCCGTCTCTCCGCAGATCACCCCAAACTTAAATCATAATATCATTAGAATTTACAAAATAATAATTAGAAAATAAATGAATAATACCCATTGTATCCCCCCATATAATTAAAAAATATTCTTAAAAAACAGGTTAACACCTACAATAATCTAACAGAATTATAGCATATCGAAACATGTTTTATAAACAACAAAAAAAATCATCATTTAAAGTACTTCAATTCCTCTTGAACTTTTTCCTTGTCAGTCCTATTCAAATAATCCTTTGTAATAATTATTCTATCATGTAGTTCTGGATGATATTTCTCCAACAGTTCAAAAGACTTATTAATATCTTCACCATTTAAATACATACAAATAGCGCATTCTATCAAATCCCCATCATCATCAGGATAAGCTAATGGTCTATTAGGATAATAATACATCTTAATTATGCCCTTTCTTTCTTGCTCACATAAATAATCATAAACATTTGGTATTACTATCTCATCAAGAACTTTTACTTTTTCTCTAGAAACGTATTCATTATCTCCAACACCCAATACTTCATGTTTAAAAAAAGTACTATCATCTAATATATAATATCTTCCGCTTGTAGAAAAAACATCTTTCAGCGTTCCTTCTTTTCTTTCAATTAAGCATCTTTTCCCATCGTCATCATAGCCATATAAATTAGTATAGTTTAAATTCCCACCCTTTACAGAATAGATAATAGCTTCAACTATATCTGTAGTGGCATACACCAGTGGTTCTCCATGATTAACTAATCTAGGCTTCATCTCTTTTAAACCACTTATTTTAGTTCCTCTATATAAATTCACATTAACACTCCATATCAAATTGTACTTTCAAAAATCTCAAAACTACCTCTTTATACAGGCATAACCTTACACATTACATTAAAATAATACCGCAATACTGCACAAAACCAATTTATATAAAGAGGATTAAAAATCACTGCCAAAAGCAAAAACCATCCGAAGATAGTTAATTAAAACTATTATTGCTTTAGTAATCCAACCCTAATTAATGCATCTTCCAAGTACTCTCCCGGCTCTATTATTATTTTATCATTAGGTTGTTTCATAAACTCATCATAATCTGGCTTAATTCTGGTATCAACCCTATTAACAAAGTCTTCATTAGCTCCTCTTTCTCTGGCTCTTCTTTTATAGTCCTCCTTACACTCTGGTCTAGGATAAGCCAAAACAAAATCTATCCCATAATCTCTCATTTCTTGGAAGGGCATACAAGGCGCAATAAGAATTATATCGTGTTTTCCACTCTTTTCTTCTTCTATAATAGCATCATAATAATTCTTAGGCCACAAAGGATTTATATCCCTCTTAGTAGATTTTAAACTCTCCTTATTCTTAACCGCTTTTTGCTCTTCAGTAAGAATATACTTATAATCACCACTAGGTAACTCTGTAATATTATCATATTTACTCGTCAAATACGTTTTACCAGCACATATCCAGGCGCTAATTATAATCGGTCTCTTATTAATTTTTTTATACTTCATACTAATTCTCCCTAAAACTATAAAGATAAGATGATAGAATTAGCAGACATCAATTATTCCCATCACATGTATATCGTTAAGTCTTATAGCAGCTCGCAACAATTCCGCATAAAATCATATTATCTTTCATTTTCTATCTCTTATTTATTATAACATATTAAAAAATCATAAACATGTCTTACATGCGAAAATTTGCGCAGCAAAACTAGTATTATTTTAAATCAATAGCCTTTTTATACTCTTCGTACAAAGGATCAATCCGCGGCTTTAGTTCAGGAAAGGAATTACATATGCTTATATACGAGCAATCAATATATTGCTCATGCTCCAAATCATGTAATTGTCTTTGTACTCTATTATTAAAAATATCTACTAAATCTTTTGGTTCATAAGAAAAGTCAAGATTAAACTCTTTAATCACGTCATTTATTTTATTTAATAATGAAGGGTGTAAATACACCAATCTGTCAAAATCATTTTTATTAAAACTCTTATTTAATTTATCTTTATAAAAGCGCCACTTATCCAAAATGCTAGATCCATCATCATTTAAACACTTGGGTTTATTAGGATATCTATATATTTTTACTAGTCCTTCTTTTTCAGCTGCTAGTATTCCTTCATAAACATTATCGCAATATTCTTCTTCAATAACATCTACCCCAACTGGAGATACAACCTCTTCAAAACCTGTATGTATATTTTTAAATGTCTCATCAGAAAAAGAATAAATTGACGAACTGTTAGAATACATTTTTTCCAAAGCACCAGGTATATTTTCTACCAATTCCCAAGGATCATTTTCGGTATTATCAAAATGACCTATATCATAAGTCAAATCATCCCCACATCTTTTACTAAAATGAAGGGCCAAAAATTTATCATACGTAGCATATACATAAACTCCATGTGTAGATTGGTGTGGCTCCAATCTTTTTAGGCCTCTTTCCTTACTCCCATGATATAAAATTCCCATACTATCCCATCCCACATCAAGTATACCATACTGCAAAGTTTATATCTATCAATAACTAGTATAAAGTGCAAAAAAATCTAACAAGCATTGGAGAAATACAATTATTCATCAAAAAAGATTGCTATCGCAATCTATTTGGTCATCCAGGTCTTAAAATAGCCTAATAACTCCTCCTCTTTATATCCACTTTTATATTCAATAATAAATTCAATATTAAAAGGTGGTTTATCGTAATCAAAATTTGATTTCACAGACTTTACATTTTCATTTTTAAAAAGATCCAAAACCAGTCCCCTATAACAATAATCACAACACATATCATTTACAACATACTTCAACACTTTAAACTTCCCATCTGTTTCTTTATCAAATCCAAACAATATAGAGTTCTTATTTTTTTGAAAAAGTTCAATATAGTTCATAATCATTTCTGGCCAAAAATTATTGTTATGTCTAATATTAAGTTCTGTTAAAAAATCTCTTCTATCAATTAAAACCTCAGATAAACCATCTTGCATCAATAAGTATTCTTTTAATTCATCATTTACAATATCATCCAATATAATCTTCATAAATTCACTCCTCAAAACCACATTTTAACAATTTCACAAAAGACTAAATATTTTAAAACCTTCCATTATC
>JAEEGL014896221.1_pt1 | contig 23524 bp, 23 predicted proteins | sample 9134231 | NCBI WGS metagenome assembly JAEEGL01 (sample SAMN16246548, study PRJNA631951) | gut metagenome | biome: gut microbiome; feature: rumen; material: fiber-attached | host: Bos | place: Iran: Karaj | collected 2018-10
ACACCGTTAGCCTCACCGAAAGCCTTGCAAGCCTCGTATGTTGACTGATTAAAGGACTGGTCTGTGATGTCGCCATAGTCTGTAACCATAGCTACTCTCATATCAGTTGCTGCCTCTGCTGCAGGTGCCTCAGCCTCTGCTGCGGGAGCCTCTGCTTCTGCTGCAGGTGCTTCTGCCTCTGCTGCGGGAGCCTCTGTCTGTGCAGTATCCTCAGCAGGTGCAGGTGCGCTCTCAGAGCCACATGCTGCAAGTGAAGATACCATTGTTGCAGCCATAAGTACTGCTAAAATCTTCTTTTTCATAATTTCCCTCCATTATAAAAAAAATAAATAAGTTGTATAATAAAACCTTTTCAGGCTTTATCCAGTTTGATCAGCTCACGAATGGCATCTATTGTTGTCTTGTAGACAATCTCCATATCGTGAACCTGCGGGTTGGAAAGACCTTTCTTGGCCCTCTCCTGATTGGCCACCACCAGAAGAACAGCTCCGGTCCTGGCTCTTAAATAATCACCCACAACAAAGAGAGTCGAGCTCTCCATCTCAGAGCAAAGGCAGCCGCACTTGATCCAGGCGTCCCACTTGTAGAGGAGCTCCGGTCCAACAGGCTTGGTCTCCGGTTCATGCTGACCAAAGAACGCATCCTTGCACTGTGCTACGCCCACATGATACCTGGCCTGATTCTTTTTGGCGCCGGTAACCAGGGCATTGACCACATCAAAGGTGGCAACAGCCGGGTACTCTATAGGAGCATACTCCCTGGATGTTCCCTCGGCGCGGATAGCTCCTGAAGCTATAACAATATCTCCGCCGATGACGTCATCCTGCATACCGCCTGATGTACCCATACGAATAAAGGTATCGGCGCCGCATTTATAAAGCTCCTCTACACAGATTGCTGTAGAAGCGCCGCCGATTCCATGGGAAATAACGCTGACCTTCTCCCCGTCAAGGGTTCCGGTATAGCAGTTGTATTCTCTGTTATAAGAAACGAATTCGGGATTGTCAAAGTATTTGGATATAGATTCACATCTGCCGGGATCTCCGGTAAGAAGAACATACCTGCCAACATCTCCCGGTTTAACATGTGTGTGGTACTGGTATCCGGCACCTTCAGTATAATCTATCATAGATAATCATCACCCCAATATCCAGAATATTTAAAGATATTTCATACACAACTTTTCTAGAATATTATAATTCATTATTTTGTAAAAGTCACTAATATTAATTACAAAAGCCCGTCCATCACGTGGATAACGATCCTTCCGGCCTCAGGGTCGATCTGTCTGACGCACTCCTTAATGGCAGGAATGTACACTTTCTCCTCTGAATCCTTAAGAGTCATCTCGTATACATCGTTAGCTCCCGTCTGCAGGATCTCAGTAAGAGTACCCAGCTCTTTGCCCTGCTCATCAACAATCACAAGACCTATGAGATCTGCACAGTAATACTCGCCGGGACTGAGCTTTATAGCGTCTTTTCTGTCAACGGTAAGCTCGCATCCCCTGAACTTCTCAACCTCATTGATATTACTGAACTGCTTGAATTTAACAATTACAAACTTCTTAAAGAACCTGGCGCTGACGATATCAAGCTCAAGCTCCTCCCCCTTCTGGGTGTGCAGTGTCACCTTTTTAAGCTTTTTAAACCTTGAAGGGTCCTCTGTTGTGGGAAAGACGTTAACTTCTCCCGCAAGGCCGTGAGTTGATGCAATTACTCCTACCTGAAATGTCTCTGTCATGTGTTCTCCTCTTTTTGTGCAGCATCTTCTGAAGTGCTCTGTACCGGGTCTCCGGCAGCTTTCTTTTTCCTGCGCTTCTTTTTCTCAGGCTGCGGCGGGTTCTCTGAAAGCCACTTTTCGTAGAGATCCGGACGCCTTTCCTTAGTCCTTTCTATGGACTGCATAAGCCGCCACTCATCCACCTTCTTGTGATCCCCCGACAAAAGGATAGGTGGAACCTTCTTGCCCATCCACTCCTCAGGCCTGGAATACTGGGGATACTCCAGCAGATTATTGTGAAAGCTCTCCGTGGTGGCAGATTCATCGTTGTTGAGAACTCCAGGCACCAGCCTTGAAATGGCATCTATCATCACCATGGCAGGGAGCTCGCCTCCCGTAAGAACGTAGTCTCCTATAGAGACATAGTCCGTCACGATCTCCTCAAGAACTCTCTCGTCAACGCCCTCATAGTGGCCACAGAGAAAGATAAGATCCTCTTCATTGGCAAAATCTCTGGCCATGCTCTGATTAAAGGTCCTGCCCTGGGGTGTCACATAGATAAGCCTTACCTTCCTGTCCCCGGATGCCCCCGGAATCCTGCCTATAATGGACTGATAGCAGTCATATATGGGCTGCGCCTGCATAAGCATTCCTGCGCCGCCACCGTATGTATAGTCATCCACCTTATGGTGTTTTTCGTCATTGGAATAATCCCTGATATTGACAGCATCAAAGGAAATAAGTCCCTTGTCACTGGCCCTGCCGGTGATGCTTGTGGAGAGGCCCTGCATTATCATCTCAGGGAAAAGAGTCATAACATGAAAGTTCATTAGTTCACCGTAAATAATCTTAAAAAAAGCCGAATAAAGCTTTCACCTTATTCGGCTTCATCCTTATACTATTTCAACATCAACCTTAAGATCTTCTCTGGTGGATGCCGCCTTGACAACAGCACGGATTGCCTTGGCAATACGTCCCTGCTTGCCAATAACTTTGCCCATGTCCTGAGGTGCAACATGAAGCTCGATTACTATATTACGCCCGTCCTTCTTCTCGGTAACAACAACTTCATCCGGATTGTCGACAAGCTTTTTTGCGATAACTTCAACTAATTCTTTCACCTTTCACCTCCGGCAAATTTGTGTAAAAAACAAAGTCAGAAATTACTTCTGAATGCCGGCCTGCTTGAAAAGCTTTGCTACAGATTCTGTAGGCTGTGCACCGTTTGAGAGCCACTTCTTGGCAAGCTCCTCGTTAACCTTTACAGTGCTGGGATCTGTGTTGGGATCGTATGTTCCGATCTCCTCGATGAACTTACCCTGTACAGGGAACTTAGAATCAGAAACGATGATCCTGTAGAAAGGAACCTTCTTCTTACCAATTCTCTTTAATCTGATCTTTACTGCCATTTTAAATTTCCTCCGTTAATATAAATGAATAAATTGTTATCTATATGCATGAAAAATACATATCAAAAGAATTTACCGCCTCCGAAAGGCTTACCAAATCCGCCAAGCTTACCAAACCCGCGTTTTTTGCCGCCCATAAGTCCGGGCATCTGCTTCATCATCTTGTTCATCTGTTCAAACTGCTTGATGAAGCGGTTCACATCGGCGATATCGTTGCCGGAGCCCTTGGCTATCCTGTACTTCCTCTGGGGAGACATGAGCTTGGGGTTCTTGCGCTCCTCGGGAGTCATCGAAAGCACTATGGCTTCCATCCTGGCCAGAGCCTTCTCATCGGGAAGCTGATCATCACTTATCTTGCCCATTCCGGGAAGCATTCCCATAATGGCTCCAAGGCCTCCCATGTTGCGCATCTGCTTCATGCTCTCAAGGTACATTTCGAAATCGAGCTTGCCCTTCTTGATCTTCTGGGCCATCTCTTTCTCTTTTTCCTCGTCCATTTTGGCGTTGGCCTCTACGGCCTTGTCGATGAGACTCAGGACATCGCCCATTCCCAGAATCCTGCCGGCCATCCTGTCAGGATAGAACTGCTCAAGATCCGAGAGCTTCTCTCCCATACCTACATAAAGTATGGGCTTGCCGGTAACAGCCTTTGTAGAAAGAGCTGCACCGCCTCTGGAATCACCATCCATCTTGGAAAGGATGATCCCATCTATACCGACCTTGTCGTTAAACTCAGAAGCCACATTGACTGCTTCCTGACCGGTCATGGCGTCCACCACCAGAAGTGACTGGTGAACTGTCAAGGCTTCCTTGATCTCTATAAGCTCATTCATCATGGCTTCATCGATCTGAAGTCGGCCTGCGGTATCTATGATAACTACGTTGTTGCCGCTCTTTGCGGCCTTGTCCATGGCTGCCCTTGCTATCTCCACGGGACTTACGCCGGTGCCCATCTCAAAGAAGTCCACTTCCTGCTTGGCAGCGTTGACCTTGAGCTGTTCGATGGCGGCGGGTCTGTATATATCACAGGCCACCAGCAGCGGCTTCCTGCCCTTCATCTTGAGCTTGCCTGCTATCTTGGCGGCTGTGGTGGTCTTACCTGCACCCTGAAGACCGCACATCATGATAACAGTGATCTCATTGATGGGCTGGAGCTTTAAATCCGTTGTCTCAGATCCCATGAGCTTGATCATCTCTTCATTGACGATCTTGATAACCATCTGTCCGGGATTAAGTCCGTTTAAAACATCCTCTCCAACGGCTCTCTCCTGAACGGAAGAGACAAACTGCTTGACCACCTTGAAGCTGACATCCGCTTCAAGAAGGGCCATCTTGACTTCCTTCATGGCAAGCTTGACATCATCCTCTGTAAGTCTGCCCTTGCCCTTAAGGCCCTTAAACACATTTTGTAATTTATCTGTAAGACTTTCAAAAGCCATTAGGTAAGCTCCTCTATAATGCTGCCTGCAATGCTGGCAGTCCTGTCTCTGAGCTGTCCAAGATCAGTACACTCGCCTGAGATCCGCTCAAGCTCCTCAGCCTTCTTTTTGATGGCCTCAAAGCGTCTGATCATGTGAAGCTTGTCCTCATAACCCTCAAGGGTCCTGGTGCATCTCTTGATAAGGTCGTGCACTCCCTGTTTGCTGATGCCGTGCTCGTCGGCTATCTCCGTAAGGGACAGATCGTCATATACGGCAGCTTCATATATCTGTTTCTGATGGTCCGTAAGAAGCTCTCCATAAAAGTCATAGAGAAGGCCCTGTTCAACGATTTTCTTCATAACAAACCTCGTCCTTTTTATGCACAATGAGTATAATATACAAAAAAGATATAAGTGTCAAGTATTTTTTCTTGACACTTATATCTTTATATCCGAGGGCAGGATCCCCAGCTGATTCTTAAAGGCCCTGCTGAAGGATGAGTAGTCACGGAAACCGCATTCAAGGCAGGCTGCGGTAGCTGCCATACCGCCGTATATAAGGTCCCTGGCCATCAGGATCCTCTTTTCAGAGATGTATCTGTGAATGGAGTAACCCGTCTCGTTTTTGAACAGCCTCATCATGTGGTACTTGCTCATATAGAAGTGGTCCGAGAGCATGTCTATGGAAAGATTCGATGACAGATTCTCGTTGATATACCTTATGAGGTCGATGACCTTTCTGTTGTATCTGGCCTCGCTGCTAAAGCACTCCTGTCTCGCAAGGCACGTCCTGTTGAAGGCGATCAGCGTCCTTAGTACGTCCAGCCTTGTGGTGAGCTTTCCCGCATAATCCATCTCCTCACGGGAAAGATCCTGCTTTATGCCGCAGAGCAGGTCGTAGAGCCCCGCGCTGTCGCTGCCGGGGAACCTTAGCACAAAGCTCTTTTTGGCAAAAGACATTTCGAAGGCATCAAGAAGTCCGTATTGTTTGAGGAAATCATCCTTGAGATAAAGGATCATCCTCTCGTAGTCCGAAGATTCATTTTCCGGCCACAGAGGTCTGTGTATAAGAAATCTGTTAACAAGCACAAAATCGAAGGGCTCAAGGTCATACTCCAGCCCTTCGATCATATATTTGACATTGCCGCCCAAAACCAGGATCAGCTTATGAAAATCATGGTAGTGATAGGGAATATCCACCTGCTCAGAGCTCTTTATGTGAAAGAACCTGAAGTCCTCATCAAGATATCCCTTCTGTTCATAGGCCTCATAGGATAAAGAGGCATCATATTCACTGTTCATATCAATAGTCCGTTATGCAGATGTTAAGGTCCACATCTCCGTCAATTCCGTCTATCCTGCCGGAGGAAGTGAACTGCCAGATGTCAAAATGATACGGATAATACAGAGGAAGGCCGTAATAGGCGATCCAGATGTCATAGTCGTCAACGTCCTCAGCGTCCATAAGAAGGGTAAAGGACTTGACATTGCCGTAGATCATAGGCTTGTAGCCTGCCTGCTTAACAGTGTCACAAAAGACCTTGGCCACCTTCTCATACTCATCGGAGGACAGATCGACAGTCCTGGCAGAATCAGACTCAGCCGACTCAATATCAATGACCACGGGGTAACTGATGTGATAGGGCTCAATGAGATCAAGAATGACCTGCACCTCCTCTTTGGCCTCTTCCTCATTGATGGCCTGGGAGTAAAAATATACGCCCACATCGATGCCGTTTGCCGTGGCACCCTCAACATTGTCCTGAAAGTAGTCATCAGTAAGGAGCTTGCCCTCAGTGGTACCTCTAAGGCCAGCTCTGACAATGGCAAAGTCAACGCCTGCGGCAGCGACCTTCTCCCAGTCTATGCTGCCCTGGAACCTGGATACATCGATACCCTTTTTGATCTCAACGGTGGAATCGTCGCCCACATATTCAAGGAAGCCGTCCTCCCCAACCTCAAAGTCGCCCTCTTCAAAGCCGTGGTGCTCAATCCTGTCGGTGATAGGAAAGAAATAATACCTTCCGGAGCTGGCAACAACCATCTGCTCAGGGAAAAGAGCTCTGATGGCCGATGTGGCTCCGTCGCCGTTTTCAAGCTTCTCCTGGATCATCTGCTTGATGGAGTTCCTGGTGGTCTCCTCAGCCTCAAGAGCCGCTGACTGTGCCAGCTTCTGTGCCTCCGCCTCTGTGTAATAACCTTCTGCGTTAATGGCCTCAAGCTCACTTATGGCAGCATCCTCCTGTCTCTGAAGGGAGGCATTCTTAATAAGAAGGACTATACTAAGTGACAGTCCCATCAAAGCCACCAGGCTGAGAAAGATTATAGAAATAATATTGTGTGTATTTCTAACGCCTCTGCGTTCTCTTGCTTCCGGTTGGTTTTTGCTCATAAGTTACATTCTCTCGTCAAAGTAGCTCTTATAGCCCTCTCCGAAGATCTCACTGGCGCTGGATACGATCATGAATGCATCGGGATCCTCCTGCCTTACGATGTCCTCGGCAAGGGGAGAAAGCCTTTTTTTGATGGCGCACATGATGACCTTTTTATCATCGCCACTGTAGGCTCCCTGGGCATAAACATGGGTCACACCTATATCCAGCTCAGTGAGGAGTCTTGCGGTTATTATCTCAGGCCTTGCTGATATGATATAAAGGAGCTTGGCCTCGTCCTTACCATAGAGAACATAGTCCACCACAGCACTGGTCACCAGCACGGATAAAAAGGAGTACATGGCTGCGGCCAGATCATGAAATACAAAGGCCGCAATGATAAGAACAAATACATCCGTAAGGATATAAAGGATTCCGGTCTTGATGTGCGGATACTTAAGTCTCAACAGTTTAATTATAACATCTGTGCCGCCGCTTGTAGCATGGCATTTAAAAATAAGACCGATGGCCAGGGCTGTCATGGCACTTCCGCAGGTCACAGCAAGGATGATGTCATGGATCACGTACTGTCCAAAGAACCTGGTGCACAGATCCGTAAAAACCGATATCATGGCTGTGGCATAGATAGTAGAAACCGTAAACCTGATGCCAAACTTCCAGATGGCTATGACCAGAAGCGGGATGTTCAAAAGCCAGAACCACATACCGGTACCGATATTGACCACCCTGTTAAGTACAATGGCAAGACCGGTCATACCACCCGGGGCAACGTTGTTGGGGTCTATCAGAAGAGATGTGCCCACGCCGTAGATAAGTGCGGCAAAGGTTATGATAACGTACTCTCGTACTCTTTTCTTAACATTATTCTTTTGGAAATTCATTAAATATTGGTCCTTACTATTCTTGGCTTGTAGCCGTTTTCACTCAGAGCCCCAAGGATCTGATTCTTGTGCTCTGTGCCGAAGGATTCAAGGGTGATCCTAAGCTCCACCTCAGCGCTTCTGTTGATGGAGACAAACTGGTTGTGCTCAAGCTTGATGACATTGCCGTTTACCCCGGCGATGACACCGGATACTCTTGAAAGCTCTCCGGGCTTGTCAGGAAGGAGTACGGATACGGTGAATATCCTGTCTCTCATGATAAGACCCTGCTGAACCACAGAGGACATGGTAATGATATCCATGTTTCCGCCGGAAAGAACGCAGGCGATCTTCTTGTCCTTGACATCAAGCTGCTTTAAAGCAGCCACGGAAAGAAGTCCGGAATTCTCTACGACCATCTTGTGGTTCTCCACCATATCAAGGAAGGAAACCACCAGATCCTCATCGGGAACAGTGATGATGTCGTCCAGGTTCTTCTGGATATAAGGGAAAATGTGCTCTCCCGGAGTCTTGACAGCTGTGCCGTCCGCAATGGTGTTGACACTCTTCATGGTCACAACATGACCTGCCTTTAAGGACTCCTGCATGCAGTTGGCACCTGCAGGCTCAACACCTATAACTTTGATCTTGGGATTGAGGAGTTTGGCAAGTGTGGACACACCTGTTGCCAGTCCGCCTCCTCCGATGGGAACAAGGATGATATCAACAGTGGGCAGCTCCTTGATGATCTCCATGGCGATGGTGCCCTGTCCTGTGGCTACGTCCAGATCATCAAAGGGATGTACCAGAGTATAGCCGTGCTCTGCAGCCAGCTCCAGAGCCTTCTCATAGGCTTCGTCATAGACATTGCCGTAAAGGACCACCTCAGCTCCAAGAGCCTTGGTCCTGTTGACCTTGATAAGAGGAGTTGATGTAGGCATACAGATAGTGGCCTTAACCCCGTACTGCTTGGCTGCATAGGCTACGCCCTGGGCGTGATTGCCGGCAGATGCGGTGATAAGTCCCTTCTTCCTCTCCTCGTCAGACATTGTGGTTATCTTGTAGTAAGCTCCCCTGACCTTGTAAGCTCCTGTCCTCTGAAGGTTCTCAGGCTTAAGGTATACCTTGTTGCCTGTGGCATTGCTCCAGTAGTCGCTGTAAATAAGCTTGGTATCCAGAGTTACCTTTTTGACATCTTCATAGGCTTCTTCAAATCTTGCAAGGGTCATCTTTTCTTCAGACATTTTCTCTCTCCTTATAAGCTTTTATTCACCAAAAAGCGCATCCACAAACTGAGCGGCATTGAACCTCTCAAGGTCATCCAGTCCCTCGCCCACTCCCACGTATTTGACGGGAATATTGAGCTCCGACACTATTGCAACAGCAATTCCCCCCTTGGAAGTGCCGTCAAGCTTGGTAAGAACTATGCCCGTAAGGGACGCAGCCTCTCCAAACTCCCTGGCCTGCATGATCGCATTCTGACCTGTGGTACCGTCCAGAACAATAAAGTTCTCTCTGTATACACCCGGAAGCTCCTTGTCGATGATCCTGTTCATCTTGGCAAGCTCTTCCATCAGGTTCTTTTTATTGTGAAGCCTTCCGGCAGTATCAACTATAAGTATGTCGCAGTCCCTGGCTTTAAAGGCCGAAGCCGCATCATATATGACGCTGGCGGGATCCGCGCCCTCTTTACCTGTAATAATGGGAGTCTCCGCCCTCTGAGCCCACATCTGAAGCTGCTCAGTGGCTGCCGCCCTGTAGGTGTCCGCAGCAGCTATAAGGACCTTCTTGCCCTTCTTTTTGAAAATAGCTGCAAGCTTGCCCACGGAAGTGGTCTTGCCCACGCCATTGACGCCGATCACAAATATGACTGACTTCTCATCCTCAAAGTCATAGGCATGTTCATCGATCTTCATTTGCTGCCAGATATCCTGGATCAGGAGCGCCCTGCACTTTGAGGGTTCACCGATGTGCTGCTCCTTAACCTGTTCCCGGAGCTGATCGATTATGCGGCTGGTGGCATTGATGCCGATGTCTCCCATGATCAGAGTCTCTTCCAGCTCCTCATAAAAATCGTCGTCGATCTGAGAGTAGCCGTTAAAGACATTGTCTATTCCCTTTACAATTCCTTCGCGGGTCTTGTTAAGACCCTGCTGTAATTTCTGAAAAAAGCTGATTGCCATTAATTAGTGAGCTCCTTATCAATGAGGTTGACGCTTACCAGAGTGGAAACGCCCTTCTCCTGCATGGTGATACCGTAAAGTCTGTCTGCACTTTCCATGGTACCACGTCTGTGTGTAATAACAATAAACTGAGTGCTCTTAAGCTTGTGGAGGTATCTTGCGAACCTCACAACGTTGTTCTCATCCAGCGCCGCCTCGATCTCGTCAAGAAGACAGAAGGGTGAAGGCTTAAGGTTCTGGATGGCAAACAAAAGAGCTATAGCCGTCAGGGCCTTTTCTCCTCCGGACATCTGCATCATGTTGACAAGCTTCTTGCCCGGTGGCTGCGCATTGATCCTGATGCCTGCCTCAAGTACATCCTCTTCCTCGGACAGCTCAAGGCTTCCCTTACCGCCTCCGAACATCTCCTTGAAGACCTTGTCAAACTCGGTGTTGATCCTGGTGAACTGCTCCAGGAACTGCTTGCGCATGGACTCGTCCAGATCCTTGATGATCTCCCGAAGCTGCTGCTCTGCAATGATCAGGTCGTCGTGCTGACCCTTCATAAAGGTATATCTCTCCATGAGGTTCTTGTAGTCCTCAATGGCATTGACGTTGACATCTCCCAGCTTTCTGATGGAATCCTTTAAGGACGCCGTCTCCTTCTTCATGGCAGGGATATCAGTCATATCCTCATCCCTCATCTGGGCTGCATCGGTAAGAGTGATCTCGTACTCATTCCACATGTAGTTGATCTGGGACTCGATGGCATCCTGACATCTCTCCTTTTTGCCGGAGAGCCTCATTACTTCCTTGTCCAGGTCAGACATCTGCTTGTTGAGTTCCTCGGTCTTGTTAAAGAACTCCTTCTGGGAAATATTGAGTTCTGTCTTTTTGGCCTTCTTTTCTTCAAGCTCTTTGGATGCATCTGTCTGAACATCCTGGGAAGCCTCGATGGTAAGGCGTATCTCCTGAATATCCTTCTGACTCTGCTCTAAAGTCTCGGCATTTTTCTGCAGGGTCTCCTGAATCTCCTTAAGGGAATCCTCCTCAGCCTTGATATCTCTCTCCACACGCTGCAGGTTGGTGCCTGAGAATTCCTGCTTCTGGACTATCCTCTCATACTGGATATCCCACTTGCCTACGTTCTCGTTTTCTTTTTCCTCGGCGCTGTGGAGTTCTTCCAGCTGCCCCTTGTACTTATCAACCTTATCAGAGCTTTCTTTTTCAAGGTTCTCTGACTCTGACAGCTGCAAAAGAGCTGACTCTCTCTCGGTATTGATCTCAGAAAGGCTCTTCTCGATCTCATCGTTCTCAGCCTTTAAGTCTGAGTAGTTGCCCTTCTGCTCCTCCTGGCGCTGCTCCTCATTCTCAACGTTTATCCTGGCGGTGTTCTGCCTGATAAACATGTTCTGCAGCTCCATACGAAGCTCTTCTGAAAGTGAACGAAGCTCATTTCTCCTGGCCTTGGAGGAATCTATCTCTTTTTGTATCTGTTCTGACTTTTCCTTGAACTTTTTGACGTTCTTTTCAAGGTCCTCCATCTCCCTTCGTCTTCCGAGGAGGTTGGAGTTATTCTTGAAGGCACCGCCGCTGATGGCTCCGCCGGGAACAAGAAGCTCACCTTCAAGGGTCACCATACGCACGGTGTAATTGTATTTCCTGGCGATCTTGACCGCGTTGTCCACGTTGTCAACAGCAACGATCCTGCCCAGCATGGCCTTGGCCACGCTCCTGTACTTGGGATCAGTCTTGACCAGTTCATCTGCCATTCCCAGAACTCCCGGCTCATTGAGGGCCTCTTTGGCCTTGAGCTCAGGGGGATTGTCAAGGGATGTCAGAGGAAGGAAAGTGGCACGTCCTGCCTTGGTCTCCTTAAGGTATCTGATCATCTTCTTGGCTGTCTCCTCATCGTCGGTTACGATGTTCTGGATATTGCCGCCAAGAGCCACCTCAATGGCGGTCTCATACTTAGGCTCAGTCTTGATGATATCAGCTACAACACCGATGATACCCTTAGTGTCGTCCTTTCTCTCCATGACCTTCTTGACAGAGCCGCCGTAGCCCTCATACCTCTCTGTGAGGTTGGCAAGGGCTTCAAGCCTTGACTTCTCCTGCTGGTAGAGCCCTTGCGTCTTTCGAAGCTCATTGTCAAGCTTTGTCAGGTTCTCTCTGATGCCCACAACCTCTGCGTCAGTGGCCTTCTGCTTTTTATTTTTCTCGGAGATCTCTGCGGTGATGGAGTCAAACTCCTGCCTGAGCTTTTTTAGAGTCTCCTCCTGTCTTGATTCATCGGATCTGGCCCTTACAAGCTTTCCGGTTAGCTCCGCCTTCCTTATGTTGACCTGTTCCTTCTTGGTCTCAAGGGCGCTGAGTTTGGACTTGATATTGGACCTGGTCTCGATGGTCTCCATTATGGTGTTCTTGCACTCTTCGATGTCATTGTTGATATTCTCGATCTGAAGAAGAATCTTATCCAGCTCTTTCCTGGCCTCATTCCTGTCTGCCAAAAGAGCTTCAGCCTCCTTGTCAATGGCTTCCTTCTCCTCAAGATATCTGTCACGCTCCTCTATGATGGCATCGAGCTTGGCCTTCTCGTCCTTCTCCCTCTTTTTGAAGTGAGCATCATTTTCCGAGGCGGACTTGATCTTTTCATTGAGGATACCGATCTGTCCCTCAAGCTTTTCCTTCTTGACTGAGGAATCAGTGATCCTGGCCATGGCATCGTTGATCTCGTTGTCGATGATCTCTATCTGCTTCTGGATGTTCTCGTACTCATCCTTGGTCTTTTCATAGGAGGCCCTGGCCTGGGCCAGCTCATCTGTGGCTATGTCGTAGTTTTTGGAAGCCTCTTCCAGCTGCTGTTTCTGGGCCTTGTTCTCCACCAGGAACATGTTGACATCCAAAGTCTTGAGGCGTTCCTTGAGCTTTAAGTACTCCTTGGCAACCTCTGACTGCTTCTCCAAAGGTCCCACCTGTTTTTCCAGCTCGGAGAGAATGTCCGAAAGTCTTGTGAGGTTAAGCTTCTCCTCCTCAAGCTTTTTGATGGCGGTCTCCTTCCTGGACTTGAACTTAACGATACCTGCAGCCTCGTCAAAGAGGTTACGTCTGTCCTCAGGCTTACTGGACAGGATCTGGTCGATCTGGCCCTGTCCGATAATGGAGTAGCCCTCCTTACCGATACCGGTGTCCATGAACAGCTCATTGACGTCCTTAAGCCTGCAGTTTGCGCCATTTATCATATATTCACTCTCTCCGGACCTGTAAAGGCGCCTGGAGACAGTTACTTCATCATAATCAATCGCAAGGGAATGATCGGAATTATCAAGGGTGATGGCAACATATGCGTAGCCAAGGGGCTTACGCAGCTCAGTTCCCGAGAAAATGACATCAGTCATGGAACCGCCACGAAGCTGCTTGATACGCTGTTCGCCCAGAACCCATCTGACCGCATCGGCTACGTTACTCTTACCCGATCCGTTGGGTCCCACAATTCCGGTGATGCCATTATGAAAATCGAATTTTATCTTATTGGCAAAAGACTTAAAGCCATGGATCTCAATACTCTTTAAATACATCAGTGCTTATTTTTCAATACAAGAAGTGCCTTGTAAGCCGCCTGCTGTTCAGCCGCCTTCTTGGTCCTTCCTGTCCCCTCTCCCAGATTATCATCTCCGATATAAACGCGGACCTCAAATATTTTATCATGTTCAGGCCCTGTTTCGCCACAAATTTCATACCTTACCGGTCCCAAATTTTCTCCCTGGACCAGCTCCTGCAGAAGAGACTTGCTGTCCACAAACATGGTAACAGCCTCTTCATTGGAAAGAATGTAGGTATCAATGAATTTCCTGGACTCATTAAGGCCTCCGTCCAGATAAAGAGCTCCTATAATGGCCTCCATAACATCGGCGATTATTGACTCCTTGTGACGGCCTCCGGTGGCCTCCTCACCCTTGCCAAGGACTATATAATCCTTGATATTAAGAGCCTCTGCGTCGTAGGCAAGAGCCCCCTCGCAGACCAGTGATGCCCTCATCTTGGACATCTCTCCCTCTTTCCTGGAGGGGTACTTTCTGAAAAGAAACACACTGGATATCATCTCCAGAATTGCATCTCCCAAAAACTCCAGCCTCTCATAGTCAGGTTGCCTGTTGATCTTCTGCTCGTTGACAAAGGACGAGTGGGTAAAGGCCTGGGTAATAAGGCCCTTGTTCTTGAAGGAGTATCCTATCTTGTTTTCAAATCTTGATATATCTGTCTCAGTAAGCATAAAAAACTCCAATATACAAATATGAGGCAGCCTGCGCTGCCTCACTGATAATTATTTATTTGAGATAGCATTCTTCAAAAGCTCAACAGCCTCGCCGACTGTTGTGATATTCTCTGTCTGCTCAGGGTCGATCTGAACATCAAATTCATCCTCGAGCCCCATGATAATCTGGAAAAGATCCAGGGAATCAGCTCCAAGATCCTCTGTGAATGTGGTCTCAAGTGTGATCTCCTCGGGATCTACGTTGAGAACGCCTGCAATAACTTCTTTCATCTTTTCAAATTCCATAACAATTCTCCGTTCTTAAAAATGATTTATCGACAGTGCAACAAATATCACTCTGAAATCTTAGCGCTTATTTTCTCACTGATCTTCTGTTCTGTAAAGGTCACGCACTGAAGTATAGAGTTCTTGACCTCTATATCATTGGCACTTCCGTGGGTCTTGACAACAAGTCCCTTAAGTCCAAGCATGGGTGCTCCGCCGTACTTGTCCATGCTGTAATCCGCCAGAGACTTCTTAAGGTCATTCTTGATAAGAAGAGCTCCTATCTTGGTCTTGAGATTACTCATAAGACCCTTCTTGATCACATGCATCATGGACTTGGCCACGCCCTCGTACATCTTGAGGATTACATTGCCGGTAAAGGCCTCGCATACAATGATGTCCGCACCACCTGCAGGAATATCCCTCGCCTCGATACTACCTATGAAATTGATATCGGGACAGTTCTTGAGAAGAGGAAAGGTCTCCTTGACAAGGGCATTGCCCTTCTCCTCCTCGGCTCCTATATTGACTATGGCAACCGTGGGGTTCCTGATCCCCATGACATTCTCCATATAAACGGTTCCCATCTTGGCAAACTGCACAAGGTGGTTTGATCTGGCATCCACATTGGCTCCACAGTCTATAAGAAGAGAATTGCCCTTCTCTGTGGGAATAAGGGGAGCAAGAGGTGCTCTCTCAACGCCCTTGAGCCTTCCGACAATAACCTGTCCGCCAACCAGTGTGGCTCCTGTGCTGCCTGCAGATACATAGGCATCAGCCTCACCGTGGTTTACCATATACATGGCCTTGACTATGGAAGAATCCTTCTTTTTGCGGATAGCCATAACAGGGGGCTCTGCCATCTCGATAACCTCAGTGGCATTCACCAGCTCTATCCTGTCCTTATCATAGTCATACTTGGAGAGTTCAGCGCTAACCTTGTCCTCCTGTCCCACCAGAAAAACCTTGAGGTTCGCATTCTCCTTAACAGCGTCAACAGCGCCCTTAACCGTTACAAAGGGTGCATTGTCCCCGCCCATTGCATCCACTGCAACTCTTACAAGTCCAGCCATATCAGTCCTCCCGTATCAATATAGAACAAAATCTAGTGTACTAAATGGCATTACAAAAATCAAGGCTTTCTGACTCAAGCCAGAAAGCCTTCAAGTTCGGTAGAATATCGGTATACTAAATTCATGCCTCAACTTCTACAATGCTCTTCTTGTTGTAGTAACCGCACTTCTTGCATGCGCAATGAGGCTGCATAAGAGCACCACAGTGACTACATTTAACCAGGGTGGGAGCTGTCATTTTCCAGTTAGCTCTTCTCTGATCTCTGTGTCCTTTTGATGATTTATTCTTTGGGCAGATTGACATTTCAGTAACACCTCCTTACTGTATCCGTATAAGAAATGCCTCCGATTAAAAGGCAATCAATTACGTTTATTCATCACATACTCAATCATTTTACTCATACACTATCTATTTGTCAACAGTTTTTTAACAAAAACCGTGAATGGTAATAAAAAGCCGTCACCACATAAGATCCGCTGCCTTCATGGGCCATGCGTTCACACGGATACTGGCTATCTTGCCGTTTCTGACCCTCACTACCCTGTTGGCCATCTTGGCGATCTCCACGTTGTGAGTAACCATTACGACCGTGGTGATCTTCTTTTCTATAAGGCCCTCTATGAGCTCAAGAACCTCCTGGCCTGTGGTGAAGTCAAGGGCCGCCGTGGGCTCGTCAGCAAGGATTATTCTGGGATTCTTGACTATGGCCCTTGCGATGGACACTCTCTGCTGCTGGCCTCCACTCATCATTGAGGGGTAGTTGTTGGCCCTGTCGGAAAGACCAACCATCTCTATGGCCTTGTCGGGGTCTGCGGGATTCTTGCAGATCTCAGCTATAAAGCGCACATTTTCTACGGCAGTAAGGTTGGGCATAAGATTGTAGGCCTGGAAGATAAAGCCTATCATATCCCTTCTGAAGTCAATAAGTTCTTTTTCCGAGGGGTGTGAGAAATCCTTGCCGTCTATGGTGATCTCTCCGTCTGTCAGAGAGTCCATTCCTCCGATTATATTTAGAAGCGTCGACTTGCCGCAGCCGCTCTCGCCGAGGATGACCAGAAGCTCGTTCTCATAGATGTCAAGATCGATGCCCTTTAGGATGTGGGCAACCTCCATACCGGAAGGATAATCCTTGGTGATGCCCCTTAATGACATGATGACCTTTTTCTCTTCATCGGGAGCATAGGAATAGCCCTTCTCGTCGATGAACATGGCAACAATGCCGGCAAAAGACCTGATGAGCCACACATCATCCTCAGAAAACTCGGGGACAGCTCTGTCCACCAGCTCTACGCACCCTATTACGTCTCTCCTTAAGACCATGGGCATGCAAAAGACATTTTTCATCTCGACGCCTGTGACCTCGTCCTTGCCTGCAGGGAATCTGCTGTCGCTTGAAGTATCCTTAATATCCAATGGTTCCTGGCTGCTGCAGGCCTGGCCGATGAGGCCCTGGTCGCTTGCTATGGAAAAGCCTGCGATATTGGCCTCCCCTGAGGAAATAATGCTGTATATATGCTGCGTCTGTCTGTTCTTGAGCCAAAGAGCTCCTGAAGACGCAGAAACTGCCTGCATGAGAGCTTCAAGCGCATCAGAAAGAGCTGTCTGAATATCATCTCCCTCGATGAGCTGCATCAGTTTCCATAAAACACCTACATCATGTCCTTTTTCTGCCATTGAAGTATTTCCTTTCGTCGGAACAGATATTTATTCTATTTATCGATTGCAGTTCTGAGAGTATTTCTTGGGAGAAATACCCACCGACTTGGTAAAAGCCTTAAGGAAATTGCTGTAATCGGAAAAGCCGCAGCGGTCGCAAACCTCACTGACTCCTATCCCCTCTGCAAGAAGGGACTTGGCTATGGATATCCTGCGGGCTGTCACGTACTTATTAATTGTCGTACCAGTGGCGGACTTGAAGATCCTGCAGATATAGGACTCACTGATGTAGAACTGCCTGGACAAATCTCCTATGCTGACAGGATACTGAATATTGTTGTTGAGGTATGAAAGAATCGCATCCACCTGCTCGTTGTAGGTTGCGGACTTCTCCAGGTCATCATTACTTGTATGCTCCTGGATGATCTTGTTTATCATGACAAAGAGCTCTGTGAAGGTAGAGCGCTCCAAAAGGTCATGCCCGTAGCCGTTACTTGTGACGATCTTGTTGATAAAGTAAAGGAACCTGCTCTGCTGTTCCTGGGATAAGCTTATCCTGTGAGAAAAGCCCTCCGGCCTTTCAGAAAAGCAGGCATCTAAGTTGGTCTCTTCTGATGAGATGCTCTTCATATATTCAGGATCGATCATGATGACGATCCTCTCATGAAGCTCCTTGTCAATCTGTGTAAGATAATGAGAGTCATACTGATTGATAAGGAAAAGATCTCCCGGCGCAATGTCATAGACCTGATTGTCTATAAGAAACTGCTTGCCTCCGGAAATTGAAAAGTACACCTCGTAGCAGTCGTGAATATGCATCTCCATGGCCTTCTCATCCTTGTAAAGATGGGCTACAGAGAAATACTTGTTCTCCAGGCTCTTGGCCATGGCTTCCTTGCATGAATTTAATTCTTTCATAGTGATTCTCCTTGTGGAAACGCTTACAAAAGGTTAAATCCATGATACATCATCGCTTCAATATTTGCAAGAATTATAATGTCACAAGCTGAATATTCGTATATATGTAACTTGTAAACCTCGCAAAGCGCGGCTTAGTATTTTGTAATATCCGTAAGAAAGAATTTACTGTTTTGTTCTGCCACTATTACACGAGCACTAAATAGTGGCAGAACAAATGAGTCGTTCTATTCTGCCACTTTTACGCAAACACCGAATAGTAGCAGAAAAAAAGAGCAATTTTGCTCTGCCTCTATTACACGAAGCAAAAATAGTGGCAGAACAAAGCCTTATTTTTGCACTGCCACTATAGCACAAAACCAAAATAGTAGCAGAACAAAGCCTTATTTTTGCACTGCCACTATAAAGCCAAAGCCCTATAGTAGCAGAAAAAGGTTAATCGCTGAATGTAGTAGACATAGAATACCGAAAGGTTATCTCTACCGGTCGCGCCGGGGCGACCGGAAGAAATGTACTTACCATGTTAGTCACCCACTATAACCAGCGATTAGGCATAAAGAAACCCCGCAGCCTCACTTCTGAGTGCTGCGGGGATATATATCCATACGTAGTATTTTTATTTGATGTCACGGCCATAAGGTCTTACTCGCATCTTCAAACAAGTTTTAGATGCGAGAAGACTTTCGGTCCAGACATCATATCACATCTTTATCTCATGGATCCAGCCCTCGGGAGCCTCAACAGTTCCCATCTGGATACCTGTCAGAGTGTCATAGAGCTTTTTGATAACAGGTCCCATGTCATCCATGCCACTGGCAAAGCAGATCTCCTTGCCGTGATCATTGATCTTGCCTACAGGACTGATAACAGCTGCTGTACCGCAAAGACCCATCTCAACGAACTCAGGAACCTCAGAGATCTTGACAGGTCTCTCCTCTACGTTAAGGCCAAGGATCTCTCTTGCAACATAAACGATTGATCTCCTGGTGATGGAAGGAAGGATCGAGTCAGTGTGGGACTTGGGAACAACCAGACCACCGTCCTTAGTCACAAAGATGATATTGGCTCCGCCTGTCTCCTCGATGTATGTCCTGGACTCAGCATCCAGATATACGTTCTCAGCAAAGCCCTCCTCGTGGGCTGTTACGATGGCATGAAGGCTCATGGCATAGTTGAGTCCGGCCTTGATATTGCCTGTTCCGTGAGGAGCTGCTCTGTCGAAATCACTTATCTTAACTACAATGGGCTTAGCGCCTCCCTTGAAGTATGGTCCAACGGGAGTTACGAAAATTCTGAACTGATACTCATCAGCGGGCTTAACACCGATGACATTGCCTGTTGCAAACATAACAGGTCTGATATAGAGAGTTGCGCCGCTTCCATATGGAGGTACCCAGTCTGCATTGGCTGCTACAACCTCTTCCACTGCCTTAATGAATCTCTCTTCAGGGAAAGGAGGCATCTCCAGTCTCCTGGCTGAATCCACCATTCTGGAGGCGTTGAGGTCAGGTCTGAAGGTAACGATCCTGCCGTCCTCTGTCTCATAGGCCTTAAGCCCCTCGAAGCATTCCTGTGCGTAGTGAAGAACACCTGCGTCCTCACTCAAGGTTACGGTGGCATCCTCTGTGATACAGCCATCGTCCCACTTTCCATCCTTGAAGTTAGAAACATATCTCTTGTCTGCTACATGATATGCAAAACCAATGTTTGCCCAATCCAAATTTTTCTTTGCCATTGTTAATAGTTCCCCTTCCTGTACTTTAACACTTCAAAGCACTAATTAGTAACAATTATAATTCATTTTTTACCCGAGTCAAGCTTATTCTTGCCCAGGAAAATCTTTTTGATGGTTGAAGATTCCCTTACCGCGTGGAACTTAGTATTGTCTTTATCGCTGAGGAACTTGTACTCACTGTCCTCAATATATGCCAGGTCGTAATAATCCCTTGTCAGGGTAGAAAGACTCTTTTTCCTGAGACAATGGTTGGTGATCCTGGCCACCAGCGCATAGAACACAGCAAAAATAGGCACTCCCACAAGCCATCCCACGATTCCCCAGATGCCTCCGAAGAAGGTGATGGAAAAGATAACCCAGAAGCTGGAAAGGCCTGTAGAACCTCCAAGGATCATCGGCCCTAAGATATTGCCGTCGAACTGCTGCAGTACCAGCACAAATATCAAGAAGATAAGGGCTCTCACAGGGTCTATCAATACCAGCAAAAGAGCTCCCGCTCCGGCTCCGATGTATGGTCCGAAGAAAGGAATGATATTGGTGACGCCAACAATAACCGAGATCAGCACCGGATAATTGATGCGAAGGATAAGGCATCCAAAATAGCAGATAAATCCGATGATGATGGAATCAATGAGCTTGCCGCCGATGAAGCTCTCAAAGGTCTGATGCACAAACCGAAAGCCCCCCACCAGCTCATTGGCAAAGTCCTCATTAAAGAAGGCATAGGCAATCTTTTTGCCCCTGGTGGTGAATCTCTCCTTGGAGTTCAGCACATAAATGGCAACGATGATGCCGACAACAAAGTCAAATATCACCTTGACCACAGAGATAAAGCTCTGGGAGGCCACCTTGACGATGGTGCCCACCTCAGGAAGGTAGGGGCGGATATTCTGGCTAAGGAAGCTTGAAAGCGTCGCATAGTAGGAATCCAGCTGGGAGTCTATGAACTCCTGCAGCTCAGGATTGTTCTCTAAAAGGTGGTTGGAATACTCATCAATATTCCTTATGTAAGAAGGCAGGTTGTTGGAAATCTCCCTTATACTGCTGACCAGCTGAGGAATGATGATGCTGAACAGAAGATACAGTATGAAAAGAAATATCAGCATGGTGCACAGCACCGCAATGGATCTCATCTGTCTTCTCTTTTTCCAGTTGGCATTCTCTGCAAAAGAGATATCATAGCCCCTCTTCTTGTAGATGGGACTCAGGAACTTGTTCTCAATGCCATCAAGAAGCGGGATCAGGATATATGCAATGATGACTCCGAAGATGACTCCCGAAATGGCGTCGATTATCTTCTGAAAAAAGGCGAGAACCGTGCTCCCGTTAAAGAGCAGGTAGTAAGCCAGCATGGATGCCAGCACCACCAAAAACAGAGTTATACCCCAGGTTATCTGGTTTTTACCGGGTTTGATCTTCATAGCTGTTTATAACACCTCGAAATCTAAAAGTTATATCACTACATTATTAACTGTCCAGCATGCCCTCAAGCACATACACAAGGCTGTCCAGCCCCTCTGCCTCTATATCCTCGGCACTGCCCTTGTCGCATTTGGCTGCATAGTCAGGATTCATTGGAATCTTGCCAAGAACATCAAGCCCCAGCTCTGCCGCATAGCTCTCAACTCTGCCCTCTCCAAAGATGTAGATGGGCTCGCCGCAGTGAGGGCAGTTCATATAACTCATGTTCTCAACAATTCCAAGAACAGGAATATTCATCATCTTGGCCATATTGATGGCCTTCTCAACAATCATGCCCACAAGCTCCTGAGGAGTTGCAACTACTATGATGCCGTCCACGGGAAGTGACTGGAACACAGTCAGGGGCACATCGCCTGTTCCCGGAGGCATATCCACGAACATGAAGTCCACATCGCCCCAGCTGACCTCTGACCAGAACTGCTTGACAATGCCTGCGATGACAGGGCCTCTCCAGATCACAGGGTCTGTCTCGTTGTCCATAAGCATGTTAAGTGATATCACCTTGATACCGTCCCTGGTGGTGGCAGGAATCATACCGGTCTCATCGGCGTAGTTGAACTTGCCGATGCCGAACATCCTGGGAATGGAAGGGCCTGTGATATCCGCATCCATGATGGCTGTGGAATGGCCTTTTTTATTCATGGCAATTGCAGAAAGACCTGTCACAAGGCTCTTGCCTACTCCGCCCTTTCCGCTGACTATACCGATAACTTTTTTAACATGGGTATATTCAGAAGGTGCTACCTTCATATTGTCTTCCATCTGCTTCTTAAAATCTGCAGGTGTCTTTTTGTTGCTGTCTGACATAACTCTTCATCTCCAATTCGTTTTTTTACACTCTTAAATCATAGAAAGTGTGTGATGCTTACCTCAAAACGGGACTTAGCCTTCATGCTCATCCCCCAGGTAAGACTCAATGATAAATCTCGGCCTGTTCTTGGTCTCAAGATATATCTTGCCTATGTATTCGCCTATGACGCCAAGGGAGATCATGATAAGACCTCCAATAGCCCAGACAGAAAGAACTGTCGTGGTCCAGCCCGGAATCGTATGCCCGGTAAAGTACCTTACCAGAGAATAGATAAGAACCGCAATGCTCACCAGGAAGATAAAAAAGCCAAGGCTTGTGATCATCTTGATGGGCTTGGTGGAAAGACTTGTGATGCCCTCTATGGCAAAGCTAAGCATCTTTTTTAACGGGTACTTGCTCTCTCCCGCAAACCTCTCGGCTCTCTCGTAGTACACCACATCGCTCTTAAAGCCAACCATGGGCACGATCCCTCTCAGGAAAAGATTCACCTCTCCAAATTCAGAAAGTCCCATAAGAGCCCGCCTGCTCATAAGGCGGTAGTCCGCGTGATTGTACACGGTGTTGGCGCCAAGAGCATTCATGACCTTATAAAAGCCTTCAGCTGTAACTCTTTTGAAAAAGGTGTCTGTGGCTCTCTTGGATCTGACTCCGTAGACCACGTCACACCCTTCCTCGTTAAACTTGTCGATCATGGCCTCAATGGCGTTAATGTCGTCCTGAAGATCTGCATCCATGGAAATAGCTGCGTCGCAGATGTCCTTGACGGTCATAAGCCCCGCCAGAAGCGCATTCTGATGTCCCATATTCCTGGAAAGATTGATTCCCTGAAAAATTAGGTCCTCCTGATGAAGCTTCGAAATCATCTCCCAGGTACTATCCTTGGACCCGTCGTTGACAAAGACAACTCTGCTGTCATCATCAATCTTGCCCTTTTTAATTAAATCCTGTAGTTTGGCCCGAATGCGGGCAGAAGTTTCAGGCAGAACCTCCTGTTCGTTGTAACAGGGGATAACACAGAACAGCCTTCCCATACAATCTCCTCCAAAGCAAATACATACATACTATAATAATACAAAACGGGAAATTACGCCATAACAAAGAAAGGCGCCGGAAGCCATTCGCTTCCGACGCCTGGAGTCACGGGGACGGTTCTGACCGGTATTACATTATTTCAGCCTCTGCGCCTGATCATATATCCCCTTCAGCAGAATATCAAACTCATCAAATTGCTCCACCGCTGTCCTTGCTCCCTCTTCGCCCATACCGGACAAAGCTTCCACCTGCTCACTTGTGGCGGCGAGGCTCGCAATATTATTATTGATCTCCGTTGCACTTCTTCCTA
>JAEEGL014387884.1_pt1 | contig 23523 bp, 17 predicted proteins | sample 9134231 | NCBI WGS metagenome assembly JAEEGL01 (sample SAMN16246548, study PRJNA631951) | gut metagenome | biome: gut microbiome; feature: rumen; material: fiber-attached | host: Bos | place: Iran: Karaj | collected 2018-10
GCCGGGAGATCGTGCGCTGCGGCATCGATAAGGTGTTCATCGCGCTGGACTACTTTGACGCGTCCATCAACCGGATCTCCGCCTGGGTGAACGGCTTCCGCAACACGCAGAAGAGCCTGCTCTACGCGCTGCTGCAGAACAACGAAGCGCTGAAAAAGCTGCAGGACGAGGGCAATTTCACCCGCCTGATGACCGAACAGGAGCGCATGAAGACCATGCCCTTCGGCGACGTGTGGGACGAATACTGCCGCGTATGCGGAGCGCCGGATGACGGGAGCTGGTTCCTGGAATCCGAACGCTATGAAAAAGAAGAACTGAGCAAAAGGAAGTAAGAAAGATGGGAATACTTGATTTTCCGATCGTCAAAAAATTCATCCGCACCTGCGACGACGGCTGGAAGCAGGGCTGGCACGAGCGCAACGGAGGCAACCTGACCTACCGTCTGAAGGAAGAGGAGGCAGCCCAGCTGCGCCCCTTCTTTGACATGCAGCCGCGGCCCTGGGTCCCCATGGGCGTGACGGGCGCGAACCTGGCCGGGGAATACTTTATTGCCACCGGCAGCGGAAAGTTCTTCCGCAATGTGGATCCGGATCCGGAGGACAGCCTGTGCATCGTGGAGATCAACGGCGCCGGAGACAGCTACCGCATCGTATGGGGCCTGGTGAACGGCGGACGGCCGACCAGCGAGTTTCCGACGCATTTTATGAACCATTCCGTGCGGGCGGCCGCCACGGACGGGGCGACCCGGGTGATCTATCACGCGCATACGCCGAACCTGATCGCCATGACCTATGTGCTGCCGCTGACGGACAGGGACTTCTCCCGGGCACTGTGGAAGAGCGCCACGGAATGCCCTGTGGTATTCCCGGGCGGCGTGGGCGTGGTACCGTGGATGGTGCCGGGCGGGGCGGATATCGCGCTGGCCACCTGCGAAAAGATGAAGACCTTTGAGGCGGCCGTCTGGGCGCAGCACGGGCTGTTTGTGTCCGGGCCGGACTTTGACATCACCTTCGGGCTGATGCATACCATTGAAAAAGCGGCGCAGATCTGGATCCTGCAGAAATCCACGGGCCTGCCCGAGCTGCAGACGATCACGGACGACGGCCTGCGCGCCATCGCGAGGGATTTCGGCGTCACACTGCGCGAAGAGTTCCTGGACTGAGCGAACCCCTGCGGAGCGCGGCGGCAGGACATCCGAACGGAGGGGAAGAGAATGGATATCGGGATCCGGCTTCACGACACGGTAAGCGGCACGCTGGAGGAAAGGCTGCGCTATGTGCGGGAACAGGGCTTCAGCTGCGCGCATCTGGCGCTGAGCAAGACGGTGGCGGGCTTTGACATGGATGACGCGCCGGAACTGCTGCGGGATAAAGATTTCGCGGAGGAGGTCCGCTCCGCTTTCCGGAACACGGGCATGAGATGCGCCGTGCTCGGCTGCTATCTGAACCTGGCGGACGCGAATGAGGAAAGGCGGAAGCGGACGCAGGAGATCTATTACGCGCACCTGAAATTCGCCAAGGCCATCGGGGCGGAGGTGACGGGCACAGAGACCTACGCGAACCCGGAGCTGCCCTACGCGAAGCAGGCGGCGGAAAGCGAAGAGGCCTTTGAGCTGTTTATGGAGAGCCTGCGCCCGGTGGTGCGCCGGGCGGAGGAGGAGGACACGGTGCTGGCGGTGGAGCCGGTGTGGGCCCACGTCATTTCCACGCCGGAAAGAGCGCAGCGCATGCTGGAGGAGATCCCCTCCGACCATCTGCGGATCATCCTGGACGCCGTGAACCTGATCGGACCGCACACGGCCGCGCGGGCGGATGAGATCGTTGCCGACGCGATCGCCCGGCTGGGCGACAAGGTCAGTATCCTTCACATGAAGGACTACCGGCTGGAGAACGGGGCGATGCCGGCCATGGCCTGCGGCCTGGGAAACATGAAATACGAACGCCTGATCCGTTTCGCAAAGGAAAAGGACCTGCCCATGACGCTGGAGAACACCGTGCCGGAGAACGCGGAAACGGCCCGGCTGTATCTGGAAGCGGTCGGCAAGAAACTGGAACGGGCGGAAATGAACTGGGACGGAGATTGAAGAAATGGCATGTCTGGCGATCGATATCGGCGCGTCCTCCGGAAGGCATATTGTCGGCCGGGAGGTCAACGGTGAGCTGAAAACGGAAGAAGTATACCGCTTTCCCAACGGGGTGGCTGAAAAGGACGGGCACCTGGTATGGGACACGGAAGCGCTGCTGGAGCACGTGAAGACGGGCATCGCGAAGGCTAAGGAATTCTGTCCGGAGCTGGAAAGCCTGTCCGTGGACACCTGGGGCGTGGATTATGTGCTGATGCGCGGGGATGAGTCCGTGCTGCCCTGCTACGCCTATCGGGACAGCCGTACGGAGGAGCCCGCGGCAAAGCTGCACGGGCGGGTGCCCTTTGAGGAGCTGTACCGCCGCACGGGCATCCAGTATCAGCCGTTCAACACGGTCTATCAGCTGTACGCGGACCTGCTGGCCGGCCGGCTGGAGGGCGTGACGGATTTCCTGATGCTGCCCTGCTGGCTGATGTACCGGCTTTGCGGCAAGAAAGCGCACGAGTATACCAACGCCACGACCGGCGGGCTGGTGAGCGCGGTGACCGGAGAATACGACCGGGAGCTGATCCGGAGGATCGGACTGCCGGAGCAGCTGTTTCCGAAGCTGAGCAGGCCCGGCGAGGTCCTCGGGGAATATGAGGGCATCAAGGTCATGCTCTGCGCGACCCACGACACGGGCAGCGCGGTGGAGGGCATTCCGATGACGGAGAACGCGCCGTATATATCCTCCGGCACCTGGTCCCTGCTGGGTGTGAAAACGGAGAAGCCGCTGACGGACGCGGAAAGCCGGAAGGGCAACTGGTCCAATGAGGGCGGCGTCGGCTACAACCGGTATCAGAAGAACATCATGGGTATGTGGCTGGTGAACCGCCTGCGGGAGGAGCTGTGCCCGGGCAAGCCCTTCGGCGAGATCACGGCAGAGGCGGAGGCCGACGGGTTTGACGGCCTGGTGGACGCGAACGACCCGGCGTTCCTCTCTCCGAAGAGTATGAAGGAGGCTTTTGACGCGAAGCTGGCGGTGAAGCCGGAAAACGCGGCGGGCTATTTCCGCTGCGCATACCGCAGCCTGGCGGAAAGCTACAGGACCGCCCTGGAGGAGCTGGAAAAGAACACCGGCAGGAAATATGAGTCCCTGTACATCGTCGGGGGAGGCGCGAAGAACGCTTTCCTGAACGGCCTGACCGAAAGGGCTGCCGGAAAAAAGGTCATCGCCCTGCCGATCGAAGCGACGGCGCTGGGCAATCTGCGGCAGCAGTTTGGGCGATAAAGAAAGAAAAACAGCGGCGCCTTTCCGAAGAGGGAAGGCGCCGCTGCCGTTTTATGAACGGAAGGCTTTATCCGCGGCTTTCCGCCTGTTTGCCGGGGTTCGGGTCGCGGAGGCAGTATCAGGCACTGTCCCGCAGGAAGAAATATCGGGACAGGAGAGGGAAACGGGCGGCGGTCCTTGCTTCTCCGCGGGGACATGTGTACAATCAGGGGAGGGGGAGGGAGAAAACGTGCATTTCGTCGAAGCCAAAGGGATCCTGAACGGGAATAACGGCATGCAGGGAATGAATATCTATCGCGGCTGCACCCACGGCTGCATCTACTGCGACAGCCGGAGCCTGTGCTATCATTTCACGCACCCGTTTGAGGATATCGAGGTCAAGAGGAATGCTCCCGAGCTGCTGGAAAAAGCCCTGAGATCCAAAAAGAAAAAGTGCATGATCGGCACCGGCTCCATGTCCGATCCCTATATGCACTGCGAGGAGCAGCTGAAGCTGACGAGAAGCTGCCTGGAGGTCATTCGGAAATACGGCTTCGGTGTGACGGTGCAGACGAAATCAGACAGGATCCTGCGGGATATCGATTTGCTGGACGATATCAACCGGAAGGCCAAATGCGTGGTGCAGATGACACTGACGACCTGGGACGACGCTCTTTGCGGCATTGTGGAGCCGAACGTATGCAATACAAAAAGGCGGGTCGAGGTCCTGGAACGCATGCGGGAGCGCGGTATCCCGACCGTTGTATGGCTGACGCCGGTGCTGCCGTTTATCAACGATACGGAGGAAAACATCCGGGAGATCCTGGACGCGTGCGTCCGGACGGGAGTCAGAGGCATCATCACCTTCGGCATGGGGATGACGCTACGGGAGGGCGACCGGGAATACTATTACGCAGCGCTGGACCGGTATTTTCCCGGACTGAAGGAGAAGTACATCCGGCAGTACGGAAACGCCTATGAGCTGCCCAGCCCCCGGGGAAAGGAGCTGCTGGCGCGCCTGCGGAAAGCGTGCCGGGAGAACGGCATGCTGTATACGCCGGAGGACTGCTTCGCGTACCTCAATGAGCTGCCGGAACGGCAGCGGCAGGTAAGCATGTTTGACCCGTGAGGGCAGCAAAGGAGAAAAGCGATGAAGATCTATGATATTTCCCAGGAGGTATTCAGCTGCGAGGTTTACCCGGGAGACCCCTCCCCGGAGAAATACGCGCTGAAACGGATGAGCGAGGGAGCGATGTATAATCTGACGGCATTCCGGATGTGCGCGCACAACGGGACGCATGTGGACGCGCCGTTTCATTTTTACCGGGACGGGAAAACCGTCGATCAGACGGAGCTTGAGCGGTATATCGGGCCGGCGTACGTCGCGGTGCAGGAAGGGGACATTACGGCGGAGGACGCCGCGGCCCTCCTGAAAAAGGCGCGCGCGGCGGACCGCGCGGCGGCGGAAAGGATCCTGGTCAAAGGCAGGGCGGTGCTGACGGCGGACGCGGCCCGGGTCTTCGCGGAGGCCGGGATCCTGCTGTACGGGAACGAATCCCAGTCCGTGGGCCCGGAGGACGCGCCGGCGGAGGTCCACCGGATCCTGCTCGGGGCGGAGACGGTACTGCTGGAGGGCATCCGCCTGGGAGAAGTGCCCGAGGGCGCGTATTTCCTGAACGCGGCGCCCGTCAATCTCAGCGGGGCGGACGGCGCGCCATGCAGGGCGGTGCTTGTGGACATGGAGAAGAAATGAAAACGGAACCCCTTTATTCCACGGACAGCGTGCTGCCCGTGGTCATATTTTTGCGGACCTCTATATGCACGGGGATCTCGCCCCGCAGGGAGTCAATGTGGGAAATGACGCCGACCATGCCGTGACTCATGCGCACGGTCTGCAGCATCTGCATCGCGTCCCCGATGGAATCGTCGTCCAGGGAACCGAAGCCCTCATCCACAAAAATAGCTTCGACGCGGATGCCGTGAGCCTGGGCCTGCATGACAGTGTTCAGGCCGATGGCCAGCGCCAGGGAGACGAGGAACTTTTCCCCGCCGGAAAGGGATTTGACGCTGCGCTCGCTGCCGGTCCTGGCATCGAGAACGTTCAGCTCCAGACCGGCCTTCCGCCGGGAACCGCTGGCAGTATCGGAGCGGCGGAGCTGATACCGGCCGCCGTGCACCTTTTCCAGCAGCTGGTTGGCCTGCCGGATCACGGTATCGAGCATGGCAGCCAGCACATAGCGGTGCAGGTTGATGCCGCTGCTGTTGTCCAGCTGGCGGACGAAATTCGTCCGGCGGGACCAGTCCTGCTCTTCTTTCTGCAGCTCCGCCAGCTCCTTTTTCAGCGATGCCTGCAGGGCTTTCAGCTTGTCTGCCAGATCCTTTGCCTGAGCGAGAGAAGTGAGGGAGCTGTCCCGCGCCTGCTGGGCGGCTTTCAGCTCTTCCGTGAGCGCGTTCATATCCGGCCGGGTTTTGCCGGCGGCGGCTTCCGCCTGCTGCTTCAGCTCCGTTTCCGCGTGGGCCAGGGCGGCGCGGTACTGCTCCGTTTCCCGGCGAAGCGCCTCCAGCGCGTCGGCGTCCGTCAGGGCGGAGGTGAAGCCTTCCTCCGTTTCAAAGCCGCCGGCGTTCAGCCGCGCGGCCCACTGTTGCTCCGCGGCTTCCAGAGAAGTCCGGTCCTCTTCCGCCAGCTTCGCGGCGGCGTCCGCCTCTCCCTTTGCCAGGTTCATGGCCTGCGCGCTTTCATCCAGCGCTTTTTTCAGGGCGATCTCCTTTTCCTCAAAGGCCTCGACGGCTTTTGTAAAGCGGCCGATCTCATGCTCCAGCGCGGAGGAATCGGCAACCCCTTCGATCAGGTGCTCTTTGTCGGCGCTGAGCAGCTGCTGAATGCTGTCCTGACCGGCCTGCGCTTTTGCCAGGTTTTCACCGGCGGAGCGGAGACCGGTCTGCGCCTGCCTGTAGTCCTCCGTCGCGGCGGTGTACTTCTTCCGCGCGTTTTCCTGCGCTTTGCGGGCAGCGTCCATCCGCGCGTCGGAAACATGCTCCGCCGGGACGTCGGCCGGGCGCGGATGAGACGTACTGCCGCACACGGGGCAGGGCTTTCCCTCCATCAGCTCCTGAGCAAGCCGCCCCGCGGTGCCGGCGACGTAACGGGTCCAGAGAGCCTCTGAAGTCTCGTCCGCGTCCCGGCTTTTCTCCAGCGCGTCCGCCTGGGCCTTCTCCGCCGCGGAGAAAAGCGCTTCCGCTTTTTCATTGGCGGCCTTCGCCTGCTTCAGGGCTTCCCCGGCCGCAGCGGCGGCCGTGACATGTTCAGAATAGGTTTTGTACGCGCCGCGCGCATTCTCCAGCCGCAGGATGTATTTTTTGCCGTTCTCGCAGGTCTGCCGCTTCGCGTCATGCTCTTTCCAGTTTTTGTCCGCCAGTGCCTGCGCGGCCTGCGCGGCCTCTGCCGCCGCGCGGGCCTTTCCCGCGGCAGCCAGGTGAAGGGCGCAGTCGGCCCTCCGGCGGCGCACAGCCTCCCAGGCTGAGCGGAGATTCTCCGCCAGCAGGGATACGCGCAGGTCCTCTTCCTTCTTCCGGAAGCCGTCCCGGCGGTCTTCCAGATCCTTCAGCGCCTGACGGCGCCGGTCCAGGAGCTCAAAAACCTGCATATCGGCGGAAGCCGCCTGATAGCGTTTGTTTGTTTCCGTATAGACGTCCGCGGCCCTGCGGCTCTCCGTTTCCAGAGCGGGGATCCCCTGCCCGGTCTCCAGAAGCTTCTGCTCCAGCTCCTGCTCGTTTCCGCAGCTGTAGACGCTGAGCCGGCCGGCGATCTGATCCTTCTTTTCCGTGATCTTCCGCGCCTGAACAGACAGCTCCGTCTTCATCCTTTCCACGGCGTTCCGCCAGGAATCGGCCGCGAACAGGGTGGAGAGGATCTTTTCCTTTTCATTGGAATCCGAGGTGAGAAGCTGCTCAAACCTGCCCTGGGGCAGGATGATGATCTGGCGGAACTGATCGGCATCCAGGCCGATCAGTTTTTTTGCCTCAGCGGTGACGTTCGAGTCCGTCGGGTTGGACAGAACGGGCTCCCAGGCACTGCCGTTCCACCGGTCAAACCGGGAGGACGCGTCAAAGCCGGCGGCCCGCGGCCGGGGCTTCAGCGTCCGGCGGAACAGGAATCGTTCTCCGTTCTTTTCCAGCTCCAGTTCCACAAAGGTCTGCGTTTTTTTATCGCTTTCATTCAGGAAACGGGAACGCATGGATTCAAAGCTGCCCTTGCCCGGGTCGGTGCTGATGCCGCTGGACGAGGTGTTGTAAAGCGCATAGCACATGGCATCCAGCAGAGTGGTCTTTCCCGCGCCGGTGTCCCCGCTGATCAGGAAAAGACCGTCCCGGCCGACCTCGCGCAGGTCGATCTCCACATGTCCGGGGAAGGCGCCGAAGCCCTGAAAGGCGATCCGAACCGGTTTCATCTGCTTTCCTCCTTTTCCGCGAGCTCCAGCGCGGCGATAAACTGATCCGCCAGGTCATCCTCCAGCTCCGCGCCGTAGACGTCCTTCAGGTAGCTGCCGAGGATCTGCCTGGGTGAGAGCGTACGGACGTCCTCGGAAGAGAGCGAGGTGGAGACGCCTTCGCCGAGGGGCTTCATCCCGTAAAACTCCATCAGGAGCGGAAAGCGCTCCGCCATTTCGGCCAGCAGCTCCATGCCGGCCACCCGGTCGGTCAGCTCCAGCCTGAGATAGGTGTTATCCAGATCTGTCCGGGCCAGGGCTTCCTCATGGCTGCACTGCAGGGACAGCCGCTCATGAAGCTGAGCAAGAGGCTCAAAGCGGAGACTGTCATCCTCCGTGTCATAGATCCATACGCCCTTCTGCTGCTTTTCCTCCCGGCCGAAGGAGTATTTGACGGGTGAACCGGCGTAGCAGACCCCGGGGGCCAGCTGCTGGGGTTTGTGGATGTGGCCCAGCGCGACATAATCAAAGCCCGCGAACAGCTCCGGACGGATCGAGGAGCTGCCGCCAATGACGTGACCGTCCTCCCCAGCGCTGTTGGCCGCGGTGCGGTCGGATTCGGACAGCTCAGCGCCGGACACGGAAAGATGAGCCATCAGGATGTGCTTTTTGCCCGGATCCCAGCCGGCGCGGATGTGATCCAGCACGGCGGAAACGGCCTCTGTCATCGTCCGGATCCCTTCATTTTCCAGAACCGCGGCAGCCTCTCCCGGCTGAAAGAAGGGGAGGGCATAGACCTCTGTTTTGCCGTCGCCGAGGGCGATCGGCTCCAGAGAGCTGCCCAGACGGCCCCGGACATAAAGACCTGCTTTTTCCAGCAGCTCGTCACAGGCGGTCAGCAGGTCGGGACTGTCATGGTTGCCGGCGGTCACCACAAAGGTCTTTCCCAGCCGGCTGCAGATCTCCACAGCCGCCCGGGTATACAGCTTCATGGCGTCCCCGCCGACCTTGCCGGAGTCATAGATATCCCCGGCGCAGAGCACGGCGTCAATGTTTTCCCGTTCGATGATCCGGCTCAGCTGCTCCAGAAAGAAAACCTGGTCCCGCTCATAGCTGTCAATGACCGGGGCTTTCTTGCCGAAATGCCAGTCCGACGTGTGAAGGATCCTCATAAAATACCCGCTTTCTTCCGACAGGTGTATCTGTCATATTCGCGATTTTTGAGCCTGCCGCGGCAGGACGGATCTACTGCCCCTATTATACTGAACCCGGAAAGCTCAAGTCAATTGCGGAACGCGGGCCCGGGAAAACAAAAAACCGGGACCGGTACGGACCGGCCCCGGATGGATCGGGTGCATATATTTCAGGCGGCTTTTCTGTCAGAGCTGCTGACAAGGTCGTAGTAGCTGTGGGCAGTGGCCTTATAGATCAGCGCGTAGAAGACGGAAAAGAGGACAAAGGCGGCGGCGGTGACAATGAGGACAAAGGACAGGCTGTTGAGACTGAACAGGGTCAGAAGCTTCCAGAGCACCGGGAAGGCAAAGGCCAGATGCAGGCCCGCGAAGAGCAGGGGAGCAAAGAAAACGGTCACGATCTGGGAGTTGATGGTTTTGCGGATGTCCTTTTTTGTCATACCCACATTGCGCATGACGGTGAAGCGCTTCTGATCCTCATAGCCCTCGGAGACCTGCTTATAGTAAATGATCACCGCGGCGGCAAAGATAAACAGAACGGAGAGCACAATGCCCAGGAAGAACAGGCCGCCGTACATGGAGAGGAATTCATCCCGCTCGAGCGGTTTGCAGCCTGCCGAAAGGGAAAGAGCGACGCCACCGTTACGAAGATAATGGGTCTGAAGGATCATATCCCGCTGACGGACAAATACTTTCCCGGTCAGTTCCCGATCGGCAGGAGAATCGTAGCTGAAGCTGTGCTTCAGGAGCATGACGGCGGTGCCGTTGCCTATCCGCGCCGAGGCCAGGGGACGGAGCTCTTCCAGCGACGGGACCACAAGGATCAGCACCGGAGCGATGTTTTCTCCCGCATCCGGAATACTGATGAACCGTTCCGCGCGGCCGGCGATCTTCAGCGTGAGGCCGCTGACGGAGAGGGTGTCATGCGCATAATCGCAGCGGTAAGGGTAAACCAGCGCTTCCCCGGCAGCCGGATGAGCGTCCGCGCCGGTGACCCGGTTATACTCGTCCGCTCCGACAAAGACCAGCTGGCGGATGCGGTTGAAGTCCGCGGCGAAGACGGAGGTGTAATCCGGGTTCAGGCTGCTGCCGTCCAGCTGGCCGAAAATCTCCGCAAAGGTATAAGCCGTTTGGTTCCGCGGCTCCAGCTGATACTCCGCGGCTACGGCAGCCAGATCCTCATGCAGGCGGGCGATACCGGAGCCGTCCAGCGCCGTATCCAGATCCTTCAGCTGAACGGTGAATTGCGTATCCCGGGGATACTGCGAATTGAGGGCGTCCTCCGATCCGAAATACAGGCTGGAGGTGGAGGAGATCATGACCAGCACCATGGTCGCCAGGATGCAGACGGAGGCCAGGCCGGCCCCGTTGCGCTTCATGCGGTAGGCCATGTTGGAGACGGAAACAAAGTGATGCTTCTGATAGTAATACTTTTTATTCTTCTGCAGGAGCCGGCACAGGGCAACCGAACCGGACATGAACAGGAGATAGGTGGCAGCGATGACCAGCAGCACGGCAATGAAGAAATAATTGAGCGCGGTGATCGGATTCTGAATGGAAACGGACATCCAGTAGGCCGTGCCCAGCAGGATCGCGCCGGCCAGCGCAAATACCCAGTTTGCCTTTGGGGGCTTCTCGCCGACGTTCTCGCTTCTGAGCAGCTCCAGCGGATTGCTCCGGCGGACCTGGATCAGGGACTTGACGGCCAGCAGCGCAAAGATGGCGCCGAAGAGGATCAGGCAGGAAACCGCAGACTGCGCGGAAAAGGTGAAGCGGTAGCTGATCTCCGCCCGGATCATGTTCAGCAGGCCCAGCTCCGCCAGCTTGGATAAAAGGATACCGAGCACGAGGCCGGCCGCAAGGCTGATGCCGGAGGATATCAGGGATTCCCACAGGATGATCCGGCCGATCCCGCCGCGGCTCATGCCCAGAACGCTGTAGAGGCCGAATTCGCGGTAGCGGCGGCGGACCAGGAAGGAGTTCGTGTAGAACAGGAACAGGACGGCAAAGACCGCAATGACCCATTTGCCCAGGGGGAGGATGACAAAAAGCGTGGCTCCGCCCTCTATTTCCTTCAGGAGCGGGGAAACAGACAGGGACTGCATGATGTACCACATCAGCACTGTGCCCGTGAAGGAAAGCAGATAGGGCAGGTAGAGCTGGCGGTTTTTCCGGATCCCGTCCGCGGCGAGCCGGGGATAAAAGGCTTTTTTCATCAGGCTTCCCCTCCCTGCGCCAGTAAGGTCAGCGTGTCGGAGATCTTCTGATAGAACTGTTCGGCGGTGTTCTCTCCCTTATACAGCTGATGGAAGACCTCGCCGTCCCGGATGAACAGGACCCGGGAAGCCGTGGAGGCTGCCTTGACGGAGTGGGTGACCATCAGGACCGTCTGGCCGGAGGCGTTGATCCTGCGGAACAGGCTGAGCAGCTCATCCGAGGACCTGGAATCCAGCGCGCCGGTGGGCTCATCCGCCAGAATGATGCGGGGACCGGTGATCAGGGCGCGGGCGACGGCCGCGCGCTGCTTCTGGCCGCCGGAGACCTCATAAGGATATTTTTTCAGCAGCTCTGTGATCCCCAGCTTTTCGGCGATGGGGGCCAGAGCTTCGTTCATTTCCCGATAGCTTTTGCCGGCGAGGACCAGCGGAAGGTAGATGTTGTCCTCCAGGGTAAAGGTGTCCAGCAGATTGAATTCCTGAAAAACGAAACCGAGGTGATCCCGGCGGAACTCAGCTAACCGTGTTTCTTTGATGCCTGCCAGATCCTTTCCCTCCAGCAAAACAGTGCCGGAGGTCGGCTTGTCCAGAGCGGCGAGAATGTTCAGCAGGGTGGTTTTCCCGCTGCCGGATTCCCCCATGATGGCGACATATTCGCCCTCCTCCACGTTGAAGCTGACATTGCGAAGCGCCTCCACGGCATTTCCGCCGAAGCGGGTTTTATATACTTTTTTCAGGTTTTTGACTTCCAGTAAACGCATGCGAATAACCTCTCCTTTCCTTGATGCGAGGCTATTATATAAAAGCAGGCAGACCCGTTCCATCGGATCTGCTTACAATTTCCGGCTCAAAACGAACAAAACTGTCACATTTATTCCACGCCGAGTTTCCGGGCACCGAAGGTGATGCGGAACACGCTGCCCTCCCCGGGAACGGATTCGGCGGAAAGACCGTGGCCCAGCCGGTCGCAGACGCGCCGGCACAGGTACAGGCCGATGCCGCTGGCGCGCAGGTCCGCGCGCCCGTTAAAGCCCGTGAAGCCGTTTTCAAAGATCCGGGGAAGGTCCTCCGGCGCGATCCCGATCCCGGTATCCCGGACGCACAGCGTGTTTTCCCCTTCCATTTCCACCGTGATCCCGCCGGAGAAGGTATACTTGAGCGCATTGGAAAGGAGCTGCTCCACCACAAAGGAAAGCCATTTTTCATCCGTGAGGACCCGGCGGTTCAGCGGCTCGCAGGCGACGGTGAGCTTTTTGTCAATAAATTCCCCGGCGAAGCGCCGGACAGCCGGGCGGACGATGCCGTCCAGATCGCATTCCCGGATGACGTAATCGGTGCTGTCGGAATCCAGACGGAGGAAGGCAAGCACCATTTCCACATACTGTTCGATCCGGCTCAGGTCCAGCTGCAGCCTGCGCGAGAGGGGCGTATCCTCATTCTGCAGGGTGAGGCGCATGGAAGCAATGGGCGTTTTGATCTGATGGACCCAGACGGTATAGTAGCTGATCATGGAATCATACCGCTCGGCGGAGGCGTCAGCCAGGCGCCCGCGCTGCTCCGTCAGCAGGCGGATCAGCGCCTGATAATCCTCGGAGGGAATGCTTCGCGGCACGGGAAGGGAATCCGCCAGCTCCTCCCCGAGGGACTGAAGGGAAAGAAGCACGCGGTGCGTTTTCCGGACGGAAAGATAATCGGCCAGCAGGAAGCCCAGGCCGAGCAGGAAGCCCAGGAGCATCGGATAAACGACTGCCTCCGGGGGCAGATGATACAGCAGGAAGGAGAAGCAGAGCAGCGCAAAAAGAAGAAGGAAGAACAGAAGCGTCTTCCGGCGGGACCGGAGATACGAAAGAAAGAATTTCATTTATGACCGCCTGCCATATAGCCTACGCCGAAACGCGTGGCGATAAAATCCGTCAGCCCGGCGGCATCCAGCTTTTTCCGGAGGCGGCCGATATTGACGGTCAGGGTGTTTTCATCAATAAAGCTGTCCGTTTCCCAGAGGGCGGCAATCAGCTTTTCCCGGCTGACCACCTTTCCCTTGTTCCGCATCAGGGTGAGGAGGATGCGGTATTCGTTTTTGGAAAGCTCCACGGTCTGATCCCCATAGGAAAGGGAGCAGTCGCCGGTGTTCAGCACGGCGCCGTCACATTCCAGGACCGGGGAGGAGGCGCCGAAATCGTAGGTCCGGCGCAGAAGGGCCTGGATCTTGGCAATCAGCACACTCTGATCAAAGGGCTTGGCGATGAAATCGTCCGCGCCCATATTCATGGCCATGACGATGTTCATATTATCCGAGGCGGAGGAGATGAAAACGATCGGGACGGAAGCCGATTTCCGGATCTCACGGCACCAGTGATAGCCGTTCATGAAGGGAAGCGATATATCCATCAGCACCAGATGCGGCTGATAATCCGCAAACTCCGCCATTATATTACGGAAATCCGTGACCGTACGGGGAAGCATATCCCAGCCGGACAGGCTTTCCTCCACGGCCTCCGCGATCCCGCGGTCATCCTCAACGATCAGCACCCTGTAGGTCATGCATCCAAGCTCCTTTACGGAAATGACTCTTTTTTATTTCGATCGCGGAAACCGGATATCCTGTTTTCCGGCACACCGCGGGGGACGGGCAGAAAAAACCTGAACGGCGGCTGCCGTTCAGGCGGGGATCATTCGGCGGGAGGAATATGCTCAAAGAAGTCGTTCTTTTCCACATCGGGGCCCACCAGCGTGCGGTAAAGCCCGAAAACGGAATTGTCGTATTTCCCGTGATCCAGCACGGCATAGCTTTTCTCACTCTGGGATTTATGCCAGGTATAGGCTTCCTGAGCCACCTTCAGGGAGGTTTTGCCGCCAAAGCGCTCCAGAGGCTGATTCCAGTCCAGCGTGATCTGGTTTTCCTCATACAGATGGATGTAGATCTTCGGGATATCCCAGATGCCGTAAGCTTCCACCTGCTCCGGATAAACGGAGGGATCGGCTGCCAGTTTGGCGCATTCGCGGCCGAGATAGGAGACCGCCTGATGAATGGGGTGGCCGTATTCCCCCTTCACGTCGTGAAGGACGAGCACGTCCGGCTTGTATTTGCGGATATACTCCGTATACATTTTTTTCACCCGTGCCTCGCCCCAGATAGTAAGGATCTCCTTTCTGGTCACTTCATACTGATCCTCCAGGCGGCTGTGGATCGGATGCGTGCGGATGCCGCAGGCCCAGAGGCAGTCCAGCAGTTCCAGGCGGCGGAGGGACCAGTTCATGGCGGCGCAGACGACCAGGACGTTTTTCTGCAGCTCCCCGCCGTAATAGGGCAGAAGGCCGCCGAACCAGAGCACCTCGTCATCCGGATGGCCGACCATGAGCATCAGGTCTACCTTGTCCCCGGGCTCCTGCCAGAGCTGGACCCCATCCGGGGTCACGCCGGGCGTGAATACCTTCATTTCCCGGATAAAGATCTTCTGTGAATTGTCATCGTGATCCACGATCCGGAATTCCTGCCGGATATCGGGAACGGGGATGTATTCCGCGAAGTATTTGCCGCACCCCTGCGCAACGGTGACCCATTCCCCGTTTTCGTCCTCGATCTGAATATCGGCAACCGGCGGGAAATACATCCACTGAATGTAGAGGGCGCCTACGGTTTCCCCTTCCGGAGGAACAATGCGGAGGGTACTGAACTTCTGAACGACAGAGCTTTCAAAATATACCGCGTAGGTGCCGTCCGTCAGGTTGCTGCGCTCGGCGGGTATGTCGTTATACACACACTGCATGCTGATGTCCCGGGCCACACTGTCCGACGCGTTTTCCGCTGCCGGCGTTTCCGCAAAGACGGGGGAGAAAGCCGGAAAGGAAAGGCACAGCAGGGCAGCCAGTAAGGCGGATACAATTCTTTTCATGGATTCTCCTGTTCTGTCTCAAAGGGTTCATAGATCCCGGTAATAAAGCTTCGTGACATGATGAAATACCGCGGATGCTCCCGCCAGCCGGCTCCGGTGGACTCGCGTTCCTTTGTTTCGACGCGCAGGTTCGGGAGCGCCTCCTGCAGCCGGTCGATCTCCTCCTGCGGCAGGTTTTTGTTATAGGAGATCCACAGCCGCTCAAGGTTCACGCAGGAATGAAGAGGGGTCAGATCGGTGATATCGTTGTGGCAAAGGTTCAGATCCAGCAGACGGACCTTGCCGGCCAGCGGGGAGATGTCCGTGATGTTCTGCATGAACAGCTCCACATATTCCAGATCGTTCAGATCCGCCAGCGGGGAGATGTCCGTGACAGGCACTTTGGAATCGATCACGATCAGGCGGCGCAGTTTCGGGAAGGCGGATAAAAAGGAAAGATCGCTCACGTTGTTATGCCCTACGTCCAGCGCCAGAAGGTCCGGGCAGTAGCGCACGACCGGCTCCAGGTCTCCGGCGGTGTAGCGGGGATCCTGCCGGCCCTTGCGGGTGGAAAAGGCGGTCGCCCCGGGGCGGAACGCCATGGGTTCAAAATACTTCCGGTTCTCGCTGTCCCAGCCGTAATTGACGCTGTCGGCATGCACTGTCCAATCAAAGGCGACGTCCGGGAAATCGGCGATGATCGGTTCCATGTCCTTCAGCAGGATCCGGGATTCCACAACGGAAAGGGATTTCAGATACGGCATGCAGGTGAGCAGGCGGCGGAGCTGAAGCGCCTTGAGCTTGCGGGACAGGGGAGCGCCGCGGGAATCCGTGATGGCATCCAGGTCCAGCTCGGTCAGGAAAGAGTCCAGCTGATGCCCTTCGAGATCCAGCATGAAATGAAACAGAATGTCCGGGCAGGCTTCCGTCAGGGAGGCGGAGGCTTTCAGCGAGAGCCGGACGCCGGAAAGGTCGCAGCTTTTCAGCGCCGGGTAATTCAGCAGCTCTTTGGCCAGCGCCTCGGCATTGCTGTCCGACAGCCTTTTCAGCCCGGAAAGATCGGCAGATTCGGCATCCGCAGGGATATCCGGGACTTTGAGAGCAAAGGCCGGACAGGCAGCCCAGAGGAGCAATGCCGTCAGGAGCCAAGCAAACAGCCTGCGCAAGGGGATCTCCTCCTTACTTTTTCTTTCCGTCCGCCATGTCGGTGTAGACCAGATCGCTCTCCCCGATGCCGAAGAGCTCGTGCTGATTCCGCGGGGTGCCGACGGACTGATTGGCATAACCGGTCCGGTTCAGCTTACGCCCCATGAAGAGCATGACGGAAGTGTTTCCTCCGTCCGTGTTGAAGGCGTCCGTGACGCCGCGGGCATAGAGCAGTTTGGCCAGCGTGCGCAGGTCTATGCCGTGGGAGTCCGGGGCGGGCAGCTTGCCCTCGGCGGTCACGAAGAGGAGCTTTCCGGGTCTGATCATACCGAAGGAGGTACGGGGCTCATCGACCTCGGCACTGTTGCCGTTGTAGATGCGGATCTTTCCGTTCCGGGCCAGATAGGGGCCGAAGGACAGGACGTCGTGCACGTCCCCCTGGGCCAGCAGCGCGTCCGCGGAGATCTCGCTGCCGGCATAAACCGAGACGGAACCGTCATCCCGCAGGGCGGCGCAGTCCTGATTCGGATACTTCTGCTTTCTGGCGGGATCGTAGTTATACAGCACCTGCCGCCGGCGGATGATATTGCCGATGCCTTCCTTGTTGTCTACCCGTTTGGGATAGTAATCCCCGTTAATGGCGAAGACCAGCTTTGAGGTCTGGGCCAGCGTTTCCGGATAGATCTGCTGGCCTTTAAAGCTCGCGTTGACGTAGACGTGCTGGCCGAAGGACTCCTGATCAGGCTTGAAGGTCACATAGGCCTCAAACCAGCGCCGGGACGGTTTTTCCATGATATAGCGGACGATCTCCACCTGCAGGCTCTGGCTCAGGTAAGCCCAGAGGCCGTTATCCGGATCGTCATAGACGAATTCCGCTTCCCCCTCCGGCAGGTATCCGTCCTCCAGGCGGGACGCGGGATAGGGGATCAGGGAAGGATCGCTGTGCAGCGCGGAGGCAAACTCGGCGGCGCAGGCGGAGCGGACCGCGTCATAGCTCCGCTCCGGCAGAGAGGCCGCCTTCGACAGGGCCTGACCGGCTTCGCAGACCTCCGGGACGACCCAGAGGCCGGACGCCGCGGCGGATTCAATGTCAAAGGAATAATCGGGCGCCCCGGCCACAGCCTCCCCGGCAAAGGCGGAGGAATAATCGTCCGTGACCAGAAGGAGAGGCTGGAAAGCCCGGATCATGGAGACCAGGGCGGCGGCGCGGTCCGGCTTTTTGGACTTTGTACGGAATACGCCGGGCGCGGTACGCAGGCCCGCGTCCCACAGACGGCTGTAGGAATCGGCAGAGGCTTCGGCTCCGGAAAGGGAGGCTACTGTGACGGAACAGCCTGTTTCCAGCAGGGAGGAGAGCAGGGCAGTGTCAACAGTATCCAGCGATTCGGCCGCCAGAAGGACGTCCACCTGATCCGCCTTGCGCCAGAGGACCAGGGAATCCGGGACTTCTCCGGCGGACAGGCAGCGGAGCTCCTCCACGCGGCAGGCCGTGGCGGAGAAGAAGGTCAGCTGGATCCGCAGCTTCCCGTTCCGGGAACCGGCGGGGAGGGCAAAGGCCGGCCCCGGATCCGAAACGGAGGAGAAGGTTTCCCACTTTTTTTTGCTGCTGAGGGCCTGAAGCTCTGCCAGGACAGGCGCAGAGGAAAGCTTCAGGCAGACGGCGGCGCAGGAAGCGTCCTCCGGGAGGACGACGTAAAAGACGCTTTTATCGCCTTTTTTCAGATCAAGCCCTGTTTGCGCATCGGCATCCAGCACAGGCGCCGCATCCGTCTCCCTGTCATTGCTGTTGTGAAGGGTGAAATCCAGCTCCGCGGCGGCTTCCGCCGGGGAGGAAACCGGGACGAGGGAGAACAGGAGGACGGCGGCCAGCAGAAGGGAAAGAAACCGGTTCATCAAAAAGGACCTCTTTTCATGACAGCGCGCGTTTTATTCACCGGCAGCGAGCGTGGTGAAGCAGATGATATCGCCGAGGTCCCGCGGCTTGGATTTCGGCGCGTTGATTTTATTGCCGCACAGGATGACGGTGGTGGAGCTGCCGCCGTCCAGGTTATAGGCCTGCTGAACGGTGCCAAGCTCCGTGAGTACGGAAACGACCTCCGGGATGGTCAGGCCGGGCTGGTTCTGCTCCTTGCCCTCCGTGGCGAAGAACATGTATTCCAGCGGGCCCAGCTGGCAGAAGACCATGCGCTGCGCGGGGGTCGGATAGCCGCAGGAGGTTTTGTCCCGGAAATTGAACGCGGGGTCCTGTGTGCGGTCCTTTCCGTCAATGATCAGGCCGGGCCCCCAGCAGAAGGCCTGGACGATCTGACGGGGGAAGCCGTCCACCAGGGCCTGCAGCTCTTTGTTATTGGTGAGATTGGTGGTCAGAATGTTCAGATCTCCGTTTTCGTCAATGAAAAGCTCGTCCCGGGAGTAGCCGAGCGCGTTGCGGATCAGCTGGCCGTTCCGGTAAACCAGGCCGCCGTCGTGCCCCTTGTAAAAGTCCCCGTTGATCGCGAGCACCGCGTTGCAGCGGGCAGAAAGCGTAAGCGGGTTTGCCGTGACCTTGTCCCGGGGCCTGCCCGCGACAACGGTGCGCATCTGAGCCGGATCGGTCAGGGTGACGTAAATAAAAAAGACGTTGGTCCCGAAACGGACGTCCGGCACGATCCGGACGGACAGGGTGCCGTCATCATAGCTCAGGCCGTCCTCCGACAGGGCGGAAAGGACGGGCGGATCGGGAAGAGCTTCCTCTTCCGCCGCGGCAGGGGGGAGAAAGGGCAGCAGCGTCAGAAGGCAGAGACAGAGGAACAGACGTTTCATGGACGGAAAGACTCCTTCGGTTCAGGATCATTCTGCAGACGCTTACGGACCGCCGGGAAAAAGCATCCTGTAACGGCGGGCCGCAGCATTCCGGTTTTACCGTAAAAACGAAGACGGAAACAAAAAAACCGCTTCTTATAATATATTCTCCGGCCTTTATTGTCAACCGAAAGGCCTGCCGGAAGGGCCGGAAAAACAAAGGGAAAAAGGCGGAACGGCTTTGGAAAACGTTCCGCCTTCAGGAAGTTCGGGCAAGCGCTTTTCGGAGAAGGGAAGGAGATGCCGCCGGGAACGACGCGCTGCGTCAGTCAGGATGGGAAAGCACGACCTGCTTGGTGAATTCCACTTCGTTTTCGGGCGTGATAAAGGTGAGGATCGCCGCAAGATCCGTCCCGTTGTCCATGAGGTACAGCTTGGTCTCCAGCAGGAAACGCTCATTCATGGGAACGGTCAGGACGCCGTCTTCCAGGCCCGTAATATCATCCGCGCCGAGTGAAACCGATCCGTCCGAGAGCATATAATACTGCATGGAGCTGAAGCTGAGCGCCAGAACGGAAGCCCGGTCCCCGTCAATGCTCAGATCAAGAAACAGCGGATGCTCCGAAAAGGGATTGATCGCCTGCCAGGGGCACATGATGCCGTTTTCCAGCATCCAGGTGATGACCCACCTTCCGGCGAAATCGGAAACGTCCGCCGCGGCGTGGACCTTCATTTCCGGCGTTTTTTCCGCGGGGCGGCGCGTGAAGAGGAAAACCGCTTCATTATCCCCCTGATTCAGCCGCAGCTGCAGGACATCTCCCAGGATCAGGAGCGTCTGGGTTTCCCCGTCCAGACGGAGAAGGATCTGATCTCCCTCCTGCGTCCAGGCGCCGGCGATCTCTTCCGTTCCCGGAAGCGCGATCAGGCAGGACTGATCCGCGTTGAGCCGCACGAACCCCGAATCCCCCAGGTCCGCCGGGTTGATGACCTGATTGTAGATATTGAGCAGGTTCAGATGCCACAGGCCGGAAACGTCCGGCGCCTCTTCCGCGGCAGGTTCCGCGGCGGCGGGCTCCTCCGCGGGCGCTTCCTCCGGAACCTCGGAGGGTTCGCCGGTGAACTCCGTCAGCGCCACCGCCTCCAGGAAGGAGCTTTCCCTGTCCTCACGGGTATCTCCGGCGGGATAGAGGATCTCCAGACCCAGCTGCCATCCGTTCCGGACCGTGACGCAGTACAGCGACCGGGTGTCGTCACTGCTGACGTCTGCCCAGGAACGGAACCAGGTCAGGCTGTCCGTCTGCAGAACGTTGTGGTTCCGCGGGATATACCCGGCGGCATTCAGGGTCTGATTCAGCTGATTGGCAAACTGCTCCAGCTCCGCGTCGTTATACTCATCCAGATCCAGCGCGTCCGTGGGCTTCAGGGTCGCGGAGACCGTGATCCATATCCCTTCAGCCATGGCCTCCCGGTCGATGCCGAGCATCAGGTAGTTTCCGAAGTCCAGCAGGGCCTGCGCGTCCTCCGGAGTAGCGCCCTGAGCAGTCAGCACCGGGTCCAGCTCCGTCATGTCCCGGGTGATGACCGCATACCCGGAAGGGACAAACAGGGTCACTCCCTGCCGCGGAAGTTCGACCTTCGTCATGCCCGCTTCCGCTGTTTCGGCTGAGGCGGCGCAGCAGAGGACAGACAAAAGCAGGGACAGGAGCAGCAGGGCGGGGAGACGTTTCCCGCCGTGCCCGAATGCCTTCTTGTTCATGCAGTCTCCTCCTTTTTTACGGTTCGTAGTTTACGGCATACCGATGCAGTTCATCCGGATCGGAAAAGGTTCTGGCAACCGCGGCGCTGCCGTCACGGTACAGAATGACGGCATTTCCCGTTTCCTCATCAAAGCCCCAGTCCTTCACGCGGCCCGTGGCGTGCAGATTATACAGATGCAGGCCGCTGGAAAGGGAATAGACGTAAAACGTGGTCATATTGTAATCCGCCGTCATGAACATGGTCCCGTCCCGGTTCATCCTGACCCCGTAGAGCGCGCGCTTGCGCACCATGTCCGTGTGTGACTGCTCCATCAGCCCGGTTTCCAGATTATAGACCGCTATATATCCGCTGATCCCGGCAATGACCATCAGCGGCCCGTCCTGCTGGAAGGCGACGCCGGCAACCTGCGGGACTGTCACCGCCCCGTTGGAAACGGGCACTGTGTCGTTAAAATCATACAGACGGAGCACCGGCTCATTCCCGCGCTTCAGATCGTAGACAGAGACATAATCCCCGATATTGGTGAGGACAATATAGCGGTGATCCGGGCTGATATACTGTTTGGGAGCATAGATGCCGACCTGATCTTTCCCGTAGGGATCATACAGGCCGGACAGCAGGGCCCGGGAGTTATCCGTCCAGTCCGGGATCCGGACCAGCGTTCCGTCATACTGCGCTGCCACATACTGGCTGCCGCTGCCGGGCATGACCTCCGTATAGTAATTTGTCCGCAGGGGGACCATGGCCGTGCTTCCGTCCGAATTCTGATAGGCGGTATAGTCCTCCTTTGTCCGGACCAGCAGCAGCGTTCCGGAGGGATTCGAAGCCATCAGGGTGCCCGGGACCTCGGCGTACAGGCTGCCGTTTTCCGCATGATAGAGCCCCGCCTCTCCCAGGAGCCATTTTCCGTCGGGGGAAACGCCGAGGATCCGGCCCGGCACCGTGTACAGGATCTCCCCGGTCTCAGCGGACCGGACGGTTCCCTCGTCGATAATGCGGTCTCCGTGCCAGAGCGGATGAATGTCAATGCCGACACTGCTGTCCGCATCGGAGGCCTGCCACAGAATCTTCTCTGCGGCCGGATCGATGACAAGCGCCGTGTCATGCAGGTGCACATAGACCAGCGAGCCGTCCGGGGACAGGGCCGCGCCGTTGCCGACCTTTGCTCCCGCATGGCAGGTGAGCGCGGACGCCTCCTGATCCCCGTCCGGCAGGGTCATGACCGAGACCTCGGTGCTCATCACATTGTTGATAAGCGCCAGGATCCGGCTTTTGTCCTCCGACAGGCGAAGGTAAGCGAACTGGCCGACGGGCAGATCAAGAAGTTTTTCCGGCGTCTGATCCGCCGCGTAGTCCCACTGCCACAGGCCGTTCTGATTCACGACATATACGCCGGCGTTTCCGGGCATAAAGCAGACCAGCTGAGGGAAATAGATCGCCTCGGCGTCCTTCGGCGCGTTCCCTGTTTCCGGATCGATGGGGCCTTCCAGCGTCCGGATCCTTTCCCCGGTGGCCGCGTCGATGACGCATACGGTGTGGCTGAAGCTGGAGACAACAGCCAGAAGCCGGCTGTCCTCACTCCAGCGGACATCCGTGATAAAATTGCCAAATGGGTTGGAGATCCACAGCTGCTGGCCAGTGGCCGTATCGCAGCAGACGAGCTGGGTATAGGAAACGACCGCGGAAATCAGCTTTCCGTCCGGGGAGAAGGCGGCCAGGTCCGCGACCCGGTTCCCGGCGCCCGGGATGGCGACCTGCGTCCTGACGGTAAAGTCCCCCTCAAAGCAGGCGGCCGCCAGCGCGTCCCGGACCTGGTCCATATGGTATTCTTTGATCTGCCCGGACACGTCCCAGGCATCGAGCGCAAGCTGCCGCGCTTCATTTTTCCTGTTCAGGGACGTATAGTAAACGGATTTTTCCGCAAGCAGATCGCACTCATTCTGCGCCGCTGCCACACGCTGCGCGTCAATGCGCCTGTTCTGGACCAGCGCGTAAGCCAGGAAGCTGCCCAGCGCCAGGACGGCAGCTGCCGCCACGATGAGCCCGCGGGTCACCGCGCGCCGGCGCTGGCGCTGATAAAGGCCGTCAAAGCTGGTATCCAGCATCGGAGCCAGCAGCCGCAGCTTTTCCTTTTTGAGCTTTTTGAGGCTTTCGGCAACGGTCGCGCCCCTGACATCCGCCGCCAGCGGCTCCATCGCGACTTTTTCCCCGGCGGCATTGACCCCGAAGCTCAGGATCTCCGGAAAGCTGTCGGCGGGTTCACCTTCCGCCAGGACCGTAAGCACCCGGTCCCGGCCTTTTTTTTCGATAAAGTATTCCAGCTCGCGCATACACCAGAGGCTTTTCAGATATCTGGGAGAGCAGACGGCGATCAGCCATTCGCTGTTGTCCAGCGCCGTCTCGATATCCTTGCCCAGGTCAGGCGAAAGAGGAAGCTCCTCCTGATCCCGGAACACCCGTCCGGGATGCCTGCTTCCGTTTATACCGCGCAGCCCTCCGGGAACCGTATAGGTTTCAATGAGCCTGTGGAGCCGTTTGGCGATATCCGCATCCGGGCTCTGATGCCGGTAGCTGATAAAAGCTTTGAAAACCCGCTTTTCCATCTTATCATTCCTTTTTTATCCAACGAACGCTCTATATTTTTACTTTATCACAGAAAGATTTCCGAGGCAACAATCCGCCTGATCAAATTTCGTGAAAAATGTCCCTGCAGAAGGAAAAATCCGTCCGTTCCTCACGGCCTGGTCCTGCAGGACTTATCCGGCCGGCGTCGAATTCTAATCTGTCAGAGAATACAC
>JAEEGL010773273.1_pt1 | contig 23522 bp, 24 predicted proteins | sample 9134231 | NCBI WGS metagenome assembly JAEEGL01 (sample SAMN16246548, study PRJNA631951) | gut metagenome | biome: gut microbiome; feature: rumen; material: fiber-attached | host: Bos | place: Iran: Karaj | collected 2018-10
TAAAGACGGCGACGTCAAAGCCGAGCAGTACTAATTGCCCGAGACTTCCGCCGTGGAGTCGGTGTATATGATACATGAGGCTTTTGTGAGAAGTGTCTCTGCGCTTGACTTTTCCAGTTTGTGTCCATAGCATACATTCAGGTGGCTATGGCATCGGGGTTCCACCTCTTCCCATTCCGAACAGAGCAGTTAAGCCCGATCACGCCGATGGTACTGCGCAAGTGGGAGAGTAGGTAGCCGCCGTTTTCTTAAGGGCAGGGCTTCAGTCGAAAGACCGAAGCCCTGCTTCTTTTTTTGTGGGAGCTGACAACCTCTTTACCCCCGTTTTAACGTTAGAAGTGGCGTTTGCTGAGCGGTTTGGTTTTGGGGTTGTCATTCGCTTTGCTTGAAACGGACGTTGTAAAAACGTTTTTTCTCCGTGCGTAGTTGAATGGTGCCGAAGCTGCGCACCATCTCTCCGAAGTTCTGTTCCGAAAAGCGGCTCAGCAGTTCGGGATTCTCACGAACCAGATGGTTATAGACATCCGCAGCCGTCAGCAGCCCCTCGTCGCCTGCCTTCGCGTCGGGCAGCACCTCGAAGTGAGCGAAGAACAAATCCGTCAACGTCAGCCGTGCGCAGAAGGGGCGGTTGTGGGCCTCCAGCCGTGCGTTTTCTTCGTCTGTCAGCCACACCATAGCGGGATGAGAGCGATAGAGCGCCAGCGCCTCGGCATAAAGCTGCCCATAGTTCAAATCCACATGTTCAATGGGACGCGGAATGACTACGGGCAGATAGCGCCGGCTGCCCGTCTCGTCGAGCAGCACATAACGTCGGTTGCTCGTGCCCCAGAAGCTGGCCAGCCGCTCCTTCACCTCGTAGCGCCCCTGGTAGAGCTGCTTCAAATCGACGGACGACATCTGGATGAAGTTCTTCAACGTCGTCAGGCGTTTCCCTACGAACCTGTCGAACTCATCCAGGCAGATGAGCGCCCGCGTAGCCATGCGGCGCAGGCACTGGTCCTCCTCCGCAGGGTTGAACGAGTCGGTGAAGTACGAGCGCAGCTCCTCGGGCAGCAGTCGCTTGACGAACTGCGACTTCCCCCACCCGTGCCGCGTGCTGATGAGGATGGGACACAGGCTGTTGCCGTAGCCGTCGTGACGGATACCAGCCATCTGTACCGCCATAGCCGTGAATGCCCGCACAAGCATCGAGCGCTCGTAGGCATCGTCCGTCAGATGCCCCATCAGCTCCTCCACGCGTGGCGTGCCGTCCCACGCGGGCAGCGAGGCCATCCAGTCGTGTACGGGATGGAACGCCGTCACGGAGCGGTTGTTGATGACGGCATCGAGGGCGGCCAGCGTCATCACGCCGATGTTCTGCTCCGCCAGCTCCATCAGCAGCTGGTTGCGGTCCTGCCGTGTGACGGGCGCCCAGGCATCCTCGGGCACCAGCTCGCCGTCCCGTTCCACCCTGCGCCTGCGGCACATCTCCGGCACGTTCGTCAGCACGTTCAGGCGCACCTTGTAGCGGCTGTAGATGTACCACTCCGCCCGCACGAGCGGAGAGACTGCCGTGCCGTCGGCGTCTGCACACCGGTTGATACCTTTATTATCACTCCCACAGAGGCTGTTCTGCGTCGCCTCCTGACGCTTCGGAGCACCAAGCACCCGGCTCAGCTTTCCGAGAATACAATGTGTAGAAAACATAGCGAAAATCGAATTTCGCTGCAAAGATAATACATCGGAGTGCCGAAAAATTGACATAAGTATCTGACGGAAAAGTTTGCACAATTCAAGGAAAACCTTTACCTTTGTGCAGTCAAAAGTTATCGTATCAAAGCGCTTGTGACGGCTGTCCCAACGGGTTAGGAAAGGTGTCCTAACGTGTTATGCCGGGTGTCCAAACGGCTTTGTCCGATAAGAAAGCAAGGAAGAACCATTTAAAACAGCAGAAAAAGACAATGAAAACCTCATCCCAGACCAAGAAGGGCGGGCAGATTCTCTATCAGACCGTCCTGCGTGCTGCGCTGGACAACGAAGAACTGGCAGAAGGACGCCAGCCTGTCCGCATCATGCCCTACAACCAGACCACCATCACTACGGACGAGCTGGCAAAGACCATCGCCCGACGCTGCACGATGAAGGAGCCCGACATCAAGGGTGTGCTGACAGCCCTCGGGCAGGTGCTCAGCGAAACGCTTCTCGACGGAGACCGCCTGAAAGTCGATGGCATCGGCACGTTCGGCCTCTCGCTGGCGTTGAAAAAGACCTACGAGGACGGGCGGAAACGCCAGCCCAAGGCGCTTTACGAGCGGATTGCCGCAACGGACATCCGTATCGGGCGCATTACCTTCACCCCCAGCGCAGAGCTGCGCAATAGCCTGAACGATGCCGTCTTTGTCAGCAGCGGCGTGCGTGCTGACAGCTCGCTTGAGCGCGAGGAGGTTGAGGAGTTCCTTACGGACCATTTCGACGGGCACGACTGGATTACGCGCAGGGAGCTTGAGACCCATTTCGACATCTCGCGTACGCAGGCCCTCCATTGGCTGAAAGCCTTCGTCAACGAAGGCGCCTTGCGTCCTCTCGGCGTCAACAACGCCCGCTTCTACATTCCTGTTCCTGGCCATTTCGGAAGATAGAAGTAGCAAAGACAATTTGAGGGAGAAAAGTAGCTGTTATTTTCAAAAAAGCCCCATTCCATCGGGCTTTTTCGGCAATTTTCCGAATGACGACCCAAAAACCAAACCGCTCAGCAAACGCCACTTCTAACGTTAAAACGGGGGTACAGAGGTTGTCAGGAAAGAGATTCATTTGGAAAAATGCGTAAAAGGAGTGTTTGCAAAAAACACTCCTTTTTTCTTTTCTTTTTGAAAAACTTTGTATCTTTGCACCTGCATCTATCCCATATATTGCTATCCAAGCGAGGATAAACAAGGGATGGAGCACTACATAATAAAAGGCGTTACTGACGCTTTGTTTTTGGATTTCGAAACTACCACACTCGAATTGCCATCAAAAACAATGCAGGGGTGACTGCCACGGGGTGTAGCGTATACGCTCCGTAGTGTGCTGCGAGGATCGTGCATCCTCAACGCACACTTTACGGGTGTCTATATACTCTCCAACGTGGGTGTTTCTCTGTCTGTTTATTGGCAAGGTTGTGGTAGACCTCGAAATCGAGCAGGCAGCAGTAAACACCCACGTCTTTTTGTATGTAGTTAGTCATAGATAATAACCCGTTCGTATTGGGTGTTTACGGACAACGAACAAAAGGAACAAGAAAAGAGTAGAGAGATAAAAGCGTCTTTGACATCCTTGGTTGACTGATTAACCAGAATTACGACCTCAGGGAACACATCAGCCAGACAAGCAATTGGATGTTTACGCTCATACGGGCGTGGACAGTTGGATTGTTGTCTGATGTGGGCCGTCGTAAGCCTTGGTTAAACACATCTTCTTCCACGCCCCCTTTTCGAAAACGAAGAGAGGGCTTTTTATGGCAAAGAAGAAATTCAATGTATTAGATCTGTTTTGTGGATGTGGAGGACTATCAAAGGGGTTTGAAATGGCAGGGTATAATATAGTTCTTGGTGTAGACTTCAATGAGCCTGCCCTAAAAACTTACGCCTACAATCATCATGGAAGTAAAACTCTTTGTGGAGACCTTTCTTCTCCTGACACGTTTGACAAAATAGACAACCTTATTGCTGGTAAGAAAATTGATGTCATAATTGGCGGCCCTCCTTGTCAAGGCTTTAGCCTCACAGGCCCAAGGCAGTTTGATGATGAACGAAACAAACTATATCTGGCAATGATAGAGACCGTGAGGAAATATAGGCCAAAAGCTTTTCTTGTCGAAAATGTGCCAGGAATGGCTACTCTTTACAGAGGGGAAGTGCGCGACGAAATAGTCAGACGTTTCACCCAAATGGGGTATAATGTCAATAACAAGATTCTGTGTTCTGCAGATTATGGAGTTCCACAGATTAGAAAGCGTCTGGTATTTGTTGGCATCTTAGAAGGCAAAGAACAATTTGAATTCCCGGAACCATATCTAAAACCAGACGAATATATCACTTGTGAACAAGCTATAGGAGATTTACCAAGTCTTGAGCACACTTTAGGGGATGATATTTCTGAGTATGTGCAAGACCCATTTACTGAATACCAGAAACTTATGCGAGGTTCATGCAATGTGCTATATAACCACAAGTCAATTGACCACAAACAATTTGTGAAAGATACAATTGCCTTAGTTCCTGATGGAGGGAACTACAAAGACTTGCCGCCAGGGGTTGGCGAAAGCCGAATCTTTCATATGGCATGGACAAGATATTGTAGCTACAAGCCATCGAGAACTATAGATACAGGCCATCGAAATAACTTCCATTACAAATGGAACAGGTGCCCGACGGTAAGAGAAAGCGCCAGATTACAGTCTTTCCCAGACGATTTTGTCTTTTTAGGGAACAAGGGACAACAAGACAAACAGGTCGGTAATGCTGTGCCTTGCTTAATGGCCGAAGCAATAGGTATTCAACTGTTAAAGTATTTGGAGTAATGCCTAAAAAGAAATACAACACAATTGACCTGTTTGCGGGATGCGGTGGGCTGATGGACGGATTTATGCAAGAAGGCGGCTATGAAACGTTGGCTTGTGTAGAGTGGGAAACTTTTCCTAGTATGACTCTTGCTAATAGGCTAGAAAAGAAATGGCACCACAAAAATGTCAAAGAAGAAGTTGTGAGATTTGACATTCAGCGGACAGATGAACTGATTAACGGATTCGATGATGAGACTTTCGGTAAACATTTGGGACTAAACAAACTGATTGGCGACAAGAAAATAGACGTTATTATTGGTGGTCCTCCATGTCAAGCTTATTCTTTAGCAGGACGTATTAGAGATCCTCATGGGATGAGAGATGACTATAGAAACTATCTGTTTGAAAGCTATATTCGAATTCTTGAACATTTCAGGCCAGCGTTCTTTATCTTTGAAAATGTTATGGGAATGTTAAGTTCAGCACCAGATGGAACTCCTATTGTTGACAAAATAAGGAGAGCATTCAACGAAGCAGGATATAAAGTTATCGATGACTTCAAAAATGCAGTCTATGATGTCGCTGATTTTGGAATACCTCAGCACAGAAGACGAGTGATAATCTTGGGTGTCAATGAGCAGTTGAATGAACAAAGACCCGGGTTAACCCAAGAGATATTGGAAAGGTTTTACTATGAACTAATGCCTCAGTATAGAGCTGCTGCTGTTCAAAGAACAGTAAAAGACGCTATTGGCGATTTGCCTACTATTGTACCGAGTCAAGAGGTAATAAAGAAAGATGGACATAAATTCTCTCACAGACCAATTGAAGGAAGTGGTGTTCTGAATCATGTTCCACGCTTTCATAGCGAACGTGACCAAAGGATTTTCGCCATGCTAGCAGAGGACATAGAATCAGGAAGAAATGAGTATGTGTCAACCGAATCGCTTAAAGAACTGTATACAAGAATGACTGGCAAGAAGAGCAATATCCACAAGTATTATGTCTTGAGGTGGAATGAGCCAAGCAACACGATACCTGCGCACTTATATAAAGATGGTATGAGACACATACATCCAGATCCTGTTCAAGCAAGGTCAATTACTGTCAGAGAAGCCGCAAGACTTCAAACCTTTGCGGATGACTTTGAATTTCTTGGTCCAATGATGGCACAGTACAAAATGATTGGCAATGCTGTTCCATCTGATTTTGCAAAGATTATTGCCAAAGGACTTCACAAGATTTTAAACCAATACAACAATGGGCAGATACTATATTCATAAGGTTGGCCATCAAGAGATGGGATCTGTTAATTCAAGAGGTGAGAGACCTGCAAGGGGGCGATATTTCCTTGTGGCGAAATCATGCCTAGACTTTTTTCCACACATCTCATCCGTTGTAATGAACGACAAAGTAATTGTGTCAATTATTCCTATGAATCGTGATAAAGAAAGGGAAAGAGTGCTCTGCACCATGGATTATCACAATCAAAAATATGCGGATATAGAATATAAAGGAAAAAATCCCAGAAATGAAGTCAGGCTATATATGAACAACGAAATCGATCCCGACAAAGAATATTTCTTCAAGGGAGATTATGCTGTGTTTGAAAGATTCGACCTGGATGGTGACGTTTACTACACATTGACAAGGGTTACACCTGAACACAAGAAAAGCTATCTCCTACAACGTATCCTAGACGATTATGACAGAAGATTTCACGCTAACGCCGTGATAGATACTGTCTTCGATTTTATAGAGGAGCCTAAACTAGACGAGGTGTCTGATGTCGTTGTTACAGACGAGGCCATGAAGGTTATAAAAATAGAGTCAGACTCCTTGTTGAGCACTTATAGCACGCAAGATAATAACGACGACGAAGAAAACTCTTTTGAAGAATCAATGGGATGTTCAATATTTAACAGTTCTCTTTTTCACGACCTCGTTATGAATGCCTACCAATATCGATGTGCTGTTACCGGTAAAGTAATTAGGTATAAAGAAGGTAATGTGGATTTGTTTAATCTAGAGGCTGCGCACATAAAACCTCAAGCACATCAAGGCACTTTTTTACCTTGTAATGGTATCGCATTGTGTAGAGATATGCACTTTGCGTTTGATAAAGGTTTCTTTTGTATTAGTGATGACTACAGAGTAATTGTATCAGAAAAACTAAAAGGAAACTGGTTTTATGAAGAATATAATGGTAAAAAAATATTTGTACCCAAGGAACCCTTTTATAGGCCTTTGAAAATTTTTTTGAAGCACCATAGAGAGAATGTATTTGACAAATTCCGACAGATAAGAAAACTATCAACAAAAAGTCGAAATGAAGTAGCCCCCAATGAGTATGAATTGTTAACAATAGCGGCAGAACGATAAATAGGATTTTGGGAAATTACTATATTTCACCAATATTCAATTTCTCGAATCGTAAGTTCATCTGGCTGCAAGCCATCAACACAATGAAGATAACAGAGCACCCAGTTGCCGTATTCGTCGTATTCGTAGGTGAGATCGGAATTTAGAGTGTATTTCGGAGTATCTTGGTAATCATCGAACAAACCATCGCCATAGAAAGCTTGCTCCATGTGAATCAGTTCCCGACGTTCGTTGTAGTCGCGCTGCTCTATCCAAGAGACATGTCCATCTTGATAGGTATAGTCAACGGTATGGGGCTTGAATTCTTGTTGTTCTGCTTTCTTGGCTCTTTCAGCTAAATCTTCTGCATTATACCGATAAACATTCCATCTGTCTTCTTGTTGGTCAAGGCCCATTACAGAAACTTCTCGTTGAGGAATACCTTGTTCATCATAATAGGTGTCTGAGCACATATAGAGTTGGAAAGTTATTCCGTTGTATTCTGCTGTATGGCCACTATTCTCGCCCTCTGGGTTGCAAATAGCTTTCATTGTATCGTAAAGAGGGTGAGAAGAGTCGTAGTTCTTTTCACGGATGTGCTTGAACTTATATGATTTTTTGTTTTGTTCCATTCTAACTTGTGATTTGCTCAGCAAAGGTATGCAAAAAAAAGAAAAAACGGAACATCCTATACCCATTTCTCAGAATTGTCGTATCTTTGCCGTCAATATGAGACGCAAAATATATGTAGCAAGCAGTTGGCGGAATGAATACTACCCGGAAGTAGTAGCCAAGTTGAGGGAGGCTGGACATGACGTCTATGACTTCCGCAATCCCCCATCGGGTGCCCCCGGATTCAAATGGAATTGCGTGGGTGAGGACTATATGGATTGTCTCACCGAACTACAACGGCATAAGAATAAGGCAGCGATTCGGTTGAAAAAGAATTGTTGAAAGATGAGTGAACAATGCGGAAAATAGAAGTTATCATGAAAAAAATAACGCTTTTGTTGTGTTGCTGCTTGTGCTTTGCATGCACTCCGGATAGCAAGAAATCTGTCCCTCATATTCCCATTCTGGGCTGGTACAGCATTCCTCCCGGCGAATATGCTACGCTTGAACATTATCAAGAGATGCGTGATGCGGGTTTTGACTATTCGTTCTCGCATATCTACTCGTACGACGATGCCATTCAGGCTCTTGATCTCTGTGCTAAGGTGGGAATGAAGTCTATTTTCATGTGTCCTGAACTGGAAACGGCTCCCGAGGAAACCGCGGAAAAGGTGAAAAAGCATCCTGGTCTGGGTGGGTATTTCCTGCGCGATGAACCTGGCGATGATTCAATGGAAGCGCTCGGTGAATGGGCGCGCCGTATCGAGAGCGTGGACAGCGAACACCCTTGCTATCTGAATCTTTTGCCCAGTTTTGTCTTCTCGGTAGAGGGTTATGAGAAACATCTGCGTCTTTTTACGGAAAAGGTAGATCTGCCTCAGATTTCCTTTGATTGTTATCCCATCAACGCGGGCGCAGAGCATGCAGTACTCAGCCCTTATTGGTATCAGAACTTGGAGCTTGTCAGGGCTGAGGCTCGGCGTTCAGGCAAGACTTTCTGGGCGTTTGCGTTGTCGACGTCTCACGGTTCTTATCCAATTCCCACTATCGATCATCTGCGTCTGCAGATGTACAGCAACTTGGCCTATGGGGCCCAGCTCCTGCAATACTTCACCTATTGGAATCCGGGCACCGAGACGTGGGATTTTCATCAAGCGCCTATCACTCAGGAGGGCCGCCGGAGTCCTGTCTATGAATTGGTGCGGCAGATGAACGAGGAGATTCAGCGGCGCGCCTTTGTTTGGGCGGGTTGTACGGTGGAGAGCGTGTTTCACATGGCCGAAACTGTCCCCGTGGGAACTAAGCCTCTCGCGCAGTTGCCTCAACATTTCCGCACTCTCCAGCGCGAGCAAGGGAGCGGACTTGTTTCGGAAATCCAGAATGGCAAGCGGCATTTCGTCATGTTGGTGAATACAAGTCCGGCTGAGGAATGGCACGTCCGGGTTGAGACGGACGAGCGTGTGAAGCTGATCCGGAGCGATGCCCTCAGCGTTCCTGCGCAAAAATACGGCCCGCTGTTTATCTTAAGTCCGGGAAATTGCGCGATATTCGAAGTAATTTAATACGGCTTTCTAAGTGCTTTCTGTTTTGCCATGTCCATACAAGTAACCTATAGAAGAACCCGTCGATTGTCGATGCGCATCGTGAAGAGTGGCGATGTGCATGTGTCGGTGCCTTTCGGTACTTCGAGGGGGGAGGTGGAGGCGTTTATTGAGCGGAACAGGGATTGGATAGCAAAGTCCAGGCAGAGAACCAGCGAGGCTCAGAAACAGCGGGCGGACTTCTTCGGGCAGCTGCCTCTGTCAACACGGGCTCAGAAAGAAGAGGCCAATAACAGGCTGAATGCTCTGGTGGTGCCGATTGTTGAACGGCACGCGAAGGAGATGGGCGTCAGCCCCTCTGCCATCACCTACAAACCGACGAAATCGCGTTGGGGGCAATGCAATGTGAGGAACCGCAGTATCAGCTTCTCTACCTATCTGCTTCTGCTGCCCGAGTGGTGCGTGGAGCATGTGGTGGTGCATGAGCTGTGTCATCTGCTGGAACCCAGCCATAACGCCCGTTTTCATGCGCTGATGGACCGTTATTTCCCCCGTTGGCGGGAGGCGCGCAAGGAGACACGTCGGATAAGCAGAATGGTTGAAAAGCGTTGAAACGGTATGGATAAACTCTCTCCACAGCAGCGGCATGCGAATATGGCGGCGATACATTCGAAGGGTACGAAGCCAGAGATGATTGTGCGTCGGGGGCTGTGGAAAAGGGGATTCCGATACAGGCTGAATGCGCCTGACCTGCCCGGGCATCCGGACTTGGTGCTGCGGAAGTACAGGACGTGCATCTTTGTGAACGGCTGCTTCTGGCATGGACACAATGTGGCGTTGCCACAAATTGATAATGGACAATGGATAATTGATAATTCTGAGTGTTGTAAGATTCCGAAGACGAACAGGGATTTCTGGGTGAGGAAGATACGGCGCAATCAGGCGCGTGACATTGAGCAGCAGCATCGGCTGGCACGACTGGGCTGGCATTGCATTACGGTGTGGGAATGCTCGCTGAAGCCGAGCATCCGGGAGCAGACGTTGACATCGCTGGCTTATACGTTGAATAGGATTTGGCTGGAGGACCATGCCGTGCAGGTTTCCTATCCGGAAGCGGAGGAGGGCGTGGGCACTATGCTGGCTGCCGAAGAGGGCGAGGAATATGAAACTGAAAAAACAGAATAGCGTTATGGAAAGAAAAGGAAATGTATGGATTGCGTTAGTAATGGTGCTGACGGGGATGCTGACAGCGTCCTGCGGCACAAGTGACAAGGCAAAGCAGGTGTTAGCTGGGCAGACGCCGTTTGACGGGGTAGGCATTGTGGCACACAGAGGATACTGGAACTGCGAGGCGGGCGGCTTTGCACGTAACTCGGTGGCTTCGTTGAAGGCTGCGCAGGAGGCGGGCTTCTGGGGTAGCGAATTCGATGTGAACATGACGGCTGACAGCGTGCTGCTGGTGTTCCACGACAGTTCGCTGGGCGGTAAGCGTATAGACCAGAACCCTTATTCGGCGTTTGCGGAGCATCGGTTGGAAAACGGAGAACCTATTCCGACGCTGGAGAAGTATCTGGAGCAGGCGCAGCAATGTGCTACGACGACGCTGGTGTTTGAGATGAAGCAGCACGCCACGCCTCAGATTGAGGACGCTGCGGTGCAGAAGTCGGTAGCACTACTGAAAGAGTATGGGCTGCTGAGCCCCGACAGGGTGATATTCATCTCGTTCAGCCTGCATGCATGCCGCGAATTGGCGCGGCTGTGCCCGGGATTCACGGTGCAGTACTTAGGCGCAGACCTTTGGCCTGCCGAGGTGTTGGATAACGGATTGAACGGCATTGACTTAAACTTTGGCGCCTACATGGGAAGCACACGGTATCTTCAGGAAGCGCGCGCATGCGGCATGAGCGTCAATGTGTGGACGGTGAACAACCCCGATGACATGCAAAAAGCCATCTCTATGCGTATCGACCAGCTGACAACGGACGAACCTATGAAAGCCCGCGAGTTGCTGGGCGAAAAAGAGGTGAAGAAGCAGGTCTTCCCCAAGAAGTAGCAAACGGCGCTACTACAGTTTTCCTTTACGGCGGCTCTTGCGAGGACGGAAGATGAAGGTATCCTGCACCTTGCGGGTGCGGAGGTTGTGAATGGTGACAATGAGCGCTTTGTCCTTGACCTCGCCTTCGATGACTGTAGGGAACTGTCCAGGCTGTTCGTCTGACTCATCGGCAGCATGCTCCGGTCCTCCGCCTACAATTTGAGCCCAGGGGCGTTCGGACGTAGGGGCATGGTAGCGATAGTGGTGCTGATGGGCGGTGATGACAAGCTGACAGCCTGCCTGTTGAAGCAGGGGTGTCCATAGCTGGGCACAGGTGCGCTGCCACATGGCAAAGTCGGTGGAATACTGCGGGTCTTTGTCAGCGGGAGCGATGTCGCCCGGGTTATGTTTGGGATTGTCGTCGAAAAGGGGGATATGGCAGATGGCAACCAAGTAAGGAGCCGTGCGGATTTCCTTTTGTGCAAGGGCATCGCGCAGCCAGTCGGTCTGGGCACGGCGGTAGGCCTCGCTGTTGAAGAGTCCGGCGAAGATGGGGTTTGTGTCCATCTTGTCCTCGCCCGTATCGAGCCCGACGAGAGCAATGTCGCCCATTCGCACGGCAAAATTTCGGCCAAGGTCCCAGTCACGCGGCAGGCGCTCCTCGGGCTGGCGGTACATCCACACACGTTCAAGATGACGGTTGGCCATACCGCGCAGGTCGTGGTTGCCTGGGCAGAACAGGTAGGGCATCTCAGCAGCATAGTCCTCCCGCTGAATCTGGGGCTTGAGGAAGATGCGCGTCTGCGCCTTGATGGTTTCCTCCACATTGCTGGCATCGCCGTTCCATATGACGCATGAGGGGCTGAGCTGGGCAATCTTCTCTATGGCACGGCCAAAGGGCTCCCACTGCACGTGGGTGTCGTTGATGACGCAGAAGTGCGCCTTTGCCGCAACACCGGCGGTAGTAAAATGGTAAATATGCGGATTTTCTTCGTTGCCGAGTATTTTCATGTCATAGCCGCCTTTGTAGGCGATGTGGTCGGCGCCGATGCGATAGTAATAGGTGGTGGCCGGGCGGAGGCCGGTGATGCGCACCAGGATGACGTGGTTGCTGATGTCGGTAATGCGATAACCGCCGCACATCACCTTGCGGCCGTCGCTGAGGTCAGGACGCTCACCGATGATGACGTAGCCGTTGGCCCAGTCGCTGACAGCGAAGGCGACACCGACAGAGGTCTCGGCATAGTTCTGAAGCATTGGGGCAGACATGATGAGCGGCCCCTCCCACGGCTGTTCATCATCGTCGGCGTTTGTCTGTAAAGGCAGGGTTGCCGGCGTGTTGGTTTGCTCATGTGCATTAAAGGCCTGTGCTAGGCTGCTCGTCCCTGTGGCAACGGCCAGCAAGGCGCTACTCTTCAAAAAATCTCTTCGTTTCATGGTAAGCGTTTCTATGGATTAAATCAAAACGGACGAGGACGAGCGTTAATACTCGTCCTCGTTGAAGAAGAAGTCCTCTTTGCTGGGATAGTCTGGCCAGATGTCCTCGATACTCTCATATATTTCGCCTTCGTCCTCAATCTCTTGCAGGTTTTCGATAACTTCCAGTGGCGAGCCGGAACGGACGGCGTAGTCAATCAGTTCATCCTTAGTTGCGGGCCAGGGGGCGTCCTCTAGTTTTGATGCTAATTCAAGTGTCCAATACATAGTTTTGTTATTGTTTTGATGTGTTCGTTTTTGATTTGGGGCGCAAAAGTACTGCTTTTTTTGCCATTTGCAAGGGTTTTTCCAAAATAATTCAGGCATTAACTTTTTTTTACTATGTAAAAAAGAGGGATATATTTGGTGGTTCGAATCGTCCATGTTATCTTTGCACGCTTAATAGTATTTTCTGGATATGAAAAATCGCGTTTTCCTGCTCTTTGCAGCCCTTTTTGCCGGTTTTATCGCCGTGCAGGCCGAAGTCATTACTCCTTCTCAGGCCATCCGCATCGCTGAGGATTTCCTTGGCGAATCACTCGCTCCTCAGCGCGTCCGTGCTATGCATCGCATCGCTCCCGCAGAGCCTCAGGAGGCAGCGCCTTATTATGTCATCTCGCGTGGCGACGACAAGGGTTTCATTCTTGTCAGCGGCGACGACTGTCAGCCTGCCGTGCTGGGCTATACCGACAATGGCGACTTTGACGAGAACAACCTTCCGCCTGCGCTCCGCGATATGCTGGAGTGCGTTACCGATGTGGTGACACTGGGACGTGAGGCTGGGCTGCCCACCTATACACGGCGTCGGGCAAACAGCGACCGTCAGACCATCAACCCGCTGATGAAGAGCCATTGGAACCAGGGCGCCCCGTGGAATATCCTCTGCCCCATCTGCCCCGACAATGGCGATCATGCTGTCGTGGGCTGCGTGGCAACGGCTGCATCGCAAGAGATCTACTACTTCCGCAAGGACCTCCCCGATCATCTGTTGGCAACCACGCCCACCTACAAGGGCGGCGATGAGCAGTGTGACGTCACCGTCAGCTATCCCAAGGGAACACCCATTGAATATGACCTGATGTTTGACAGCTACAACAACAACGAGCCTCAGGATCTCAAACTCCCCGTGGCCACCCTCTGTTTCACCATCGGCGCTGCTGCCCGTCTGGGCTATTGGCACTCTACCGGCGGCTACATCAGCGAAGCCAACAAGGCCATGAAGAGCCATTTCGGCCTAAGCGGTATCAGCCTGAGCCGCAACGAGATGGAGATTGAAAACTGGGAAAGCTTCATCTACTCGAGCCTGGCTGCGCAGAAGCCCCTCCTGTACTCGGGTTTCACTACCGACGGCAAGAGCGGCCATGCCATAAACATCGACGGTTACAACGCGCGCAACGGCCTCTGGCACTTCAACTTCGGCTGGGGCGGCGGTGGTGACGGATGGTACACCCTCGACCTCAAGGATGGTGTCAACGGCTTCTGCATCTGGCAGGAAATTGTTTATAACATCACTCCCACTCACCCCAACGTCTCGGGCGTCATCCGTACGGATAGCACCCTCTATCGGCGTGTCTCGTGCTCTGTGTCGGTCGATATCACCAATAACGGCACCGTTCCCGTCAGCGGTTTCAACCTCTACCTCCAGACAACGGAGAAGGCCCCGTCATCGAGCAGTACAGCTGTTGCCACCAATAACCAGACGTTCATTGCTCCGGGTGAGACGGTGTCTGTGCCCTTTGAGTTCCGTCCCTCGCTTGCCCGTTCCTATTTTATTTATGCCACTGATGCCAACCGGCAGGTGATTACCCACACCCCTGTGAATGTCGTTGACCCGTCACCGTCGTTTACTTTACGCGGCATCGATGCTACCGTATCTGCCGACACCGTCGTGGTGGGCGGCATGGTGTTCCAGAAGCTTAACAACAACAGCGTCAATGTCTTTGCCGACATCAGCAACCATGCTGACTCCACGCCTGGCCAGCCTACGGTGAAGTTACTCCTTGACCAATGGGACCCCGAAACAGGCGTGGTGAAGTCGTACAAAAACAAAAACGTCAACACCGTTGCCTTTGGCTCGGGCGAGCGCAAGGCGATTGAGCACACCTTCAACCGGCTTAATGAAGGACTGTACCTCATCTTCCATGTTTCTGCCGACGATATGGCTGTTGCCACGGCTGACACCCTTCTGCGTTTTGTGGTTGGTGAGCCGTCGCTGGCTGTTGACACCGTTGTAGACGGAAAGGCTGTCCTTTCCGGCGCATGGGACGCCACAGCTTTTGCATCCCTTGCGCACAATTCATCCATCACGGCCTATGACCTGCGGGGCGTCAGTGGCGTCAGAGGCAGCCTCAGCGCAGCCAATCCCAACGCCCTCTTCTACGTCAGTGTTCCTGCGGAAGGCCCCAATGTCATTCAGGACGGCCGTTGTGCCGACTTGCGCCTGACGGCAGGCTACGACTTCCGTCCCCTTGAGCCGTTCCAGGCAGCCAAGGCTCAGTACACGCCCGACTTCTTCCCCGGTGTGCTCAATACCCTTATCCTTCCCTTCGCTTGTCCGTGCCCGACGGATTATATCTGTCGCTACGTCACAGGCATTGGAAAGTCGTATTTCACCGAGGCAACAACGGTAAGTCGCCTTGAGGCTGCCACGCCCTACATGACATTGTCCAGCGCTACGAATCCTATGCCATTTACCGCGAAGGATGTCACCGTCAGCGTTGTCCCCGACACAGCCGTCACCATGCCATTCATCGGCACGTTCGCAGCCTTCCATCCCCACACCCAGATGCCTGAGAATGTCGGCCATATGCTTGTCCTTGATACCGACCCCACGGTCTCGACACAATACTTCAATTCACAGGATTCCACCTATATTGCTGAGCCGTTTACCTTCGTACTCGCTTCAGAGTCAAAGAAGGTGCGCGCTACGGTCAACGAGACGTTTGAGAAGGCCTACCGCAAGCTGGCCAACACCATTGACGAGGCTCAGGCTATCTACGAGGCCCATCGCACGGGTGTGCGCGACAGCGCCAACATTCAGATGCGCACCCTGCTTGCCAATGCCCGCGCCACCTGGGCAGCGATGGAGTTGGAATCTGCCGACATCAGTCGCATCATCAAGGAGATAGAGACTTTCTGCGCCAGCTATCCTCTGATGGTGGGAGTTGTTACCAGTCCGGTTGACTTCACGGCGTTCATCACCAACCCGTCGTTTGAGACGAACAACAAGAATGGCTGGAAGAGCGACAACCATGCCATCGTCCGTACCGTTTCCAACACGGCTACCTACATTGCCCGCGGTGAGGGAAGCTTCTTCCTCCACAACAACAATCAGGGTAAGTCCACAGGCATCTCGCAGACGGTTAAGGGCCTGCTCACGGGCTGGTATCGTTTCAGTGTGATGACGGGCACCGACGAGGGCGGCGTGGTGAGTGTCTTCGCAGGCAACGACACCGTGCCGGCTCCTGCCTCTGAGCTTGGCAAATACTACCTCACCGAGACTGTCATCGACAGCATCTGGGTGGATAACGGCGAGCTCACCATCGGCATTGCTGCGGGCGACATCTGGTATAAGTGCGACGCCTTCCATCTCTATTACCTTGGCGACCCCAACTATATCGACACCGGCATCCGCACGCCGTCTCTCCCCTCGTCGCCCCTCCTTCCCGACGAGGCCGTTCTGCCGAAACGTCAGGGGCTCTTCGACCTTATGGGCCGTCCTGTTGCCTCGCCTGGCGACATGCTCCCTGGTGTCATCTACATCTACAACGGCAGCAAGGTGATGCGTACAGAGTAGCGATGGCGACGAAAGCCATAGAAAAAGAGGAGCCTCCACGTAAGGGCTCCTCTTTTCGTACTCGAAGTGAGTGAGGCTTTGGAAAACCAAACAAACGAAAAAACCTGAAAAAGAAACTATTAAATAATAGTTGTTTTCTTATTTTTGAGAAAAAAAGTGTTTGACTTGTTTAAATAGTACACTTTTAGTACACTTTTTAAAGGTGTTTATATAGTAACTTTGCGGCGAATAAAATGTATATCGTATGGCAAAGTTAGAACACAACATGAAGGACAATCCCCGGCTAGAACAAAGAAAGCTGGCGGACGGTAGAATTAGTCTTTATTTAGATTACTACTTTGGGCGTAGAAGCGAACCAGTACTGGATGAGTATGGCAAACCAGTCCGATATAAAAAAGGTAGGATGAAGGGAAAGCCGAGGTATAAGGTGACGCATATTCGAAGGCAGGAAAACCTTTGCTTGTATTTATTTGAAAAACCGCACGGGCAGCTAGAGAGAGACCACAACAAGGAGACGCTAAGGGTGGCGAAACAGCAACGCTTCGAGGCGGAGCAGAAGTTTCTTGAGGACAGGATGGGCTACCGACTGAAAAGAGATGAAAAGATTAGTTTCCTTGAATTCTGCGATGAGTATGTGGCGAAATACAAAAAAGGTGACGTGCGGATGGTGAAGCTCGCAATAAACCGCTTTAAGGATTTCCTCGACGAAACGCCTGAATATAAAAACTATAAAGATGTTATTCAGGCGGCGCAGTTAGACAAAAGAATGATGGAAGATTTCACGGACTACCTTCAAAGCCGTGGACGTGGAGAAGGGCCAAAAACCATTTACCAGCGATTCAAGAAGGTTATTAATTATGCTATAGATGAGGGTATCTTAACGAAGAACCCGTGCCGAGGGGTGACAATAAGGGCAGATGATAAGATTCTCCGCAAAGACGTCCTATCGCAGGATGAGATACGGAAACTACTACAAACCCACTATGATAGCGAGAACGCAGACGTAAGACGGGCGTTTACATTATGCCTGTTTTCGGGGATAAGGTTCTGCGATGTGAAATGCCTCACCTTTGCCAACGTGGATTACGGCAATAAGCTGCTGAAATTTGAGCAAAATAAGACAAAGGGACATAGTGGAAGTAGTGGTGTGGTAATACCGTTAAATGAATACCTTATAAATCTTATTGGGAGACCTCAAGCCGGACAGGGCAGAGATAGCCTTATCTTTAGGCTGCCGTCCTATCAGGCGTGCCTGTATGACGTGAAACGCTGGGTGGCAAGTTCGGGAATAGATAAGCATATTAGTTGGCATTGTGCCCGCCATTCTTTTGCTGTCAATATCTTGAATAACGGGGCGAACATTAAGACGGTTTCCAGCCTTCTAGGCCATGCCAGCCTACAGCACACCGAGAAATATACACGCGCGGTTGATAAGCTAAAACTGGAGGCAATAAATAGCTTGATGATGCCCGGACTGGAATAATTAGGGGAAAAAAAACAGCGTCCCGAAGGTGGTAGCCCATTTTCGGGGCGTTTTTTTGTTGCTATATTTCAATTATTTACGCACTTGTTTACACACGTTTCTTCTATTTTGGCATTTTTGTCTGGGTTGGCTATACCTTTGCGCCGTAAATCGTTTAATTTAAATAATATGGAAGAAAAAGACATCGCCAAGCTGGCCGAGCTTATAACGGCAAAGGTTACGGATGCGCTGGCCTACACGAAGAAGCCAGTCCTTACTACAAGTGAAGTTGCGGCATACCTAGGATTCAAAAAAAGCTACGTCTACAAGCTTATGGCCGAGGGTAGCCTGCCGTACTATAAAAGCTATGGACGTTCAGCGTTCTTCAAGCGTGAAGAAGTAGAAGCATGGGCTTTCTCCAAACGTGTAGACACCGTGAAAGACCTTGAAGAGAAAGCGCGTAGATACCAGCCAAGAAGAGTAACTACAACCCGAGTAAATAGATAAGCAATGGAAGAAAAAACAGCATTCCTTTTTTACCGAGAGTGGTGCGGCCTACTGCTAGAGCTGGATGATAGCCTACGGCATAGGACGCTGGATGCCGTTCTGCGTTATGCCCTTGACGGTGAAGAGCCGACAGACAGGGACGTGCGTGGCGTGTTTGGCTTTATCAGATTACAAATAGATAGGGACACGGCGAAATGGCTGAAAAATAAAAAGATATTCAGCGAAGCGGGCAAAAAAGCCATGGAGCGCAGATGGGGCAAATCCGACGATAAGCAGGCTATAACCGACGATAAGCAGGCTACAACAAAAAATAAGGAGGTTATAAGCAAGGATAAGGAGGTTATAACCACCTTACCCGAGGTAATAACCCCCGATAACATATATGTAGATGTAAATGTAAATGATAATGTAGATGTAAATGTAAATGATAATGTAGATGTAAATATAAATGATAAAGTAGATAAAGAGAGTAAGCGCGTGCGCGCCGCATTCTCAAAGCCGACAATTGAAGAAATCTATTCGTATATGGGTTTTTTCGCCATGAAGGAGGCCGTTCCCGTAGATGCGCGGGCAGAGGCAGCGGCCTTTATGGACTACTATACAGCCAATGGCTGGCACGTCGGGCGCAACCCTATGAAGAACTGGCAGGCAGCCGTGCGCGGGTGGATTCGCAGAAGTCAAACAAACAATAAATCAAAGAATTATGGAAGTAGGTGTAACTCAGCAGCCGACAACATCGCGGACGCCCAGCTCTACCAGCTTAGTCAGATGGCAGCAACGCTCAGAGCGGCAAAAGAATGATGCACAACGCTTTAAGGAGCAGTTTCCGGACATTTATAAAGTTTATGCTTTCTTTGCGCCAGCGACCTATGGCCGTGCACTGGCTAACCTAGAGAAGTGCTTAACTGAGCCGTCCATCCTACTCGCAGACGTGGATAGCCTCTATTCTACAACCGGAGCGGCTAAGACCATTGTAAGCAACCAGTTTGTAGGGCTTTATTCCCTGAGTACGGCTAAGGAATCGTTTAACCGAAGCAGCGCAGATTTGGCCGCAGACATATTTCTCGGGAAATATGGGACTATTTGCTCCATGTATGCCCTTATCGTCTATTTTGCCCAGTACTTGACTGAATATAAGGCGAGTTTCGCGCAGTTTGATGTGCAAGATATTTTGCTCCAGTTTTCTAAGAAGTTCCTGCCATGGTGGCGTGGGCGGCTCGCAGAGGTGAAGAATATCGCTCCCCAGCAGCAGCGTGCGGAGACTGACCCGATAGCAGAGAGAAACGCATACCTCCTTGAGGAATACATCGCTAACGGATATGATGTTAGGCAAAGCGGTCTATATGCCTACGGGTTCATAACAGAGGATGAAGTCAAGGAGCTGGAGCAATGGGGACGCTAATTGAGTATAACGTACAACGAGCCGAGAGCGGAATGTTCCACTATTCTACCAACTGCCCCTATAAAGATGGCGTTAAAGTAGGTGGTAACCATTGTTTTAAATGTAAGCACTTCATCGCATTCGTCCATCGCTACCCCTCCAATATCGCTGTCGAGTGCAACCACCCACGCAAAAGCATAGAAATGAGCTTGTTTCAGTTCAAAGAGGAATAAAAAAGGCAGCCTAAGCGGTGCGTCGCATGCTGCCGTCGGGTCTATTTTTGGTACTCGTGTTCACGCACTCACTCAGCCCCCTAACCCGCCCACAACCGAAGTTGATGATGCAAAAGTATAAAGAAATAATCAAACAACAAAAAAATGATGGAACAGATAGAAAAGATATTTGAAGAAATCAAAGAGCAGCACCAGCAGGAACTCTTCACCGTCGGAGAGCTGAAAGAGATTCTTGTGCTGATGGGCTACTCGAAGACAGAAGCGCGGGCAATAGTCCTTAAATCGCTTAATAAGGGCGTTACTGGCCGCGTGTCCTTTCGTCGCCGCAGCGTTCTACCACGTCCAACCTCTATAATTGCACTTCTCTAACCCTTGTAAATAACAATCAAAAAACAAAGATTTATGGCATTTAAGAAAGGAACATCAGGCAACCCCAAAGGCCGCCCCAAAGGCAGAAAAAACGAGAAAACGGAATACATACGGCAATGGGTGTTACAGATTATCAGCAGCAATGCCAAAGACTTACTTAAAGACTTTCAGTTGCTGTCCCCTCCTGAACAATGGCGTGTTATTGCTACTCTATTGCCCTATGCCATACCTAAGCAGGCCGAGGCAAAGGTTTCTGCCACAATGGACTTTACGCAGATGACAGAAGAACAAATAGACCGTTTGGCCGACCAAATGGCACAATTAATACAAGACAGCGATGGAGATAATTAGAATTGACAGGGAGGCGAAGATTATGCTACTGGAGATAATTCGAACTGGCATGGTGACAGATGAGCAACGTAACAAGCTGGCGTCGGCACTAGGTTTGCCGTTCATACACCTTCACTACGCCGAGCGTGCCGAAGAAATTGATGCAATAACCAACACCGTGCCGGAGTTGTTATGAATATAGAACGCAAAGGGCAGGTTATCGCGGGAGGCGGATTGCAACTAATTTCAGATGACTGCCTCTATAAGTACATCCTTGCACCTTACGCCATTTTCAATGAAGGTAGCACGGCCAAATCGTTCCTCGCACGCTGCTTCGTTCGCGATGGGGCACAATGGCAGCCCACAACAACCCTCAGAACATACCCTAACCCCACCCTTTTTATTCAAGACGTGCAACGTGCCGAGGGCAACGCCTTTGCCGAGGCACTAAAAGACTTAGGACAATGTGGAGAAATATAAGATAGATTATAAGATTTGCGGCATCGTTATTCGCGCCCCCTGCGGGTTTCCTCAAAAAAAACGAGACCCCTAAATCAAGTTAAACAATTAAAAACCAAAACGATGGCTAAAAGTAAGAAAGTATTTATCACCAACGACCCCAACGCCGCCCAGTTCGTCACCCGTGAGATTTATCGCGTCCTTCGCCGAACTGACGAATTAATCCAAATCCTGAGAAAACACGGTTTCCCCGTGACTAAGGAAACCCTTTTCGCCGCCCTCACCATTCAGAAGAAAGAGGGCGCAAAAGAGGTAGAGCAGAAGCAAATCGGGCAGGGCGTCACGCTCCCTGAATCCTTTGAGCCGTTCACTTTTTTCACGAACTGCGATGCCATAGACGCAGCCCTTGAAGAAATCAAGAAGGATGTGCAAGGGCGTACAAATGGCCTTAATGAGCATGAAGTTATAGAAGTGCTGGATGAAGATGCCGAGCAGATGAAGGCTGAACTTTACGCAGCCCTCTATCCAGGCATTTCCATTGCCCACCCCTTAGACCCGTCCTATTTCGTGCAATACGCTGACGTGAAGGATGGGCGGGCAGTGTTACCCGAAAACCTCGCTGAGCTTGTGGCCAAGGAAACAGCCCTCTATGCCCTCACTGAAAAAGGTATCATTGCTCGTGACGTTCACACACAACTGGCCGAACAGATAAACGGCTTTTTGGCCTGTGTGCCAGCCCTGAAGGTTTCAGACATTACCACACTCTTCGACGTGGATGCCGACGGCAAAGTCTTTGCCCAGCCACTGGACTATGACCTACTGACAGCTAAATAAATAAACAATCAATTAAGTAAAGAATATGAAAGAGTTAAGTGAAGAAAGAAAAGGCTTTCTAGACCGCTTTACAGCGATGGAGGCCGCCGAGCAAGAAATTGCAAAAAGTGAGCAGCTTAAAAACAAGCTCGAAGAACTCAGACAGGAATTTGACGAAATGGTTGAACGTGCCTACGAAAAGGCAGTAGGAGACAAAATCGAAGAATTACAAGCCGAAGTCCGCACGGGGAATTGCACACCCGAAAGACTTGAAGAGATAGAGGAACTATCTAAGAACCCCGAAAAATTAGGAATTGACCGCGAAAAATGCCAATTTCTCCCCGAGGATATGCAGCGCGCCATTGAGATTGCCGCCCTTCTGAAAGACACGGATAAACTGCTGGAACCTTACGCAGACTTCGCCGAGTTGATGAAAGGCTTTTCGGATAGGAACGCGAACAAGGCTAACGGCTAATTCGGCAAAGTCAATACGATGGAGAGCTTCACGTTAGAACAGCAGGCAGCGCACGCCTTAGCAGACCTTTTGGCAACCATTCAGGAACTCAAAGGGGCAGAGGCCGTGCCTGCCTTGCTGGAACTTACAGAGGTACTGGCAGGGGCTATGAACGAACAGGCAGCAGGCGTGGCGGCATTGCAAGCGATGAGCGTCACGGACGTAACATCCGACAAATCGCTTTTCGCTGAGATAAGGGAGCGTTTTTTGCGTCCGCTGGCAGGCGACCACACCTATTCGGGATGTTTCGCAGCCATAACCGATGCCGTCAGGACGGTTGGGATGATGCAAAGCCTTCTAGAATCATACTCGCTATTTTGGCAGACACTAATAGAAGGTGCCAAAAAGGGCATTGCCATTCCGTTTCGGGACGTGCTGGATGAGGTGCGCACCCTTCAGGGCTTTTTTCTTGAACGCTATGCCGATAGCTAAAGAAAAAGCCCCTGCCGTGACTATTCGGCGGGGACTTTCTCCAGTAAAAACTCCACTGGAATACGGAGAAAAAAGTAACACGCAAGATTTTCCTGCGCAGCACAAAAGTACCACCAAAAAAGATGCTCTAACGTATTTGCAAGAAGAATTTATAAACTAATTATACCCTGAGAATTTCCTATTAATTCCTCTAAATGCTCAGACAGGCCGAAATAAGTCAAAAAATCATTTGCAATTATTGGTTTTGTAAAATGCTGATTCTATTATATTTACAAGAAATTGCACCCGCGTCTACGAAGCGCGTGGTACTTTTCGCGTAATTAACTAAAAAAGTGCAAGTTACAACAAAACCAAAAAAATCCCTTGCAATTAATTTGCAACATTTTTTTTCTTAATAGTTTCCTATTAATTTTAATAGAACGGGTTAAACGTAAGCGAGTTATGAATAAAATTCTTGAAAGTTTTTTTGAAAAAAGTTTTGTCGTATGAAAAGAAACCACTACCTTTGCACCATCCTAAATTCACGACACATGAGAACCCCAAACCAAATTACCCCTTGCATGGTGGCGTCAGCGGAAACGCCCGCACGGCTCGTTGTGAAGCCGAGGACACCTAAACAGGGGGTTTTCATTTCCTAAATTCACAACAAAAATGGAAAAGACAAAGAAAGTCGCCAGCA
>JAEEGL012911477.1_pt1 | contig 23522 bp, 13 predicted proteins | sample 9134231 | NCBI WGS metagenome assembly JAEEGL01 (sample SAMN16246548, study PRJNA631951) | gut metagenome | biome: gut microbiome; feature: rumen; material: fiber-attached | host: Bos | place: Iran: Karaj | collected 2018-10
GATTCAAACGCTTTTGTCATTGTGGAGCCGACCGTTTTGCTGATTGCGTTGATCTCTTCGTTTTCCGTGAGCATTGAGCGGTAATCGTTGTCGCAAAGGATATAACCGACCTGATCGTTGCAAAGGCCGAAACAGATCAGACGTTCAGCGCCGCAGTTCTCAGCCCAGGGAGCAAATGTCCATTCTTTGCCGGTCCAGCTGTCCGCCGCAGACACCGCCCCGCCCCAAAGAATTGCAGGTTCGATCTCACCGGGCACAAGCGCAACGCCGAGCGTGCCGCCGAGTTCCATATAACCGAGCTCAGTCACGACCGTGTAACCGAGACCCTTGCGGCACATGACGCTTGCAAGCAGGCCCTCGCGTCCGGCAATGATGTGGATGGGGTTGCTCACAGGCAGCGTCACTTCCTTGAACGCAAGGTTCAGCAGCGGAGGGAGCTTTTGCTCTTGTTTGATTTCAATCAACTTTTTGCCGAGCGTTTCACCCATGGCGATCGCCCTTGCGTTCGCTTCGCCGTCGGGATCGTAGGTGAATTGATTCCCATAGCTGGAGATTGCGAGTTCCGCGCCCTGAATAAAGACGAAATCGGCGCCGGCGGTCTCCTTGACATACTGTTCAATATAATGCGGATAATCTGCGGACAGTGCTTTGCTGCCGGAGCTGACCGTCACGGGATGGATGCAGGTCTGCCCCACCCAGATCTCGCTGCGCGTCTGATCATTTGGCACAAAACGAAGGCGATGGAACAGCCCGTCGAACGCCTGGGGATCGCGTTTGTCGCAGATGTATTTGCTGATGTCAACGTTTCCATAAGAGAGCGTGCCCTCGGTCAAGGACTCCACAGCCTCCTTGACCGTCTTGACAACGGCGCTGTAGAGTTCTTCCATAAAGACCGGGTTGCGACCGACGACCAGATGCTTTCCGCCGAGCAGGATGTCCGCCGGGTTTTTGAAAAGCGCGGGCACGATCGGCGCGCCGAGGCCGAGGGTGTCGATGCAGGAATGCTGATGCAGTGCGGAAACGTTGATCGAATCAATGCCGTGTTCCTTTGCATAATCAGAAAGACGGCTGCGGATCTCCAAAACGTCGCCGCGGGTCAGGCCGAAGCCGTCGATGGAGGAATAAGTGATCGTTGTGGTGCCGTCAGACAGCGCAAAGGTGTTGACGCCTTGATCGTCCAGCACTTTTTGCGGAGAGTTGCCTTCGGTTGCGGCAAGCGCGCCGGCAATGTAATACTCCCCGCTTGTGGGGTCGATCTTTTCAAGAAAGGACGCTTTGGAAAAGCCCATGCTCCATGCTGCTCCGTCGGCGGGAGCGGCATCAAAAGATTCTTTGCCAGTATAGAAGTTTTCAGGCGTATAGTTTTTCAGCGCCGGCACTTTTCCGACCCAGTTGAGCCCGGGGATCAGCGCGTTGAGGACAGCGCCGAGACCGACGATCAATCCGTCCACCGCCTGATAGAACCGGTGCTCCACCGTTTCTTTGAAGGAAAAGTTCGTATCTGTCCGTCCGCCGAGTGCCGAGACCGGCAGCAAGAACGCAGAAAACGCAAGTATGAGCGCAAGCAAAAGCGCAACGGCTTTTTTCGTGTTATGCATCTTTCAAGCCCTCTTTTCGTTCACCTTTTCTTCATTATAAAAGACAGCCGGAAAAAATGCAATTTCAAAATTGTAAACTTCCGCCGTTTTTTGCAAAAAAAGCCTTGCATTCGGCGAGGAATTGTGATAAACTATGTGCAATAACGCGATGAAAAAGAGAGTAGACCCAATCGGCGCTCAGAGAGAAGCGGTCAAAGGCTGCAAGCCGCTTTGCGTGACGAAACGGTTGAAGTTCACTTTGGAGCGGCGCGGTTGAACCCACAGTAGGCTGCGACGAGTCATCCCCGTTAACGGATGCAGAAGTGTTTGCTTCCTGAAAGCAAAAATCAGGGTGGTACCGCGGAGTTTTTGTAAATTTCGTCCCTGTGACAGGTTTGTCACAGGGCGTTTTCTTTTGAAGAAGAAAGGATTGATCGTATGAAAGAACAACTCGAAGCGATCCGTGCGGTTGCAAAAGACGTTTTGCAGTCGGCCACGTCGGTGCAGGAGCTTGACGCAGCGCGCGTCAAATATCTTGGCAAAAAAGGCGAGCTGACTGCGATCCTCAAGCAGATGGGCAAGCTTTCCGCCGAAGAGCGTCCCGTGATCGGCCAGCTTGCAAACGAGATCCGCGCCGATCTCGAAGCGCGCATTGCCGACAGCATGGAAAACATCAAGGCGCGCATGCTGGAAGAAAAGCTCAAAGCGGAAAAAATCGACGTGACGATGCCGTCTCAAGCGAAACCGCTCGGTCACAAGCATCCGCTGTCCATCGTTTTGGACGAAGTGAAAGAGATCTTTTACGGCATGGGCTTTTCCGTGGCCAGCGGTCCGGAAGTTGAATGGGATTACTATAATTTTGAAGCGCTGAACATTCCGAAGAACCACCCCGCCCGCGACACGCAGGATACGTTCTATATCACGGAAAACATGCTGCTTCGCACCCAGACCTCGCCCTGCCAGATCCGCGTGATGGAACAGCAAAAACCCCCGATCCGCGTGATCGCGCCCGGCCGTGTTTACCGTTCCGACGCCGTTGACGCCACCCACTCCCCCATCTTCCATCAGATCGAAGGTCTTGTGGTCGACAAGGGCATCACGATGGCCGACCTCAAGGGCAATCTTGAATCCTTTGCAAAGAGCCTTTACGGCGAAGACACAAAGATCCGTCTGCGCCCGCACCATTTCCCGTTCACCGAACCCTCGTGCGAGATCGACGTTTCCTGCTTCAACTGCGGCGGCAAGGGCTGCCCGATGTGCAAAGGCGAAGGCTGGATCGAGATCCTCGGCGGCGGCATGGTCCACCCGAAGGTGCTCAAAAACTGCGGCGTTGATCCCGACGTTTACAGCGGTTTCGCGTTCGGCATCGGACTGGAACGTCTTGTCATGTTCCGCTTCAACATTGACGACATGCGTTTGCTTTATGAAAACGATGTCAGATTCCTGAATCAGTTTTAAGGAGGCGACACAGAATGAATACATCGAAAAAATGGCTGCTTGATTTTGTGGACCTCGACTGCACCGACAAGGAATTTGCAGACGAAATGACCCTTTCCGGTTCCAAGGCGGAAGCCTTTGAAAAGGAAGGGAGCGAACTTTCCAATATCGTCACCGGACGCATTGAATCGCTGGAGCGTCACCCGGATTCCGACCACATGTGGATCTGCATGGTCAATGTTGGCAAAGACGAAAACCTTCAAATCGTTACCGGTGCCCAAAACCTTTCCGTTGGCGACGTTGTTCCCGTTGCGCTTGACGATTCCGTTGTGCACGGCGGCAAGCACATCACCAAAGGCAAGCTGCGCGGTGTGGAAAGCAGCGGCATGCTCTGCTCGCTTGGCGAACTTGGTCTGACGGCCCACGATTTCCCCTATGCGATCGAAGACGGCATTTTCGTGCTCGGCGACGACTGCGACAAAACGCTCGGCATCGATATTCGCGAAGCGATCGGACTCAACGACACCGTGACGGAGTTTGAAATCACCTCCAACCGTCCGGACTGTCTGTCGGTCATCGGTCTTGCACGCGAAGCAGCCGCCACCTTCCAGACGCCGCTTAAGCTGCACAACCCGGTTGTGAAAGGCAGCGGCAAGGACGTCAACGATTTTCTGTCGGTCGATATTCTCAACCCCGAGCGTTGCTACCGGTATTGCGGCGCCGTGGTGGAAAACGTCCGCGTCAAGCCCTCGCCGCGCTGGATGCGCGAGCGTCTGCGTGCGTGCGGTGTGCGCCCGATCAACAACATTGTGGATATCACGAACTACGTCATGCTCGAATACGGTCAGCCGATGCACGCATTTGATCTGCGCTTTCTCAAGGGCAACAGCGTGATCGTGCGCACGGCGAAGAGCGGCGAACAGATCACAACACTCGACGGCGTGGAACGCACCCTGGACGAGAGCATGCTTGTGATTGCGGACGCCGAAAAGCCCGTTGCCGTGGCCGGCGTCATGGGCGGCGAATACAGCGGTATCATGGATGACACGAACACGATCGTGTTTGAATCCGCCTGCTTCAACGGTCCCACGACGCGCATCACCGCCAAAAAGCTCGGCATGCGCACCGAGGCGAGCGGTCGGTATGAAAAAGAACTGGACCCAGCTTCCTGCATGCCCGCGATTCTGCGCGCGCTGGAGCTGGTGGAACAGCTCGACGCCGGCGACGTGATCTCCGGCATCATCGACTGCGATAAATCCAACCGCACTCCGCGCACCCTGCCGTTCAAGCCGGAATGGGTCAACGAATTCATCGGCATCAACGTGAGCGCCGAAGAACAAAAAGCCATTCTTGAGCGCATCGACTTCAAGGTGGAAGACGGCACGATTTATATTCCGTCTTTCCGCGGCGACATTGAGCACCAGGCTGACGTTTCGGAGGAGATTGCCCGCTTCTACGGCTATCAGAACATCCCCAACCGTCCGCTGTCCGGCGTTGCCAACGCCAAAATGACCGACGCGCAGAAGCTCGAACGCCGCATTTCGGCAGCGCTGCTCGGCTGCGGTCTTTCCGAGATTGCAACGTTCTCTTTCATCAGCCCGAAGCATTACGACAAGATCCGTCTGCCGAAGGACAGCAAAAAGCGGAACAGCGTGGTCATCAGCAACCCGCTCGGCGAAGACACCAGCGTCATGCGCACCACGGTGCTGCCGTCGATGCTCGACGTGCTCTCGCGCAACTACAACAACCGCAACGAAAGCGCAAAGCTGTTTGAAATCTCCAACGAATATATTCCGAACGGCACCGAACAGCTGCCGGACGAAAACCAGATGGTCACCATGGGCATGTATGGCGAAGGCTGCGACTTCTTTACGCTGAAAGGCGTTGTGGAAGAGCTGCTGTATGCCTGCGGCGTGGACGACTATGACGTTGCCGCCGTGACGGACGACCCGACCTTCCATCCGGGCAGAACCGCCGAGATTACGGTGGACGGCAAGCGGATTGCGCTGCTGGGCGAAGTGCATCCCGCCGTGCTCGCAAATTATGAGATCGGCGTAAAGGCATATCTGGCGCAAGCCGACTTTGCGTCGCTGCTCGCGCTCGGCAACACCGACCGCAAATACACCCAGCTGCCGCGCTTCCCGGCATCCACCCGCGACCTTGCGTTCGTTTGCGACATTGATCTGCCGGTGCTGGGTCTGGAAAAGAAGATCGGCGAAGCGGTCGGCAAGATTCTGGAAGAGATTTCGCTGTTCGACGTCTATGTTGGCGCGCAGATTCCGCAGGGCAAAAAGAGCGTTGCGTTCTCGATCAAGATGCGCGCGGCTGACCGCACGCTGACCGACGAAGAGGCCGACGCAGCCATGAAGCGCGCCATTAAGGCGCTCAAGCTGCTCGGCATTGAGCTGCGCTCCTGATCATTGAAACAATGCAAAAGCGTGTGTCGTATAAACGGCGCACGCTTTTTTGTGTTTTTCGTCAATTGGAAAACCTATCCGATTATGCTATAATACAGCCTGAGGTGATAGAAATGAAAAAAAGGCTCCCTGTCTTACTGCTGACGGCTTTGTTGGTGCTTTTGCTTTGTGCCTGCAGCAACACGCCGAACACCGCCGTGCTGCATGAACTGATTCCGGACACGAACAAGGCGTCGTTCAGCTGCCGGTATACGACCTTGTCTGCCAAAAAGCGCAACAGCACCAACGCCTGGCGCCACGGGATGGTCAGCGGCAACGGGATGCAGGGCTTTGTGGAAAGCGGCGACCCGTACAGCGACAGCTTTATTTTCCAGAACATGTATTTCATTATGCCGAACGTCAACGTGCGGTACTGCCCCGTGACGAGCGACGAGCTCGAGCCGGTGCGTCAGGCGATTGTGAAGGGTGAAAACATCACTGACAACGCCAGCTACGACGACGTCTACCGGTTCCATCCCGGCGGCGCGCTGCGGCTGGACATGGATGGCAAGGGCAAGCGCAATTATATCCGCTACACAGACTATCTCACGTCGCAAGTCGGCGTCTATTTTGAAAACAAAGAAGGCAACTGGCTGCGCACGTCGTTCACGTCAATGGCGGACGACGCGGTTATCACGAAGCTCGCGCAGTCAAGTGACGGCGAAAAGCTGAATCTGACGCTCAGCTTTGACGACCTCTCCGTGATGACAAACTTCGGCGCGAGCGACGAAACAAACCTGGCATACAAAAAGATCGTATCTGACGAAGCGGACTGCCTTGCGCTGATTGCGCACTATCCGGATTATGAAAACAGTGAGCTGCGAAACGGCGGCTATGCCACGCTGACGTACGTGATCACCGTCGGCGGCACACGGGAAAAGGTCGAAGTGCCGAAGCTGACGGAGGAAACGCAGTTCAGCGGCAGCAACTGCGGCATCCGGATTGCGGATGCGCAGGAAGTATATCTGCTCACGTTGTCCGGACGCACGGACAATATGGGCGCGTTTGACGCATTCGCCGGAACACAGTCGTTCCCCCTGCTCGACGAGCTTTATGCAAAAACTTTGGCGGTTGCCGAAAAATACGGCAGCGGCGGCGGCTTCGATTACGACGCCGCGCTGCAAAACCATCTTGCCGTTTATACACCGCAGTTTGGCGCCGTGTCGCTTTCGCTCGGAGAAGGCAGCCCGCTGCCGAACGAAACGCTGCTTGCAAAGCAGAAGGGCAAATCGCAGATCCGCGCCGATCTTGCCGTGCGGACCTATTACGCCGGACGCTATGCGTATCTTTGCGCCGGTGGTGTGTCCACCCCGCGTCTTTACGGCATGTGGACCGGCGAATTCAACACCGGCTGGGGCAGCAAATATACGATGGACGCAAACGTGAATCTGCAGACGTCGTCGCTCAACACCGGCAATATGCCGCGGCTTGTGGACGGGTACGTCAGTTTTCTGCTGCGGCAGATGCCAGACTGGGAGGAAAACGCAACGGCGACCCACGGTTTTGACGACGCGATTCAGGCGCCGGTCAATTCCGACGGCGACAAAGCGGTCATCACCGAAACCTGTTACCCGTACCCGTTCCGTTACTGGAACGCCGGCGCGTCGTGGATGCTGCAGCCGCTGTATGAATCGCTGCAGTGCTACGGCGATCTGGAGCTGGAGCTGTCTGACGCCTATGATCTTGACGCGCTGCGCAGTGTGCTGTCGGTATCAAAAGACGATCTGACCGACGCGCAGATTGATGCAATCCGCGCACGCGGCACGCTGAAGCTGACGCGCGACATCCTGCTGCCACTGCTGGAAAAGAGCGTCAACTACTGGAAGCAGCTGCTTACGCCGGAATACTACACCGACAAAGACGGCGGCATCCATTTTGAACAAGGGAAAACGTCGCTCGCGCCCGACGAATATTATTGCATTCTCCCCTCTTATTCGCCGGAAAACAACCCGGCAAACTATCCGAGTCCATCTGACGCAAACTGTGCGATCGACATCGCCGCGTGCCGCGACAATCTGCTTATGCTGCGCGACGTGCGGCTGCGGCTCAACAAAGACGCCGACACAAGCGATCTCGACGCGCTGCTTAAAAAGCTACCGCCGTATCTTTATGACGAGACCGGCGCACTCAAGGAATGGGCAACCACACTGTTCACTGAAAACAACGAGCACCGGCACCTGAGCCATTTGTACTGTGTGTGGCCGCTGTTTGAAACGCAGCACGACGACGCCCTCAAAGACGCGTGCCTGCAGGCCATTGCCAACCGCGAAAGCGAAAACGAAGCCAGCCACGCGCTGGTCCATCGCGCACTGATTGCGGCACGGCTCAAGGACAACGAGAGCTTTACTGCTGCGCTGCTGAAGCTGATGAACCACCGCATCCGCTATGATTCATTGATGACGAACCACGACTATGACCGCGGCAGCTGCTATTGCACCGACTTCTGCATCGGCTATCTCGGCATGATCAACGAGAGCCTGGTGTATTCCGATGAAAATTCCATTGAGCTTTTGCCGAGTGTTGCAAGCAGCGGCTTCAGCAAAGGAGAAGTCACCGGACTGCGCACACGCTGCCGCGCCGTGGTGCAGTCGATGCAATGGGATCTTGATGCCGGTACGGTCAGCGCGACGATTCTGCCGGAGGAAGACAGCAAGCTCACAATCAGCTGTCCGCGCGGCGGCGAACCGCAGCTTCTGACATGCAAAGCGAACGAACCGGTCACGGTGACGTTTGAGATCGGATGATGAAAGGAACACATAAAAAGAGCAGCTCGGCGAGCTGCTCTTTTTTATCATCGGTTTTATCTGTTCGCGATCAACTGCTTGATAAACGCGAGGATCGTTTTGAAGAAGCGCAGGATCATATCTTTCCAATCGACGTTTTTGAAGATGACCGTGCCGCTGTCCAATTCTTCTGCATTGTCGGCGGTCATCGGCACAAGTGTGTCACCGTTGTCCTCAGGGCCGGTATACACCATATACTGCGGCGCAGTCGGATCGGTGAAGACGGTCATCTCGCCGTTTGCCTTGAGGAATTTCAGCATGAAATCGTGGATGATTTTCGGGAATTCCGTGTGGCCGCTGCCATAGATGAACCATGTGGTATCCGGCAGCAGGCAGGTGGACGCGTCGACCATCTTATCGGGTGAGATGTATTTCGCAGTGCCGTTCTTCTCTGCGTCGGCAATGTACTTGTCACTCAGTGTGGAGCCGTATTTTGCGGTGGTCGCGCCGAGCGATTCCACTTTCAACGAGACGGAGTTGTCGCCGATTTCGTTGTTCGTTTCACAAAACGGCTGCACCTGGAAATCGCCGTATTTTGCATAGTTTGCAAACTTCACACCCGCCGCAATACCGTTTTTGATGATTTCAGGCACACGCTGACGCACCTTCACATCATAATTGTCGAGCTTTGCAAGCAAGCCTGCATATTCTTCCTCATAACCACCGAACACGCCTTCCCGCGCTTTTGCGTAGTGATCGGGACCGACAAGCGCCCAGATACCGGGCATCGTGCCATAGGTTTCACGAAGCATGTAGACAATCAGTTCTTTATAGATTTTCGGTGCAAGCACCTGGAGGCCGGCAAGTCCTGCGTCAAGCAGCATGGTGTCGCCGGTGAATTCGAGCGCAGCATCGATCAGTTCGTTGGTCATCTGATCTTCAATTTTGTAATCAGGCGGCAAATTCTGCTTGAAACGGCGCAGCGCTGCAGAATCAAACTGCATTTCGTTGGCGAACAACGCATTCATCAAATCCACACCGGACGCAGACTGCACATAGATTTCGACACAGTTTACATCGTTATAGCCGTATTCAGCAAGATAGGCCATAATCACATTGACGCCCTCACAGCGGCCGACAAGATTAATCTTATCAGCATGCTCTCTCGTCTTTACCATTTGAATAAAACGGTTCAACTCTTCGGCATTGACAAACGGATCCAGCCGCCAGTCCTGATAAAAGTTGTTCGAGCGCAGCTTGTAGGAACCATCACCATATTTGTCGGTGCCCCAGTTCCAGAAGCTCTTGTCGTTATGAGAACCGTCGGAGGCTTCGCCGTTCTTGTCCAGTGCATAGCCGCCATAAACAGGCAGCACAACTTCAAAGAACTTCGCACGATAGGCATCCCATGCTTCGGGTGTGTCTTCTTTCACGGCCGTGATAAAGGACGGCATACACTGTTTGACAGCGTCAGCCAAAAAGCCCTCCGGCATACTACCGCCGTCAAAAATTTTTGTTCCGTCGGGCAAATAGATGTGTTCCCCCTGTCCCTGCAAATAGATGTTCGGGATGTCTGTGCCCTGCTTTTCCGCGGCAAATGCCGGAATCGCGAGCGTCAGCAGCAAAAAAAGACAAAGTATGGTTGAAATTGCTTTTTTCATGGTAAGGACTCCTCTCATTTAATATCATGTTCATTTTAGTGTACAAATTTTATAATATAGTGAACAAATTATGAACTGGGTTAGAGAATCTATCTGCGTGTTTATGCAGAATGAACAAAGCCGCGCAAGATAATTCTCGCACGGCAAAATGTCTTAGAATCAATGAGAGAAAATTATTTTTTGAAAAGTTTGGTAAAGAAACGAATGATCTTTGCCAGGAACTTAAAGAACGCGTCCAGTGGGCTGACTGGATATTGCTTGGTGGAATCCTCGGTATCGTCCGCCGTGAGGATCGGCGTCAGCGTACCCCTGGCACTGTCGCTGGATTCGTCGTTGGTCGGGGTGAACTGCAGGAACTGGGTGAACTTCGCGTCGGTTTTCACCGTCATGCCCGGTGTGTTGACAAACGCAACCATCAGATCGTTGACGCAGTCCGGAAACGCTTTATGCTCCAGATCCTTGATGAACCACGTGGTGTCGGGGAACAGCGCGGTGGAGGCGTCGATCTTGCCGTCAGCGGAGATATAGTTGTCCTTGCCCGCGGCGGTCTGTGCTTTGATATACTTGCTGTCAAGCTTTGCGCCGGAGGACGCAACCGTTGCGCCGAAGGAGGCAAGACCGGCCGTGACGTATACGTCGGATTCCAGACCGGCATCTTCCGACAGCGGGAAACACGGGAAGCCGTATTTTGTGACGACGCCGATTTGCACTTTGTCTTCAATGGATTTCAGGAAGCCGTGGGTATCCTGCACGATGGCGGCATATGCGTCGATCTGATCGATCAGACCCGCATAGTCGTCCTCGCAGCCATTGAAGACGAACGCTTTGGCATCCTCCACATATTCCGGGCTGATCATGGACCAGTAGGACGGGAAGGTGGCGAAGGATTCCTTCACGATGCGCGGAATCACGTCGTCTTTCACGTTGCCGACAATCTTTTCGGCAAAATCCGCACCCACACCGAGCACGCCGATCTGGTCGAACAGCGACAGCGTGGTCATAATGAGATCGGTGGTATCTTCATCGCGGATGATGAAGTTATTCTCGTCCCGGAAATAGCTGATGAAGCGATCCAGCGCGCCGGCTTCAATGGTGATGTTGCCGGTAAACAGCGCATTCATCACGCCGATGCCGTCGATCATGGGAGCGTAGAACACACAACTGTTCACTTTATCTGTGCCGTAGTTGTACAGATACGCATAAGCAATGTTGCAGCCCAGGCAGCGGGAAATGATGTTGACCTTGGTTTTGCCTGTTTTTGCAAGCACGGCGTCGATGACCCCGGCGAGCTCGTCCGCCAGCGTCATCGGCGACAGACGCCAGTCATATACCCAGCGGTAGACAGGCGCAGTGCCGGTGGTGGTATTGATCGTGTTCGCGATATTGTTGATATTGTTGCGCCAGTTGCGGGCAGGGCTCGGCGCGGATCCGTCGGTCACCTGTCCGTTATTGTCGAGTTTCACGTCCTTGTACAGCGGCGCAATCGTGTCATAGAGTTTGTCGTTATAGGTGGAATAATCGCCGGAGATCATGCCGAGACCATACTCTTTCAGCAGATCCTTCAGATTGTTCTTAACAATATCAAGAACCTCGACTTCAAGGCCGTAGATTTTGGTGCCATCCGGACGGAACAGCGAACATCCCTGGCCTTCGATATAGACGATCGGGTACACATCCTGCGCGGCAAACGCGGGCACTGCCATTGCAAGCAGCATCAGGACACACAACAGAACGGAAATTAACTTCTTCATATAAATTGCACACTCCTCCAAATATCCTCTACTATTCTCTAATTAATTATAATCAAGCACCTTTATATATTTGTTAATAAGATATGAATATTTTTTTACCTGTCGTAAATATTTCAGCGTTAGATTTAGTCAATTTGAGCAAAAAACAGGCGCCCGTGTTCGGACGCCTGCGCTGATCTGATGAAATCTATGTTACGCGAAGATCTTATTCTTGATCATATCCGCTGCCTTCGCTGCAGCCGGCTGGGCTTCGGCTTTGATGTTCTTCACCGTGTTGATGAGGATCTTGCCTGCGCCGGAGAAAGCGCTCTTGAACACTTCGCGGGTCTGCGGTTCCACAGCCTTCCAGGCTTTCACGGCGCCGCCTGCCGCAGTGCCGATATGCTGCACGAGTCCCGTCAGCGTGACCTGCCCGGTCGCTTCGATCAGCTTGTTGGCAACGGTGTCGACCACAGCGGCCTGCACGTCGGTCACCTTGCTGACGATGCCGGAAAGCGCAACGTCGGTAATTTTTGCGAGCGTGTCCACGTCGGGACGCGTTTGCAGCGTGCCGTTCACAATCTGCCACGATTTGAGGTCGTGCTGCATCGGACCGAGCGGCAGACTGCTTGTGACGGTGGTATAGTCGTAGTCGTGCGCAAGCATCATGCCGACAAACGAGGAGTGCGGCACCAGATGGCGGTAGCGCGGCAGAATGGACGCATAGGCCGGCGTGTGGAACAGCGAGTAATCGTAAAAGCCGGGACCGTCGTTGTTATAGACGGTGCGGATGCGCGCACGGATGGCGTCGCTTGTCTGCAGTGCGGCATAGAGCGCGAGATGTCCGCCCTTGCTGTGTCCGCAAAGGATAATGTCGCCGTTGAACGCGGCAGCAGCTTTTTCCAGATAGTCGAGTGCCAGCGCGTAGGACGGAATCTCCTTGCGGGCAAAGATGTCGAGATCCTCTTTCCAGCCGAGGATCGTGTCGTCCGTGCCGCGGTAGACGATGACCATGGTGCCGTCGGGCAGCAAAAACGTGCCTGCGCCGAACTGCACGGCAGGATCTGCGGACAGCACTTCCTTGACACCGACAAGCTTCATTTCGGCAAACCGCGGCTGCACCGCCATGCGCATGATGTTGTGGCTGCCGTCGGCAGGGATCATCAGCCCGAGCTTTTTATGCTGATAGCCACGCGAGGCAAACACGTCGTTGCATGCCGTTGGGAACGGCACGGGCTCGGCGGCAAAGTTTTCGCTGACCACGCGCTCAAAAGGCATATAGAAAATCTGGCAGAACAGCAGATTGTCTGCGTCGCCGAACGGTACGTCACGGAACGAATGCATTCCGCTTGTTTCAATATATTCTTTCACTCCCGGCATAATGGTTTCCTCCGTTTAGCTCTTTTTGTTTTATTCTAACACACAGTTCAAAGTCTGTCAATCTTGACATTCCGTTTTTTCGGCATTATAATAGCCACAAAGAACCAATGAAAGGAATCGATGATTATGAAACGTTTGATCGCTGTGCTTTTGAGCCTCACACTATTGTGCGGCACCTGCGCTTTTTCTGCTTCCGCGCTTTGGTTTTGTAAAGATCAGCCCGCAGAAGAGCCTGTTTTTGAAAAGATCGACACCGAATATCCGTTCGTGCTTGTGCGCGGGATGGATTTCGGCGGCCTATTATTTTCGCCCGGCACCGAAGAGGCCAAACCTGTGATGGGCGATCCGGACGTAAAGTTGATTGTGCGCAGTGTGGCAAACGCGCTGTTCAAAGGTCTGTTGGCCGACAACTGGGATCGGTTCACCGATGAAGCGCTTGCCATTGCGGACAGCATTTTGGGAAACATGGCGCTGACGAAGGACGGCCTTCCCCAGTTTGACACAGGTGTGGAGCAATATCCGGAATCACTCGCCCACTATCCGGAATATACGGAAAAGCTGGGCAACGGTGTGGAGGAAGGTTTGCTCAAACGCGCCGTGCAAACCTATGGCGCAGACAAGGTGTATTATTACAATTACGATTGGCGCATTGATCCGTTTGTGCACGCCGAACGGCTGCATGATCTGATTGAAACGGCAAAGAAAGATCATGGCGCCAAAAAAGTCAATCTGGTCTGCTGCTCTATGGGCGGCATCCTGACGGATTCCTATCTTTACAAATACGGCGCAGGCAGTCTGCACCGCGTGCTGTTTATTTCCTCCACCTTCAGCGGTACCTATGTGACGAGCGATCTGCTCAACGGTCGCGTCAAGGTGTATGGCGATCAGCTCTATCAGTTTTTGACCTTAAAGCTCGATCTGAACCCCGTCACGGCGTTTTTGCTGAAGGCCGTATACAAGATGGGGCTGTTCCGCGGCGTTGAAAAGCTGGCGAACAACGTGCTGATCCCCAAGCTCAAAGACCGCGTGTATGAGACTTATATGCGCGATATGTTCGGCACCATGCCGGTGCTGTGGGCACTGACGCAGCCCGAAGATCTCGATTCCGCGCTGGACTATATCTTCCACGGCAAAGAAAATGACTACAAAACCGTGATCGGCCTTGCAAAAGAATACAAGAAGATGAACCTGCAGCGCAACGATATGCTGCGGCGTATGCAGAAAGAAGGACTGGAGATCATTGTTGCCGCAAGCTACGGACTGCCGGTTGTGCCGTTTTATGAGCGCGGCAACGTGCAGGGCGACACCGTGTTGGAATCACCGCTGATGCTGGGTGGCGCCACCATGTCGGTGCTCGGCGAAAAGCTGCCGGACGATTATGTGCCGCAGGACAAGCGATTCTTCTCCCCCGACCGTGAGATCGATCTTTCCACAGCGGTCTTCCCCGAAACGACATGGGCACTGAAAGATGTTCCGCATGTCTTTACGTCATTTGCAACCGACTGTCAGGAAATGATTATGTGGATGCTGAACGAAAAGAACTGCCCCACCGTCTTCACCGATGCGCGCTATCCACAGTTTTTGCAATCAAACGGCAAGTTGGAGCTTTCACCGCTCAAATGATATGCATAAAACCGCTGTGTTTTGCAGCGGTTTTCATGTTTTTATCACAACAATCACATAATTGTCTGCTATAATACAGAAAAGGAGTTGATAATTATGAAACGTGTATTGACCTTTTTTCTCTGTTTGCTGATGCTGTGCGGACTGGCAATGCCCGTATTTGCCGTATCGCTGAACGAAGGCAATGGCGCACTCGACGCGCAGTTTCAGGACGGCACAACCAGTAAGGGACACGACTACGTCTATTATTCCCCCGTCAGGGGCGCCAACGACAGCGCACGCTATCCCCTGTTTATCTGGCTGCACGGCGCAGGCTCCGGCGGCGAAAAGAGGCAGCAGATTGCATGGTATGACATTGTGCGGTTTGCCTCCGACGAGTATCAGCAAAGATTTGAGCAGGGCGGCTGCTACGTGTTCGCGCCGCGTGACCCGGGCGTTGTGATGAGCTCCTGGGAAGCCAACGACACGTCCACGCTCAAGAGCACCATTGATGAATTTATCAGCAGCCAAAAGGGTCATATCGATATGGACCGCATCTATATTTCCGGCTATTCCACCGGCGGCTCCATGGTCTGGAACATGGCAACCGCCTATCCGAACTTCTTTGCAGCCGTGATTCCCGGCTCCGCGCTGCTGCAGCCGTCCACCACGTCGATGCAGCTGCTCAAGGACGTTTCCGTGTGGATCTTCTGCTGCGACAAGGATCCGTATGTTTCGGCACAGACCGTTTCCGCAAAGCCGGTGTTCAACGCGCTCAAAAGCGTGACGAACCGCCCGCAGGGGGTGCGCATTTCCGTGTTTTCACAGGCTGTGCTGCCCGATTACAGCAAAAAGCACGAAAACGGCGCGGTTGCCTGGGACTGCGAGCATTACACGTGGATGGCGATCACCAACGATATGCATATGTATGACGGTTCGGTCTATGCCTATCAGACAACGACCGACGGCAGGGGCAAAACGATTTCGTTCCCAACAGAGGGCGGATTTATCTCCTGGCTGACCCAGCAGCACCGCACGACGGAGAACTCCTCGTCCGGCGGCAAAAGCAAAAACGTGTTTTCCATCGTGTTCGGCTATATCCGTTCGTTTTTCATCCGCACGTTCAGCGTGATCCGCGGACTGTTTACGTTTTCCAGATAACCGCACAAAAAAAGAAGAGATGCCGCAGGGCATCTCTTTTTTTTCCGTTTGACGATTAAAGCTGTGTGTGCAAAACGGTTGCGCCGCGTTCCAGCGACACCACGCCCGTGCGGCACATTTCGATGATGCCGATGGGCTTGACCACATCGATGAATGCCTGAATTTTCAGCGGTTCGCCGGTCACTTCGATCACCATGGCGTCCACGGAATAGTCGATGATCTTGCCGCGATAGACGTCGGCGGCAGCCATGATCTCGCTGCGCGTTTCCGGATGGTTCGGCACCTTGACCAGCAGCAGCTCGCGTTCCACGTTCTGCTCTTTTTCCAGGAGCTTGACTTCCTTGACGTTGTGCAGTTTTTTCAGCTGGTTGATCAGCTGCTCGCGCGCATAGTCGTCGCCGTTGAGCGTAATCGTCATGCGCGAATATGCAGGGTCTTCCGTTTCGCCCACAGTCAGGGAATCGATGTTGAAGCCCTTGCGCATAAAAAGACCTGCCACACGCGTCAGCACGCCGTATTTGTTTTCCACATACACTGCAATTACACTTCTCATTTTTGTTCCTCCTGTGAAAAATCGATGATCAGTTCATCCATGGAGCCGCCCGGCTGCTGCATCGGCAGCACAGGCTCGTCGATATCGACCGGCACCTCGATCAGATACGGTCCGTCGCTGTGCAGCGCAGTCTGCAGCGCTGTGCGGAACGACGAAAGATCGCTGACCCGCTGTGCGTTTGCGCCGAACGCTTTTGCAACGCCGACAAAATCGGTCCGTCGGTTGAGCGTTGTTTGCGCGTAGCGTCTGCCGAAAAAGAGCGTTTGCATCTGGCGCACCAGTCCGAGCGTTCCGTTGTTGAGCAGCACGATGACAACCGGAACACCGCAGCTCACTGCCGTCGCAAGCTCGGTCAGGTTCATGCCGAAGCTGCCGTCGCCGGTTACAAGAATGCTGCGGCAACCGGTGCCGATGCTCGCGCCGATTGCGGCGCCGAGACCGAAGCCCATGGTACCGAGACCGCCGGATGAAATGAACTTGCGCGGGCGCGAAAGCGCAATATTCTGCGCCGTCCACATCTGATGCTGTCCGACGTCTGTGGCAATGATGGTCTCGTCGTCCTTGCACGCATTGATCACGCCGATCAGGTCGGCAGGATCCGGCAATGCGCTCTGTCGGTCTCCCACTGCATGCGCCGCTTCCCACTGTCTGGTTTTGAGCGATGCAACGGTCTGCATCCACTGCGGATGCGTCTGCGGCTCCACCGCGTCCGCAATTGCGTTGAGCGCTTGGGTGATATCGCCGATCATGCCGATCGTGACCCGGACGTTTTTGTTGATTTCGGAAAGGTCTGTATCCAGCTGGAGAATCACCGCGTCTTTGCAGTATTTTCCGGGATCTCCGGTGGCGCGGTCGGAAAAACGAACGCCGATGCCGAAAACGAGATCGGCCTGCTGATTGGCAAGATTCGACGCGAGCGCACCGTGCAAGCCCTCCATGCCGAGAAAGCGCGGCTCCGCACGCGGGATGGCAGACAGACCCATCAGGGAGCAGCCGATACAGGCGTCAAGCTTTTCGGCAAGCGCCACGACCTGTTCCCCGAGCCCGCATGCCGCTGCGCCGCCGCCGATATACAAATAGGGACGCCGGGCTTTTTGCAGCAGCGAGACTGCCTGCGCGATCTGCACATCCGGCACCTTCGGCGTCGGAAACGGATCGACAACCGGCAGCGGGACATAATCGCATGGCGCCAGCTGGATATCCTTCGGAATGTCGATCAGCACCGGACCCGGGCGCCCGCTTTTGGCGATGCGGAACGCTTCGCGGATTGTTTCCGCCAGCTCGTCCACGCTTTGCACGAAATAATTGTGTTTGGTGATCGGCAGCGTGATGCCGGTGATATTGATTTCCTGAAACGCGTCTTTGCCGATCTGCCGGGTCGGCACGTTGCCCGTGATGGCAACAAGCGGCACGGAATCGAGCATCGCCGTGGCAAGTCCCGTAACAAGGTTCGTTGCGCCCGGACCGCTGGTTGCAAGGACAACGCCGACCCTGCCCGTGGCGCGGGCATACCCGTCCGCTGCATGGGCGGCTCCCTGCTCATGCGCGGTCAGAATATGGCGGATCTTGCTTTGCGCCTGAAACAGCGCGTCATACAGATCCACCACCATGCCGCCCGGATAGCCGAACACCGTGTCGACCCCCTGTTCGATCAGGATCTGCACGGTCAGCTGCGCACCGTTGATGATTTGTTTCTTTTTTCTGGCCATGGTCATCCCTTCCTGCTAAAAAGAAAAACGCTCCCGTCTCCAAAGAGACGAAAGCGAACGCTTCCGCGGTACCACTCTTTTTCATACGGACGAAGCCGTACGCACTTTCGGCTTTTCGCCGCCGCTCTGTGACGGGAGCACCCGTTTGCAGCTACCCGGCATCAGCCGCTCACCGCAACCGCTCCGCGGCGACCTGTGTACACGTCCTTCATGCCTTGCACCGGCCGGCATGTCTCTGAAAAGGACGGATGAACACTCCTCCGCTTCTTCGCGTTTTTCAAATTTTTATTATTATAGCACCGGGCAAAGGGGTTGTCAAGTTTGATTGAACGGTTTTTCTTGCAAAATCATATTGATATATTCCCCGATTTGTGATATATTAAAGAAAATAATGCGATTGCTGAAAAATGGAGGAATCACGATGAAACAGTTCAAACATGTACTTTGCGTGCTGCTGTGCTTTGCGCTGCTGATTTCGTTTGCAGTACTTCCCGTTTCCGCAGAAGGAACTACCGAAGCGTGTCCGCATGTGTATGTTCACGGGTTTATGGGTTCGCTGCTGCGCGAAGACAAAGACGACCCGCAATCAAAAGTGATCTGGCCGCCGGATACCGACGCGATCCTGGCAGACGCCAAAGAGCAAATACCAACGTTAGTCGGCGCCCTGCTGGTCGACAACTGGCAGAAGTTCGGCGACGTTGTGATCGATCTGGTCAAGCCCTATTTTGAGCCGACCTATCTTGCCGACGACGGCACCTGTCCGAACAACTCGGGCGTGTATTTCCGCTATCCCGCCGCTGCGTCCATTCCGAAGAACGGACGGGTTGATTTTGACTACGACTGGCGGCTGGATCCGATGACGCTTGCCGACGATCTTAACGATTTCATTGAATACGTCCGTGCGGCAACCGGCGCCGAAAAGGTCAATCTGTCGTGCCACAGCCTCGGCGGCGTCATTGTTCTGACCTATCTTTCCAAATACGGTCACGACAAGGTCAAGGGCGTCTGCTTCAACACGACCGCCATCTTCGGTGAAACCTACACGGGCTACCTGATGCGCGGCGATATCGTATTTGACGCCGATGCGGTCGACTATTACATGCGATACGCACTCGACAATACGGAATATGAAACGCTGCTGACCGAGCTGATTTCCATGGCGAACAAGAGCGGTCTGCTGGATCTGCTTGAGCGCAAAGCCAACGGACTTGTCGAGAGCCAAAAAGTGCGCGTGATCCGTGAAGTGCTGCTGCCGATGTTCGGCAACTGGCTGACGATCTGGAGCATGATTCCCGACAAGGATGTGCCCGATGCAATTGAAAATGTGTTCAACGTGGTTTGCAAAGATGAAGACCGCAGTGCGCTGCGTACAAAAATCGACGCTTTCAATACGACTGTCCGCGATCCGAAGAATGAAACGCTGCGTACCCTAAACGAAGACGCCAACGTCTACGTTATCAGCCGCTACGGCTATTCGTCGATCCCTGTGACGCCGTCTTTCAAGGTGCTGTCGGACGGCACGGTTGATACACGGTATTCCTCGTTTGGCGCGACCACGAGCGATTACGACAAGACGCTTTCGAAGGACGCGATCAAAGACGTGCCCGCTGCGCTGATTTCTCCCAATCAACAGGTTGACGCGTCCACCTGCATGTTCCCGCAGCAGACGTGGCTCATCCGCAACCTGAAGCACGCCACGACGCCCCCGTCTGTCTGGCAGATGATCAATCTGCTGCTGGCGCAGGACGAACAGGCAACCGTTGATACGTTCGAACAGTATCCGCGTTTTCTGAAATATGATGAAACGACCGACACGCTGTCTGCCGACAGCACGGAAACGGTCAAAAGCGAACAGCTCAGTTTCATGGATCGGTTCCGTTTGTTCTTCCAACAGCTCAAACAGGTGCTTGAAATGCTGTTCTCCCGCCTGAAAAAGAACTGAACACGATAGCTTTGCGACCGGCACCGACAAGGTGCCGGTCATTTTTATGCCTTCGGGCTGCGGCGACTGTCTGACCCGTACGAAACAGAAGGTCCGCTTTTATGAAAAACAGACAATCCGCCGGGCGTCTGTCGTATGCGCGCAGGATAATAAGTATATATATTATACAAATTATACTCGTTTATACCAATATTCAAAAAACGATTGACATTCAGGGTCGAAATTTGGTATTATAATGCTGTCATCATGTGTCCCCAAGGGACTATATGCTGAATCAAAACAATAAGGAGATGCGTTATGGCTGACAAAATGTTAGGTTACGCACCGGAATGGACGTATGACGATTCCATTCCCGTCCGCGAGCCGATCATGAAGCTCGGCAGAATGATCACAGACAGAATTCCGATCGTTCTGGGGATTCAGAAAATCACAAAGCAAGACCCGGAGTACTGGGCCGTTGCGACCATCTGTCCAACAGATGAGATGGCGGAAGTCGCCATGCGGATGAAGAAACGTCACCCGCGTACATTCGAAGATATGAAAGCGCTCGTCAAGAACATGAACATGACGGACGAATATCTGGAGGACCTGCTTGCACAGATGAGCGAAAACGGTCTGATCGAATGGAACTACGAAAACGAAAAGCACGAAAAGCAGTGGGTACTGCCCATGTTCGTGCCCGGCTCCGGCGAATTTTCCAACATGAACAAGCAGCTGCTTGAAAAGCATCCGGAACTCGGTCGCTTCTTTGAGCGTATGACCCGCTTGCCGCTGGAAAAGGTCACGCCGATGGTCCCGCCCGGAGGCGGCGGTATCGGTATGCACGTGATTCCGGTGGAATAAGCGATCGAGATGGAGAACGAAGCGATCAACATCGAAAAAATCTCCTACTGGCTCGACAAATACGACGGTAAATATGCGGCGTCGCCGTGCTCCTGCCGCTATTCCCGCAAAACCTATGACGAAGGCTGCGCCGACGATCCCGAAGGATGGTGCGTCGCGGTCGGCGATATGGCCGATTATGTGGTGGAGACCCAGAAGGGCGGGCATTACGTGACCAAGGAGCAGGCGCTCGAGATCTTCAAGCAGGGCGAAGAAAACGGCTTTGTACATCAGATCACGAACATTGACGGCGAAGACAAGATTTTTGCGATCTGTAACTGCAACGTCAACGTCTGCTATGCGCTGCGCACCTCGCAGCTGTTCAACACACCCAACATGTCCCGCTCCGCTTATGTTGCACAGGTCAAGAAGGAAAACTGTGTGGCATGCGGCCGCTGTGTGGAGCATTGCCCCGCCGGCGCACTCAAACTCGGTCAGAAGCTTTGCACCAAACAGGGCGAGATCGAATATCCGAAGCAGGAGCTGCCCGACACCAACAAGTGGAGCCCCGAAAAGTGGGAAGAAGATTACCGCGACAAGAACCGTATCAACACCCACGAAACCGGCACCGCGCCATGTAAGACGGCCTGCCCGGCACACATCGCCATTCAGGGTTATCTGAAGATGGCTGCGCAGGGTCGTTACGACGAAGCCATTGCGCTGATCAAAAAAGAGAATCCGTTCCCGGCAGTTTGCGGTCACGTCTGCAACAAACGCTGCGAAGCAGCCTGTACCAGAGGCACCATCGACGAAGCGATCGCGATTGACGACGTTAAGAAGTTCCTCGCCCACCGCGATATGGACAACGCGACCCGCGTGATTCCGAAGAAGGTTATTCCGAAGATCACTGTGGACGGCGTGTTTGACCGCGAAAACGGCTTTACCGAAAAGGTTGCCATCATCGGCGCCGGTCCTGCCGGTCTTTCCTGCGCGTTCTATCTTGCCGAAAAAGGCTATCTGAACGTCACGGTGTTCGAAAAGAACGCGGAACCGGGCGGCATGCTGCGCTACGGTATTCCCAACTACAAGCTTGAAAAAGACGTGATTGACGCTGAAATCGACATCATCCGTGAGATGGGCGTCGAGATCAAATGCGGCGTGGAAGTCGGCAAGGATATCACCCTTGACGAGCTGCGCGCCCAGGGCTACAAGGCGTTCTATCTTGCCATCGGCGCACAGGGCGGCCGCAAGGCCGGCGTGCCGGGCGAAGACGCAGACGGCGTTCTGACCGCTGTGTCGTTCCTGCACGAAGCTGCCGAAAAGGAAGCGTATCCCATCAGCGAAAGCACTGTCATCGTCGGCGGCGGCAACGTTGCTATTGACGCTGCTCGCGTCAGCGTCCACTGCGGCGCCAAGAACGTTTCCATGTTCTGCCTTGAACAGCGGGAGGAAATGCCCGCGTCTGACGACGAAGTGGAAGAAGCGCTGGAGGACGGCGTGTCTGTCAACTGCGGCTGGGGTCCGAAGGAAATTCTCAAGGACGAGAGCGGCAAGGTCTGCGGCATCGTGTTCAAGAAGTGTGTCCGCGTCTTTGACGACGAGCACCGCTTCTCCCCTGTCTATGACGAAAACGACACCAAGACAGTCGAATGCGGCAACGTGATTCTTTCCATCGGTCAGGCGATCGAATGGGGCGGTCTGCTGGACGGCGCCGCTGTGGAACTCAACCGCAACATGACCGCGAAAGCTGACACCTTTACGTTCCAGACCGCGCAGCCCGACGTCTTTGTGGGCGGCGATGCGTTCACCGGTCCGCGCTTCGCGATTGACGCGATTGCCATGGGTAAGGAAGGCGCTATCTCCATCCACCGTTTCGTGCAGCCGAATTCCTCGCTGACCATCGGTCGTAACCCGCGCTATTACGTGGAGCTTGACAAGGACAATATCGTTGTGGAAAGCTACGACACCGCGCATCGTCAGGTGCCGAAGGCAACCAGAACGGTTGATCCGAAGGGCTTCAAGGACGATATGAAGCTGCTGAGCGAAGAGCAGGTCAAAATTGAGACCTCCCGCTGTCTCGGCTGCGGCGCCACCATCGTGGACCAGAACCGCTGCATCGGCTGCGGCGTGTGCACCACAAAGTGCGAATTCGATGCGATCCACCTGTATCGCGACCGTCCGGAATGCTCCACGATGTATAAGGCGGAGGATAAGCTCAAAGCGATTCTGCCCTACATGATCAAACGCGAGTTTGCCATTAAAAGAGCTAACCGCGCCAAGAAAAAGGGTCAGTAAGACATGCACGAACTCGGAGTTGTCGTTCACATCATCAAAACGATCGAGGACGTTGCGAAAGAAGAGAATCTGACCAAGGTTTCCAAGGTAGTGCTGGAAGTCGGCGAGGTTTCCACGGTGCTGCCGGATCTGCTGCACAGCTGCTGGGACTGGAGCTGCAAACGCTCCGCACTCATGAACGGCTGTCAGCTCGAACGGCTGACGATCCCGGCGGTCACCTATTGCGAGGACTGCGGCAAAACCTATGAAACGGTCAAATACGCAAAAATATGCCCCTATTGCCAGTCTGAAAACACCTATTTGCTGGAAGGCAACGAGGTGCGGATCAAGGAAATAGAGGCGGAATAACGGTTCTAAGGCTCTTGACAAGAACCTGAAATATATATTATTTTAAGGAGGATGGGAACAATGTTATTCCACATCTACGGCGACTTATCGGTCTGGCAACTTGTCGGCTGGTGTCTGGTATTCGCC
>JAEEGL013414194.1_pt1 | contig 23522 bp, 22 predicted proteins | sample 9134231 | NCBI WGS metagenome assembly JAEEGL01 (sample SAMN16246548, study PRJNA631951) | gut metagenome | biome: gut microbiome; feature: rumen; material: fiber-attached | host: Bos | place: Iran: Karaj | collected 2018-10
ATACTGCTATTCCTATTTCATTTTCAGAGGCATTCTTGACCATTTGAAGAATATAGTGCGGCAGTTGTATATTCCTGCCACTGCGATTACACTAACTGGAGGCATCCCCATATTGTGCTATTATTATAATGGAACTTGGGGCGAGTCGTGTATATACCCTGACAAGACGGGAAATACGTGGCGATTTCAGAAGCAAATATAAGCCCCTGCGGAAAAACACGGGGAACTGTGAGAGATGATATTAGAACGCAGAAGATAATGATTACACTTTTCGTCGATTTTCAACAAGACTTGTATCGCATAATCAGGAATTTGGAACAGCGATTACCAAAACAGAATGAGGGTATTCGGCATTGCATAAATCTACTGAAGAGCCTTTCTTGGTTTTGGGAAGATCATTATACCAGTTTGCAGGGACAGGACATGACGGATGTCATTGGAGAAATATTGCGATTGCAATCAACATTATCTCCCCTAAAAGACAATAGCAAAGAACTGTTTGGTCTGGCAAATATTGTCTTTGAGCAGAAAAAGATGGTAATGAAGAATAGAATACCTGTACCCAAAGATTATGTTCGACTTTATTCTCCATTTACGCAGGATATATATGCAGATGTGCCTTTGGACGCATTCTGTGAGGTACCAGTAAATACAAAAGGGTTGATAGAGTCAAATCATTTTCTTGTTTCATTATGGAACGAAATGAACATTAATCTACATCCTTCAAAGAGTTCATACGTTCCCTGGGCATATTCGCCCAGAATTATTTCACGAGAGAAGCCCAAACTTATTCTTCTCGGTGATGTGGATTCGCGGATAGGAAACATTCATATTATTCTCTCGTTGGAGGGTAAACAAAACATCAAGAGCCTACTGGTATATAATAACAGGATGAAAAAAGACGATTGCCAGTCTCTATTTGAATCATTTGTTGAACAAGCAAAAAACAATCAGAACACCCTGAAACGATACGCTTGTAAGGTATATTTGAAAAGCAATGTTGAGGGTATTGCGTTTTCCTCGTATAGTGGAACTAATTTCTTTCTTAGTTGTGATGAAAATGGAGCGTATGTTGATATTCGCCTAAATGCTATTGATATAATAGAAGCTAGACAGCAATTGATGGCGAGACTTGATGCTTTGTGTTCATTCTTAGCTGTGGAAACAAACCTTCTCTTTGAAGTAATTGCACCACTAGAATTGACAGATGAGCATGAACAATTGCCGGTTTTATCGGAAATGCAATATATATTGCCGTTTATTGACGGCTCTGCTATTAGAAATGATATTATCATGTTATCCAAATCCGCAATAAGTTATTTAGAACGATATATTTTTGTGGATAGAGACATTATGCATGAAAATGAAAGACAGAAGTATTTTTCTCGAGGATGTATTCATGTTTACGAGGGCTTGAAAAAGCATATAGAACGAGGAGAGAAATTTAAGTTCTCGTCAAGAATGCAGAACGTTAGTTTAGCTCCCAAAGATACGCCTGGTCAGCAAATCATAATTACCATGTCTGCTATGAGTTACTTATCAGCTATTGAGACCGCATCAATACCAGAAGGAAGCCCTGAAACTTGTCCAACTTGTGGCAATGTCACCTATAAGATAAGTAATAGGGTTATGAACTTTATGGCCAAGTACTTAAATAAAGAACTCGGAAGTCTCTTTAAGAGTTTCTATGCCATGAGGTCTCAGTTCCTTCATTCAGGCAAACTCTCATCTGAGAGTTATCAAATAACATCTAGACCGTTCATAGATCCATCTACTGGGTCAGGTTTAAGCGACTATGGTTTTATAACATGTAGAGTTAATGGTGAATTGATGGGCGCCGGTCTTCAGAACATTCAGGAATGGACTACATATGCACTGCGTTGCTATTACCAAGAACATTTATTTGGCGTAACTGATTTCGAGACACATGAGGACGAGAGCCGTGACATCGACATTAAGCAGATGTTTATTGACAAAATTAAAGAAGTTATGCCTGATGGAATTGAAGTCTTGGATATAAAGTTGTTGTAGTGATAATTGAAAATGACACAGGAAGAACGTTGGATGGTGAGGTATAAGGAAGTGGTTAGTTTTATAGAGATTAACCATCGGAATCCGTCGAAGTATCGGATTGAGGAGCATGATATGATGAACTGGCTGAAGGCGAACAGAAAGATTCTGAATGCTGGGAAGATGAAGCCGGAGAGGGTGGAGAAGTTCAAGGAACTTCTTGCCATGATGGAGCAGCATAGGCGGAAGAATCAGTATGAGTAGTTGTCGCGATGATATCGCAACATACAAGATGGGAAAAAGATATTATATGACAAGATGAAAGACTATCCCGATAGGATGAGCCAAGAGCAGGCGAGGAGGTTTGGCGAGGATGTGCTGAGTATCGTTGCGCAGATACCTCGTGGCAGGGTGACAACATACGGGCATATTGCGGCATGGGCTGGCTGGCCGAGTCATTCGAGGATGGTGGGGAGGACTCTGAGATATTCGCCTGGAGCGGCTGAGTTGCCTTGTCACCGAGTGGTGAATAAGGAGGGACGCACGGCTCCGGGATGGGCGATGCAACGGAACTTGTTGGAGGATGAGGGCATAAGGTTTAAGGCTAATGATCATGTGGATATGGTGAAGTATCTGTGGGAACCAGAACTAAATGACGATGATTTTTGGAATATTACTTAAGAATTGCAAAAATAATGCACAAAGATGTTGGAAATAGGAGAAATATTACTATTTTTGCATCGAGTGAATGAACAATAGTATTAATCACTAATAATTAAAACAATGAAAGAACTGAAAGGAACTAAGACCGAGCAGAACCTCAAGGAGGCATTTGCTGGTGAGAGCATGGCACGTAACAAGTACAGCTACTTTGCGTCTAAGGCGAAGAAGGACGGATATGTGCAGATAGCTGCTATATTCGAGGAAACGGCTGCTAATGAGAAGGAGCATGCCAAGATGTGGTATAAGTATCTGAATGGCGGTAGCGTGAGCGATACGGCTACTAACCTGGCTGATGCTGCCAATGGCGAGAACTTTGAGTGGACGGATATGTATGACCGTATGGCTAAGGAGGCTCGTGAAGAGGGTTTCGACGAGATAGCCGAGAAGTTTGAGCAGGTGGGAGCGATAGAGAAGCACCATGAGGAGCGCTACCGTAAGTTGCTGAAGAACATACAGGATGCTATAGTATTCTCTCGTGACGGTGACGTGATATGGCAGTGTGCTAACTGCGGCCATATCGTTATCGGCAAGAAGGCTCCTGAGGTGTGCCCGGTATGTGACCATCCACAGAGCTACTTCCAGATTAAGGCTGAGAACTATTGATAATTGATAATTCTTGCGCTCCAGTAGGTGCTCAGGCGCTTTGCGGAACATGCTCTGGCAAGCGTAGCACCAGAGGTGCGTCCGATTCTTCGCAAGCTCAGGCGAACAAGTTCGGAATCCAGGCGAGCAGAGCTCGGAGGATAATTGACAATTGACAATTGAAATTAATTAAAATGAATATAGGTGATAAGGTGCCCGAGATATTGGGCAAAGACGAACAGGGGCGCGAGATACGTCTGAGTGACTATAAGGGTAGGAAACTGGTGTTGTACTTTTATCCAAAGGATAATACCAGCGGATGCACGGCTGAGGCTTGTAGTCTGCGTGACCACTATGGCGAACTGCAGGGTAGAGGCTATGAGGTGGTTGGCGTGAGCAAGGACTCCGCCACCTCGCATGTAAAGTTTAAGGAGAAGCATCAGTTGCCTTTTCCCCTTATTGCCGATATCAACCACGAATTGCTGGAGGCGATGGGTGCCTGGGGCGAGAAGTCTATGTATGGCAAGAAGGTCATGGGCACCATCCGTACCACCTTCATCATCAACGAGGATGGCATCATCGAACAAATCTTTGCTGGCAAGCAGGTGAAGACCAAGGAGCATGCTGAGCAAATTTTGACAATTGACAATTGATAATTGACAATTGATAATTATGGCAAATGCTATTCAAATAAAAAGTAGGGATTTTGCCATCCGTATTATAGGATGTTATAAATTTCTCACAGAACAGAAGAGTGAATATGTTATGTCGAAGCAATTACTTCGATGTGGCACAAGCATAGGAGCAAACACTCGGGAGAGCAAGAATGCCCAGTCCCGTATGGACTTTCTGAACAAGTTAAACATAGCATTAAAAGAGGCTGATGAGGCAGAATATTGGATTGATTTACTTCATGAAACAAATTATCTGGATGATACAACGTATAAATCGATAAATACGGATTGTACAGAACTAATAAAGTTGCTAACGTCTATTATTAAGAAACTCAAAGAGAATTAATTATCAATTGTCAATTATCAATTATCAATTAATAAAGCGCATTGAGGCTCTGCGAAATGATGAGCAGCGTAAGGTACTCATGGGATTCTTTAAGACGGGACCTGGGGAGTATGGTGAGGGCGATGGGTTCCTTGGACTGAAGGTGCCTCAGACGAGGGAGGTGGTAAAGGCTGTTGCTAAGGACCTTCCTATGGACGAGGTGCCAGTGTTGTTGATGAACCGTTGGCATGAAGTGAGGCTTTGCGGTTTGCTGATACTCGTGGCAAAGTTTGAGAAGCTGGCGACAAAGCGATTAGAAAATGATGACGATGCCAAGAGAGGACGTGATGAGATTGTGAAGATGTATCTGCAATATGCAGAGCGTGCTAACAACTGGGACTTGGTAGATTTGTCGGTACATAAGATTCTGGGCCACTGGCTGATGTTGCCATCGCTTCTTGGCGACAAAAAATATAAGACGGCGATACTCGATGAACTGGCGCAGAGTTCGTGCCTGTGGAAGCAAAGGATGAGTATTGTATGCACATGGAAGACATCGCAGATGGGCGACCCGTCGTGGTGTTTGAGGTATGCAGAGATTCACCTGCATCATTCTCACGACCTGATGCACAAGGCTGTAGGATGGATGCTCAGAGAGATGGGCAAGCGATGTTCGATGGACCTGTTGAGAGAGTTCCTCAGTAAGCACGCTCATGAGATGCCTCGAACGATGCTTCGCTATGCCATAGAGAAGATGAGCAACGAGGAACGTATGAGGTGGATGAGAGGTTAGAGTTTAGAGGTTAAAGGTTAAAGAATATGCGAGAATTCAAAGACATAAAGATAGCGGTGGCTGGTACGGGCTATGTGGGACTGAGCATAGCGACGTTGCTGGCTAAGCACCATAAGGTGACGGCTGTGGATGTGATTCCTGAGAAGGTGGAGAAGATAAACAATAGGATTTCGCCTATTCAGGATGAGTATATAGAGAAGTATCTGCAAGACCCTTCCATCATTCCCAGTGTGGGTGAGCCGGATTCCGAGGCATCGGGTTCTCTGTATGCTACGCTGGACGGTGCTTCGGCATATAAGGATGCGGACTTCGTAGTGATAGCCGCACCTACCAACTACGACCCTGTGAAGAACTATTTTGACACGTCGCATGTGGAGGAGGTGATAGACCTGGTGTTGGAGAGCAACCCCGAGGCCGTGATGGTTATAAAATCTACTATCCCTGTGGGCTATACCCGTTCGCTATACGTTAAGTATGCCCGTCTGTTCAAAGAGAAAGGGTGGGGGACAGAGCGCAAATTCCGTCTGTTGTTCTCGCCAGAATTTTTGAGGGAATCCAAGGCACTCTATGACAACCTCTATCCCTCACGCATCATCGTGGGCTATCCTAAGATGATAAGAGAGGCTGACAAGGAGAACGAAGCTATCATACAGATACAGGGCAATCACATGAAGGAGGATGCCGAGACATTTGCCAAACTGCTCGTGGAGGGTGCCGAGAAGAAAGACATCGACGTACTCTTCATGGGACTGAAGGAGGCAGAGGCTGTGAAACTCTTTGCCAATACCTATCTGGCGCTCCGAGTGTCATACTTCAACGAACTTGACACTTATGCCGAAGTGAAGGGACTTGACACCCAGGCTATAATACAGGGTGTGGGACTTGACCCTCGTATAGGAACGCATTACAACAACCCTTCATTCGGCTACGGAGGCTATTGTCTGCCTAAGGACACCAAGCAGTTGCTTGCCAACTATCAGGATGTGCCACAGAACATGATGACGGCGATAGTAGAGTCAAACCGTACACGCAAGGACTACATAGCCGATGCCGTATTGCAGAAGGCAGGCTGGTATGCTTATAGTCAGGACAACTGCTATGAAGGTGGCAAGGGTTCGGTGCCCACCATTGGGGTGTATCGCCTTACCATGAAGGCAAACTCAGACAACTTCCGTCATTCCGCCATACAGGGCATAATGAAACGCATCAAGGCAAAGGGAGCGAGAGTGGTTATTTATGAGCCTACCCTGAAGGATGGCGAAACATTCTTCGGTAGTGAGGTAATAAACAATATAGAGAAGTTTAAGTCAGTCTCAAATGCTATCATCGCCAACAGGTATGATGCCAGTCTGGATGATGTGAAGGAAAAGGTATATACGCGAGACCTGTTCCATAGGGACTAACTGTTGATGCAAGTCGCATAAGGCATCCCCCGATTCCGTTCTATGTGAGCTGAGTCGGGGGATGTTGCGTGATATAAGGCTGTTTTTGGGCGATTTTATAAAAATATTTCCTATTGTTAGCCATCAATTCCTTTTTTTTTCGTAAATTTGCCAAACGTTACCGCGAAATTTTCCTAAGTGGAAACGGTAAAATTCTTAACCACTTATACCTCAGAGAGTTATGCGTTCTCTGAGGAAATGTGGTATATATCAATAGGATATATTTTTAAAAAATGAGCAATTCAGGAGGAAGTCTGACAAAGTCGTTTACATGGACAGCAGTGGATAGGTTTTCTAATCTGTTCATACAGTTTGTGTTGGGTATTGTAATAGCTCGACTTGTTACTCCTGCAGAGTATGGTATATTGGGAATATTGATGGTGTTTATCAATATTTCCAATGTTTTTATAGATAGTGGTTTGAGTAGTGCATTGATATACCAAAACAAGTTGTGTTCTAAGAATCTGAATACGACGTTTGCGTTCAACTTGTGTATATCATCGTTAATATATGCCATTATATTTTTTGTCTCGCCTTTAGTTGAAGCGTTTTATAATCTTCCTAAACTGTCGATTTACCTAAGAGTTAGTGCTTTGGTACTTTTCGTCAATTCCTTAGTAGATGTGCCAACTGCGATATTGAAGATAAAACTTGATTTCAAGTCGCTTGCTATTTCTAATATGTTTTCAACATTCTTGAGTGGCGTAGTTGGTATTTATTATGCTTATCACGGTTTTGGTATTTGGGCACTGATCATTCAGTTGCTATCAAGAAATACTCTATTATTATTGATGTTGTATGTTCAGTGCCGTTGGTTGCCAACACTGGCATTTGATATGGATACCTTCAAGAGTCTTTACAGGTATGGAGTTAATATTTTCAGTGCTTCATGTCTTACCAAGATAATAGAGGAGGGAACTTCGTTTATAATTGCGAAAGTACTGACTCCTTTCAGTTTGGGTATATATTCTCGAAGCATACAATTTGCGTCTTTGCCGACTTCATCTGTAGGAGGAATTATATCTTCAGCTCTTTTCCCTTCGTTGTCATCTATAAAAGATGATGAGAAACGCTTAAATGATGTTTTTAAAAAGGTGGTCGAGTACCAGTCTGCTATTTGCATACCCATTTTTCTTTGGTTTGCGATGTCTGCAGAACCTATTATCAGATTACTTCTTACAGATAAATGGATAGATGTAGTGCCAGTATTGCAAATTTTATGTATATGTAGAATCTTGGTGCCCACAGCATATATTACGGAACAGGTAATAAATGCCAAAGGAAGAAGTGATCTGTTTTTTCGTCAGCAAGTGGTCAAAATGTTTGTAAAATTGGCGTTTATTCTTTTCTTTGTGCAATATGGTCTTATGGCTGTGGCTATTGCTGATGGAGTTTATACTATAATGCAATTCTTTATAACAAACTATTATGCCAAAGACATGACGACATTTTCTTGTAGGCAACAGTTAGTTGTGTCTTTACCATATATAATTAGTGCAATTGTTTCGGCTATATGTGGGTATATGGTAATAAGAATACAAGATAATCTGTATTTGCAGATACTATTGTCATTTATAGTAGCAATTCCATTATATACACTCTTAGTAGTTAAATTTTTTCATAAGCCTATAATTGGTGAGATAAGGGCGAAGATTTCACATCAAATTGGGAGATAACAGATATATTTATCAATGCCAGATAAGTTTTATCGTAAAGAGAAAATTTGCATAGTCTTAAACTTGTTTGTAAGCGTTATGTTAATTCTGATAGAGCAGGTAACAGCAATATCAGATTATTTTACGTTTATGTTGGTTTATAGCATATTCTCTTTATGCATATATATGTATATGATTTTTTTAGAGATAAGGTACTATGAGGGACTGACTATAAGGTTTTTGTTCCTAATAGGTGCATTAGTACGACTTTCGGTACCGTCTATAGAAAAATCAGTTGCAATGTTGACAGAAGATGTATCACAACTTCAATTTATGGGAAATGATATCACAAGTTATGTGTTCCCTACGATATTGTGGATAAATCTATATTATATGGTTTTTCTGTATTTCTTTATACGTTTCTCTAATGGATATACCTTTGAAAGCTTTCTCCTGCCTGTATTGCAAAAATTTAGGGTTGATATTATTAGTTTTATAATCTACGTGACGGGTTATGCTTACAATATTTACTCGTTAACATTACCAATGGGTTTCTTGCCTGCAATTATACAAAATGTTTTAACGAATTTCGTAAATGTGAGTTTGTTGATGATTGTGGTAGATACAGCTTATAATTACACAAGGAGTAAATACATATTGATGATAATAGAGGTGTTAGGACTGGTTTATTATGGACTGTTCTATAGTTTTTACAAGAGTGTAATAGCTATACCGTTATTGTTACTAGTGTTGTATTATTTTATGCGTGTATCTAAGCATAAGAAAAAAATATTCAATTTCAAATTGGTACTGATAACGGGTGTTATAGCATTATTTTTCTCATTTTTCGTATATCCATTTATGTCAACGAAACGTGTTGAAGCTGATTTCCAGACACAAACTAATCGTGCAATGGCGACCTATTCAAATGAGGATATAATAGAGGATGTAATAAAAGGAGAAGTTCAGATGGATGACAATTCTAATACCATGGATAGGCTTGATGTGGTATCTCCAAATAGTTTCTTTTATGGTGATATAGATAAAAACAAACAATATCACTGGGATTTAATAGAGGCAAATATGAAACTAATGATACCTCGATTCCTTAATCCGGATAAGGAAGATAATAATACGGGACTCAAGGCATATTCATATGCATTAACAGGTTCGTTCAACAATTATTCTTTCTATAATTGTTATATATTTGTGGGATTGTTTGCCAGTGCCTTTTTTGCTGGAGGTTGGATATTTGCGGTGTTTATGGCTATTGTTAATGGTATTATATTTGCAAAATATTCCGATTATATAATAAAAAACATTTCGAATTTATTTGCTCTTTTATTCTTTTTCTTGTTAACCATGAATGTCTTATTGGCATTTGAAGAGGTGCATGATGGTGGAATCATGAGAGATATTGGTTATATCATAAATGCCATAATAGTCTTTTGTACAAATTTTTTCCTGAAAAAATCAAAAGCATGAGAGTACTATACATATATAGGAGCATGGAATCAGGCCCCTCAATAAGAAGGGTCTTTCAGCCCATCGAACGTAGAATGCGTGACTATGCAGAGGTGGACTCTATATATTTGCCGTCGCCGTATGCATCTCTCTCTGCTTTATACAAGAATATTTGCTATGCAGTGAGTTATGTGAAGAAGCATGATTTTGATGTAATACACATAACAGGTGATGTATATTACCTTGCTTATTTCTTGCGTAAATACAAGGTTGTTACAACCGTTCATGATTTAGGTTTTTATACTACAGCACCTCAAAAGACCTTACGCACATGTCTACAACGCTGTATATGGATAAAACCATTGAAATATAGCTCTTTGGTTACATTTATAAGCGAAAAAAGTTGTAATGAGGCACTTGCACTTGAAGAACTAAAAAATACTATCGTCATTCCTAATGCAGTATATGACAATTACCAGTATGCTCCGAAGAAATTAAATGATGAGTGCCCTGTTATCTTACATTTAGGAACAAAACCGAATAAGAATCTATCCAATACGATAAAGGCATTATCGGGAATAGAATGCCACTTGCGAATAATAGGAAAAATAGACTCAACGATAGAGGGGCTTTTAAAGAATTATAATGTAAACTATAGCAATGCCTCAAATTTAAGCGATGATGAGATATTGGAGGAATATAAGAAATGTGACATTGTGAGTTTCCCTTCCCTATATGAGGGTTTCGGTATGCCAATAATCGAAGGACAGGCAATTGGAAGACCAGTGGTAACATCAAACCTTTCTCCAATGAGGGAAATTGCTGGAGGAGCAGCTGTATTGGTTAACCCTAATGATGCAGATTCAATCAGAGATGGCTTTGTTAAAGCGAAAGAGAATTATGATTCACTTGTGAGTCGGGGATTAGAGAACGTAAAGAAATATAGAGTAGAAACTGTTGCTAATAAATATCTTCAAAGTTATAACTCCTTGCTAGGCAAAAAATAATGAAAGTTCTAATCTTCATAACAGGTATTTCGATGCGTGCAGGAGGTCCGTCACGCAGTGTACCTATGTTGGCTAAAGGTCTGGCAGAGACCGGGGAGGATGTTACCCTTATGACGTTTCGTGATGATGATATGAATACTCATGCGTTGGACGGGGCAAACGTAAAGGTTAAGATATTAGACAAGGGTAATTACAAAAAAGATGTCAGGGAATTTATCATATCTGAGAAGTTTGATATTATCCATCTACAGAGTGTGTGGGATTTGCCATATCATTATGTTGCAAAAGTTGCTTTAAAGCTAAACATTCCATACATTGTGACACCTCGTGGAATGTTTGAACCCTGGAGCCTGACACAAAAGAAATGGAAGAAGAAACTGGCATGGAGGCTATATCAAGGTGAAGACGTGAAGAAAGCTGCCTGTGTATATACTACTGCTGAAATGGAGGCTCAGCATATACGCGATTTGGGCGTTAAAACACCAACAGCTGTTATTCCAAACGGAATAGAGATAGATGGCTATCCTTGCCGTAAGTCAGCTGAGAATGTCAAGAAACAGATATTGTTCCTTAGTCGTATTCACGAGAAGAAGGGTATAGAACTGCTTATAGATGCATTTGCTCGGTTACGTGAAGATTTCTCAGACTGGACACTGAAGATTGTGGGCAATGGTGAAGAGGCATATATTGAAGGACTGAAGAAAATAGTTGCCTCCAAGCAACTGCAGGGCGTTATACAGATATTGCCACCAGTGTTTGGCGATGCAAAGGTTCAGTTATACCACAACTCGTCATTATTCTGCCTGCCTTCATATAGCGAGAACTTTGGTATGGTAATAGCTGAGGCTATGTCATGTGGTGTGCCGGTAATTACAACGACTAACTGTCCTTGGGAGTTCCTAAATGAAACGAAGACTGGTTGGTGCATAGACTTGAGTGTAGAGAACCTGGAAAAGACTCTTCGTGAGGCGATGTCATTGCCAGCTGAAGAACTGTTCGAAATGGGACAGAGGGCAAGTAAACTCATATCAGAGAGATTTGACTATCGTTCCGTTGCAAAGAAGACGAAACAGCTGTATGAAGCATTAGTATAGTGGATTAAGGATGAGCGTAAAACAATATTACGGAGAAATAGACTATGCTAAAGGGATATTAATCACTTTGATGGTTATGTTTCATTTAGGTCGATTTAATAGCCTTTATCCTGAAATAACATCGTGTGTGTATTCTTTTCACATGTCAGGATTCTTATTGTTGAGTGGCTATTTATTTTCTTATAAGAAAGAAATAGGAACTTTTTGTTGTCAAATAAGGGGATTGTTAGTGCCATATATAGTGTTTGAGTTGCTTTATTTGGTAGGATTAGGTTATTTGGGCAAATATTTAGGTGCAAGTAATGTTTTTGATGGTAACATAGTTCAGCTTATATACTATGTTTTATCTAAGCCATCTGGCACGTATTGGTATCTGCATACATTAATTCTGTGTAGCTTGGTTTATTATTTTACAAGTAGCATTCGCAAGTTATCAGATATAGGTGCCGTGGTAATAGCTAGTATTACGCTATTTTTGATATCGTTGGTCGTTGAGGGCTTGCATTGGGAAAATGTTATGTACTTTATGTTGGGAGCAAGCATAAGAAGACTTCAGATCAAACTGCCAGAATCTATACTTGCATCATGGTACTGTTTTTTCGGTATAGTTGCAGTAATACTTTTTACAGATGAGTATGATAGGTTTTCTTTATCAGGAATTGGCTTGACATTTATGGTTTTAGGATTTTTGTTTGCGATATATAAATATATGCCTAATAACATGGTAAGTAAAGTTGTATGTTATGTTGGAAAAAATTCTTTGGCAATAGTATTATTCTCCCCAATACTGACAATTTTAACGAAATCATATGTTTCATTATTTGAATTTGATGATACAGTGATATTATGGATGTTTGTTAGCGTAATATTGGTACATAGTTTGAGTATCATTGGTATAAAACTGGCAGATTTTACACATATATCCCAGGTAATGACTGGCAAAAAATTATATATAAGTTACAATGACGGAAAATAGGATAGACATAGCACATTATAAGAATTCGTTGTCTCGCACGAATCAGATTATACGATTGGTATGGGGTGTGGTATGGCCATGTGGCACATGGTTTCTGCCCCGTTCCATGGGTATGTCATGGAAAAGAATGCTATTGAGGCTCTTTGGAGCAAAAATTCATCCTACGGCAGGTGTATATACGGGTGTGCGTATTTATTATCCTGCCAACCTCACGATGGAGGCACATAGTTGTTTGGCAGATGACGTGAACTGTTATAATGTTGCTCCTGTTACGATTGGTGAACAGGTGACCATAAGCCAGGAGGCATATCTGTGCACGGCAAGCCATGATATTACAGACCCTTTGCGCCATCTTGTCACGGCTCCTATCACTATAGAGCGAGATGCATGGATAGGTGCTCGTGCCTATGTGGGTATGGGAGTAACGATAGGCGAAGGTGCCGTGGTGGGAGCTACGGCATCAGTGTATAAAGATGTTGAACCTTGGACTGTTGTGGGGGGGAATCCTGCAAAGTTTATAAAGAAGAGGGAAATAAAGAATGCTTGACCTTACTACTATAATCCTTACATATAATGAGGAACTGCATATCAGACGTTGTCTGGAGAATGTGTGCCAGTTCTCAAAAAAGGTGTTTGTTGTAGATAGCCCTTCAACTGACAAGACTGTTGAGATATGCAAGGAGTTCTCAAATGTGGAGGTAGTGGTGCATCAATACCCAGGCAATCAGGCAGAACAGTTTAATTGGGCTCTGGACAACCTAAAGATAGAGACGGAGTGGGTATTGCGTATTGATGCCGATGAATATTTATTGCCAGAACTGATAGAGGAATTGGAAGAAAAAGTTCCAACACTATCTTCTGACGTGACGGGTTTAGAGTTTAAGCGTAGGCATATCTTCATGGGTAAATGGGTGAAGTATGGCATATATCCTGTCATACTCTTAAGAATGTTCAGAAATGGGTGTGGTAGATATGATGGTAGGCTGATGGATGAACACATAGTGCTCAACAATGGTCGAAGCATTGTTTTTGACAATGATTTCTGTGACCACTCACTGATTTCTCTTTCTGATTATTGCAGAAAACACATAGGCTATGCGGAACGTGAGGCTATTGAGGTACTGAGTGATAGTGATGATATACAAGAAGGATTAGGTGCACAGGCTAAAGCAAAACATCAAAAGAAGGATAAATATAATAAATTGCCATTATTTTGGCGATCGTTTGCTTATTTCCTTTATCGCTACATAGTTAAAGGTGGCTTCCTTGATGGTAAAGAAGGCTTCCTCTTTGCTTTCATACAAGGCTGGTGGTATCGCACGATGGTTGATGCTAATATATGGAATAAACGTAGGAAATGACAAGGGAGTAGATAAATTATATGGCAAGGGGAACTATTTCGGTGGTAATACCAGTGTATAACGTCGCACTTTATGTGGAAAGATGCATAAAGTCGGTTATGCAACAAACTCTTGAGGCCGATGAGTGCATTATTGTGGATGACCGCTCGGAAGATGACAGTATTGTCCGTTGTCAGCGAATGATTGAGGCATACAGGGGAAAAACACGTTTCACCATTTTGCATCATAAACAGAACAGGGGACTCTCTGCTGCCCGTAATACGGGAACTGAGCATGCAACAGGTGAGTACATCTATTACTTAGACAGCGATGACGAGATATCACTTGACTGCCTAGAGAAGTTGGTGGCTCCGATAGGTGATGATAGTAAGGTGGAGATGGTGATAGGTGATTACAAAACGTATTACTCGATAAGGTCTCGCTATTTAAAGAAAGATTTAGTAAAGTCATCACATTTTTTCCAGAATTCGCCTAATGAACTTCAGACGAAAGAAGAAGTCATAGACTGGTATTATCATAAAAAAGGACCAAGACCAGATCAGGGATGGAATAAGTTGTTACGTCTGTCTTTTATCAAGGAGAATAAATTATATTTCAGAGAGGGACTTCTATATGAAGATTTGCTTTGGACTCATTATCTTTTCAACAGTCTCTCACATGTTGTCTTTGTGCCAAGCACAACATACATTCATTACTGTCGTCCCGGCTCAATAATGACACAAACAAAATATGAGAAATATCTATTGCATCATGGATATATTTTCAAGGAGGTAGCGGAATATCTTCGAGATGAGAACCGTGTTGAAAAAACTCTGCGTTGGATTCCGGACTTCAGTAAATGTTATATTGATTCTTCTTCTAATCCAGATTATCAATATGCATATAATGTTTTCCAAAAGAATTTATCAGATAAGCATCATAGATTTGTCGCTTGGAAACTGACCCTGGTCGATACATTGAGTAAAAAACGCTTAGGTAGGTTGTTATATCGAAGGGAAGTGTGGGTCAAGCAACAAATACGAAGAACATATAATGTTGTATTCACATAAAGATTTCAGTTATAACCATAACAGATGACCAAGGAACAGAAAGCATTGTTGCTTCTCATTCGTTTAGGAATAGGCAATGAGGGGGTGACAGAGCATAGCATACAACAGTTGCAGGATGAGGGCATAGACTGGGAACAGGTTATGCAGTTGAGTTATATGCATTCGTTGTCTGTGATAGCTGCAGATGGGTATAGTGCCGTTAAGGCTGCGAAGCCCGATGCCCGGTTAGGTATAGACAATAAGAATCTATGGCGCAAGAAGGCTGCATGGTTGTCTGACAGCCTCTCTGCCCAGGCTGATTATGACAAGTATCGTTCTTTCATACGTTCTATTGCTAAGTTTTATGCCAGGCACGACATACCTATGATGCTATTGAAGGGCTACGGGCTTTCACTTAATTACCCTGTGCCTTCACATCGTCCTATGGGTGATGTAGATATCTATCTGTTTGGTAAATGGCAAGAGGCTGATGCACTGATAAGGGGCAAGGGCATAGAGGTGAAAGACGATTGTGAACATCACACTAAATTCTCAGCAAACGGTTTCTCGGTAGAGAACCACTATGACTTCATCAATGTAAGGATTCGCCGTTCGTCACGCAGTCTTGAGAAGATTTTCAAGCAGTTGGCCACTGACCAGTCAGAGTTTACCGACCTTGACGGTGTTAAGGTTTATCTGCCTTCGCCCAATCTTAACGCACTGTTCCTGCTTCGCCATACTGCAGGTCACTTTGCCTCAGAGGGTATAATGCTCAGACCATTGCTTGACTGGGCTTTCTTTGTTAAGAAGCATGGTGACAGGGTTGACTGGAAATGGCTCATTGACACGGCTCGTGACTACAACATGCACATATTCCTCTCGGCAATAAACTATATCTGTATTTCATTTTTAGGTTTTGATGCGTCAATATTCCCCAAGATGGAACGCTATCCTGAATATGAGGGTCGCATATTGGCTGAGGTGCTGAACGGTCCCGACATAGTGAAGGATGCCTCTGCATGGCTGAGAACCAAGCGCTGGTGGCAACACCGTTGGAAGCACCATATATGTTACAGCGACTCTATGCTTTCATCGTTTTTCACCTCGGTTGCCTCAAACGTTTTTAAGTAATTGACACAGCACTGATGAAAATATCAATAATAACTGCTACATACAATAGTGCCAAGACGTTGCAGGATACTATCGATAGTGTGCTTTCGCAAGACTACCCCCTCTTTGAGCATATCATAGTGGATGGCAACAGTAAGGATGACACGGTTGAGATAATACGTCGCAATGCATCGCGCTATAAGCCGGGACAGCTGAAGTGGATTTCGGAACCTGACAAGGGCATATACGATGCCATGAACAAGGGCATCTGCATGGCAACAGGCGATGTGGTGGGATTGTTGAATTCCGATGATTTCTATGGCTCGTGTGATATATTGTCCACAATAGCTTCTGCTATGGATGGCAACAATGATGTTGATGCAGTTTATGGTGATGTGAGCTACGTCAAGAGCAGTGACACTTCCAAACTGGTGCGTCATTATTCGTCTCGTTATTTTCATCGTTTCAACATGCATTTCGGTTTTATGCCAGCTCATCCTTCGTTCTATTGCCGTAAGCAGGTCTATGAGCAGCATAGGTTAGCCGAGGGCAAGTATTTCGACACCTCGTATAAGGTGGCGTCCGACTTTGAATTTCTCGTCCGTACTATCTATGTGGGCAAGATACGTACATTATATATAAATAAGGATTTTGTCAGGATGCGTGTCGGTGGCGCCTCATCTTCAGGCATATCGAGCCATAAGGCGATATTCAATGACCACTTGCATGCCCTGAAGCGTAATAGGGTATATAGCAACTCTCTGCTGCTTGCCATGCGCTATCCGTTTAAGATAATCGACCTTATTGTGGGCAGGTTCTTTTAGATTAGAATAAAAATCACACATTATAATGACTGAAAAACTGATAATTTATGTATTTTCACTATTGATGTCTGTGGGGGTGACTATTGTAGTGCTACCTTCTATCATCAATATATCATATAAGAAACGCCTAATGGATGTTCCTGACATTCGTAAGCGCCACGCTGTGCCTGTGCCTCGTCTTGGCGGCATCTGCTTCATGCCAGTCATGCTTCTGTGCACCATGCTTGCCAATGTGGTCTATGCCAAGATAACCGACAGTCCTCTCGGACTTATATCCGAGAAGGATGTAGTGCCCGTCATGTCGTTTAGCGTAGGATGCACCATGCTTTATCTCGTAGGCATAGCCGATGACCTGGTTGAGGTGGGCTATAAGCAGAAATTCCTTGCCCAGATAGTAGCAGCCTGCATGTTGCCATTGGCTGGAATATATCTGCATACCGATGAGATGTTCCTTCATACGTTGCATCTTCCGTTATGGGTGCAGTATTTTATCACGGTGTTCCTTGTGGTGTATATCACTAATGCCATCAACCTCATTGACGGTGTTGACGGTTTGGCTTCGGGCATAACCATCATGGCTGTAGCCCTGTACTCTGTTCTCTTCTTCCGTCTTAGCGAAGACCTCTTGCTCTGTGCCAGTGTAGCGCTGATGGGTGCTCTTGCCGTGTTCTTTGTCTTCAACGTGTTTGGTGGGGCGCACCGCATGATTCGCAAGTTGTTTATGGGCGATACGGGTAGTCTTACGCTTGGCTACTTCATAAGTTTCGTAGTGCTGTATATGAGTACCGAGTTCTCCAAGACTCATGTGCTTGGTTTCCGTGGAGCCATGTATGCTGTTATGTCGCCATTGGTTATACCGTTGCTCGACATAATCCGTGTCATGCTGGCACGTTATCGTGATGGTGTGGGCATTTTCAAGCCTGATCGCCGACATATCCATCACAAGCTCATACGTACAGGTTTGTCAACACAATGGACTATGGTGACGCTCCTCATGCTCACGTTAGGCTTCATGCTTCTCAATATAATTCTGCCACGCTTTATGCCTGGTGGCTACAGAATGGCAGTATGCAACATCGTGGCGTGGGTTATAATGCATTTCACCATAAACTACTTCATACGCAGGAAGGAAGGCATGAATCCCGAGAAGAAGCCTGTATTTGATTATTCACAGGAAGACCTTGAGGTGACTGATACAGAAGGGTAGTGGAGTAAGGATATACAGAGTAGCAGCAAAAGAATAGGGCGTTCACCATTGGAGTGAGCGCCCTATTTTCGTATGTGTTATTTGTTTGCTTGGCTTATTCTGTTGCCATTTCAATCACCTTGTTGATAGCTGGGGTGAGTCCGTCGAGGTTCTTACCGCCAGCGGTGGCGAAGTGTGGCTGACCGCCACCACCACCTTGTATCAGCTTGCTTGCCTCGCGTACTATCTGACCAGCGTTCTTGCCATTCTTTACGAGGTCGTCAGAGAGTGCTACGGTGAGGGTAGGCTTGTCGCCTCGTGAACTACCGAGTGCTATGACCAGATTCTCAGGGTATTGTGCACGCAACTGGAATGCTATGTCCTTAGCGCCCTGAGCATCGATGGCAAGAAGACCAGACATAATCTTGATGCCATTCACCTCCTTAGCGTTGCTGATGAGTTCTTCCTTGTATCGTGCAGCCTTCTGGGCATGGAACTCGTTGAGCTGTGCCTGCAGTTCCTTGTTTTCGGCAACAGCCTTCTCTATGGTCTGCATGAGGTTAGGTGCATTATTAAACATATTCTTCAGGTCGTACATGAAGTTCTGCAGTTTGTCAAGCATTTCCTCAACCTTTGCACCCGTGATAGCCTCGATACGGCGCACGCCAGCAGCTACAGAACTCTCTGACATGATGCGCACCATACCTATCTGTCCTGTTGCCTTGGCGTGACATCCGCCACAGAACTCTACCGAAGAGCCGAACTTAACCACACGCACCTTGTCGCCGTATTTCTCGCCGAACAGTGCTATTGCGCCCAGTTGCTTAGCCTCCTCTATAGGTGTGTCGCGGAACTCCTGCAGAGGTATGTTCTGGCGTATGCGGTCGTTCACTATGTGCTCCACTTCACGTATCTGTTCAGGTGTCACCTTCTCAAAGTGTGAGAAGTCGAAGCGCAGACCCTCAGCCGTTACCAGCGAGCCCTTCTGCTCCACGTGGTCGCCCAGCACCTCTTTCAGTGCCTCGTCCAAGAGGTGTGTACAGGTGTGGTTGCTCTCTATGGCGCGACGACGGTCCACGTCCACACAAGCCATGAACTCAGCCTCCACGTTCTCAGGTATCTTATTCACGATGTGTATTGACACGCCGTTTTCCTTCTTGGTGTCGAGCACCTTTATCTCTTCGTTTTCAGACACGAGCACGCCAGTGTCGCCTACCTCGCCACCCATCTCTCCGTAGAATGGTGTCTGGTCGAGTATCATCTCGTATGCCGTACCCTTCTTCTGCTTCACTTCGCGATACTTCACTATGTGGCAAGGGTATTCGGTGTAGTCGTAGCCTACGAAGTCAGAAAGGTCATCGTTCCCGTTATCGTTCCCGTTAATCATCACCCAGTCGCCCAGTTTTACCTCGGCAGCATTGCGTGCACGATTCTTCTGCTCCTCCATACACTTGTTGAAGCCATCCTCGTCGAGTGTCATGTTCTGTTCGCGACAGATGAGTTCGGTAAGGTCGAGAGGGAAGCCGAAGGTGTCAAACAGGGTGAATGCCTTGTCGCCAGCTATCATGGTCTTGCCAGCAGCCTTTGTCTCGTCTATCACCTCTTGCAGCATCACGATGCCCTTCTCCAATGTGCGGAGGAATGAACTTTCCTCCTCCTGCATCACCTTCATGATTAGTTTCTGCTGAGCAGGCAGTTCGGGGAATGCGTCGCCCATCTCAGCCACCAGTGTAGGCACCAGTTTGTAGATGAATGCCTCCTTCTGATCGAGGAAGGTGTAACCGTAGCGCACGGCACGGCGCAATATTCTGCGTATCACGTAGCCAGCCTTGGCGTTGCTTGGCAGTTGTCCGTCGGCTATAGCGAACGCTATGGCTCTGAGGTGGTCAACGATTACGCGCAGAGCAACGTCCTTCTTCTCGTCGTCGCCGTATTTGCATCCAGCCATGTCAGCCATAGCCTTGATGAGTGGTTGGAACACGTCGGTGTCGTAGTTTGATGTCTTGCCCTGCAGGGTGCGCACCAGTCGCTCAAAGCCCATGCCAGTGTCAATCACCTTAGCAGGCAGACCCTCGAGCGAACCGTCGGCCTTGCGGTTAAACTGCATGAACACCAGGTTCCATATCTCGATTACCTGTGGGTGGTCTTTGTTCACCAAGTCCTTGCCAGGCACCTTAGTCTTCTCCTCAGCCGAACGAGAGTCCACGTGCAACTCTGAGCAGGGACCGCACGGACCAGTGTCGCCCATCTCCCAGAAGTTGTCGTGCTTGTTACCATTTATAATATGGTCCTTAGGCAGGAACTGCTCCCAGATACTTGCCGCCTCGTCGTCGCGAGCCAGACCCTCTTCAGGCGAGCCCTCAAACACCGTAGCGTAGAGGTCGTTAGGGTCTATCTTCAGCACGTCCACTATGTATTCCCATGCCCATGAAATAGCCTCCTTCTTGAAGTAGTCGCCAAACGACCAGTTGCCCAGCATCTCAAACATGGTGTGGTGGTATGTGTCGTGTCCCACCTCCTCCAGGTCGTTATGCTTACCGCTCACGCGCAGACACTTCTGCGTGTCAGCCTGTCGGCGGTTCTTCGGCGTGGCGTTGCCCAGAATAATGTCCTTAAACTGGTTCATGCCTGCATTGGTAAACATCAGTGTAGGGTCGTCCTTCACCACCATCGGTGCAGAGGGCACTATGAGGTGTCCCTTGCTCTCAAAGAATCTCTTAAACGATTCGCGTATTTCTTTTGCTGTCACGATTCTAATAGAAAATTGATAGTTGAAAATTGAAAATTATTATATACAAGTTGCAAAATTACAAAAAAAGTATAAATTGAGCAAACTTTCAACCTTCAACTTTCAACTTTCAACTATTTATTAGTACCTTTGCGCTAAACTTTTAACTCTAAACCCTCAACTAATCATATGAGCGACAGCATAGTAATCATACCCACATACAACGAGAAAGAAAACATCGAGAAAATAATCCGTGCCATCTTCTCCCTGCCCAAGGCGTTCGACATACTTGTCATAGACGACGGCTCGCCCGACGGCACGGCAGATATAGTGAAGAAGATGATGAGCGACGAGGGTAGGCTCTTCCTCCTTGAGCGCTCAGGCAAGTTAGGTTTGGGCACAGCATATATCATGGGCTTCAAGTGGGCACTGGAGCGTGACTACCAGTACATATTCGAGATGGATGCCGACTTCTCTCACGACCCTAAGGATCTGCCCCGCCTCTATGAGGCTTGCGCAGTAGAGGGTTATGATGTGGCAATCGGTTCGCGCTATGTCAGCGGTGTCAACGTGGTCAACTGGCCTATCGGCAGGGTGCTCATGTCTTATTTCGCCTCAAAGTATGTGAAGTTCGTTACCGGCTTCAATATCCACGACACCACGGCAGGCTTCAAGTGCTATAAGCGCCGAGTGCTTGAGACCATCGAACTCGACAAAATACGTTTCAAGGGCTATGGTTTCCAGATAGAGATGAAGTACACCGCCTATAAGATAGGCTTCCGTCTCAAGGAAGTGCCCGTCATCTTCGTCAACAGGGTAGAGGGCGTGAGCAAAATGAGTGGTGGCATCTTCGGCGAGGCATTCTTCGGTGTCATGCGCCTCCGTCTTGACGGCTGGTTCCGCAAGTATCCTGCGTTACCTAAGGGGTAACTGAATAGACCACGCTGACTTTCAAAGTGAGACAGATGTTTGAGGCTTTTATCCTCTAAAAGCATTACTTCTATCGCTAAAAGCATTACTTCTATCGCTAAAAGCAGTGCTTTTACATACGGAGGTGTTTGGTATACTATTCTCAGTTTTTTTTATCTTTTTTTATTTATATCCCACTTACTCACTTGTGCCCTCCCAATCCGTATGAATACTGGGCTGAGGCGGGTGGGGTAGGATGGGCTTGACCCCACTCGCAACCCCACTTTTAACCCCACTTCCGTTCTCTTTTTGTCCCATGCCCCTTTTTCAGCAAGTGTGCTCAAAAGTGGGGTTGGAGGTGGGGATAAAACGTTTATACCCCACTATCGCCAAGGCGCATAAACACTGGGAAAGAGACCCAGTAAGTGAGTAAGTTGGGTTAAAATAAAATATTTATTTTTTCTTCCTAAAGCGTAGCCTTGAATTCTCTGGGCGACATGCCTGTGGCGTTTCTAAAGAAACGGCTGAATACAGCCTGGTCAGAGAATCCTAACTGGGTGGCTATCTGCAGGATGTTGAGTTGGCGTTGGTGGAGCAGCAGTTTCTTGGCTTGTATGATGACGTAATTGTTTATCCATGCGTGGGCATTTACGCCTGTAAGGTTTTTTATTGCCGTGGCGAAGTATTTGGCAGAGAGGTTCTGTTTTTCGGCATAGAATTTTACCTCGCGACTTTCGGTATAGTGTTCCACTATATCCTGATGAAAACGGTTGAACATCTCTTCGTTCATCGTAGGCTGGTGCTCGGCTATGCCGTTCTGCTGACGATACTCGCTCAGCATGAGGAAGAGGGCCTCAAGCATGTTGCCGAGCATGAATTTGCGATGCTGTGCCGTAGAGGTGCTTATGCCCTGGATGACGCGGAAGATATTGTGTATGAGGAGGAACTGCTCGTCGGTGAGAGGTATGTCCTGACGATACAGATAATGGTTGAGGTCACGATAAATGGCAGGGAAGCGCCTCTTGAGTTCCTGCTGAAAAGTAGGGGCTATGACGATGAGTATGGCGTGGTAGTCGGCAGAGGTCTCTCGGGCGCACAATACGTGGTTGGGTGCTAGAACGGCAATGTCGTGTTTGTTGAAGACGACCTTGCGTGTGTCACACTCTGCCTTAGCCCATCCTTTCAGGTTGAGGCTGATGGTCATAAAAGAGGTGGTGAACGGCTCGTCGTATGACGGCATACTATGTATGTTGTCGAATACCATCAGGTCTTGTTCGTTTATTATGTTGACTTCTGTCGTTATGGGGTGCTTCTGTTTCATATACTTTAACAATGTGAGAAAAGTTTTTGCAAAGATAAATAAAATTTTGCAATAATTCTCACGAAAGATAACTTTTTGCAAAAAAAACATTGTTTTTCGCTATGATTACTTTGCAGAATTACTTGTAACTTTGCAGGCGAGAAGAAAAATTGTTGTTTTGTAATTCAATAAATATCGTTATGAAGAAAACTGTTTTATTACTGACAATGATGGGTGGGATGCTCACGGCTGAGGCTGCTGACTATCCATATCTCACATTTGAGAAGACTGACGGCACTAAGACGTCTGTCAGCACTGAGTCGCTGACCAT
>JAEEGL010177094.1_pt1 | contig 23520 bp, 10 predicted proteins | sample 9134231 | NCBI WGS metagenome assembly JAEEGL01 (sample SAMN16246548, study PRJNA631951) | gut metagenome | biome: gut microbiome; feature: rumen; material: fiber-attached | host: Bos | place: Iran: Karaj | collected 2018-10
GGCAGTATTTCACTTACAACATGTACGGAGACAGGCTGTTCATCGCCTTCGACAATCCCGATGACATGCGTTTCCAGAATCTGGTCATCTATTGCGAGATCTATGACAAGATCACGGGCGAGACCTATGAATCCGAAAGATATCAGATCTCCTATGTCAATCTGCAGTCTCTGCCTCAGCTGACAGAGAAAACGGACTACAATCCGGAAGGCAACATTACCGTCTCCGATTTTGAAATCGATCCGTCTACCGGTGATCTCAGCTTCCATGTGTCAGGCAGCACGATCCAGTATACGTCACCGATCTATATCAGCGACTCTTACTCTTATGAGACAAGACAGGTTCTGGCGATCGATCCGGTCCATCCTCTGGACAGCGTCCAGGTGCAGCCTACGTTCAGCGGGCGCGTCTATCTGACGGGGCCCGGGTATATCGAAAACTATGTTGGCCGTGTAGGGAACGAATACATCCTCGACATGTTCCATTATGCGGATCAGGACGACGCCGTGCAGGCGACCTTCGACAACAAGAGCAACTTCACGTTCAACGTGACGATCCCCTATGAATTCTTTGAGCGGTATGCATCTGGCACGCTCAAGACCACCCGCAGCGGGCTCTCCCACGAGTATTGCTCGGTGCTGAAAAACGGCGGAGATTTCAATTTCACGGAGGAGGAACTGACCGAACTCGCAGGCATCTGGTTCGACTACTATCTGCTTTCCGTCAGGATCGAGTACAGGCTGAACTATAACGCGATCGCATCGGTCTTCGAACTGGAATCGATCTATTATCCGATGGAACTGCTGCAGTACTATTTCCAGGGCACTTTTGAATACGGAACTTACGCGCAGACCGAGTTTACCTTCAAGCAGGGCAGCGTGGCCTATATCAACGGCACATATGAAAACGACTATTACGGCGTCAATGACTATGTGGTCTACGAATGGTATTCCTACGCGAGCGGTGAGCCGCAGTTCGTCGACACGAACGGAGATCCTTATCTCCAGGTCGACACCGCGCTGCCCGGCGTTTACGAATACGAACTCGTGGTCACCGTCCGGAAGACGGAGGACCCGGACAAGAGCATGGGGGACACCGGCTATGTCCGGTTTACCGTGACGGTCGAACCGAATCTGGAGACCCCGGAGATCACGGGTATCTCGGAGCCGACTTTCGGATACCGGGAACCTCACGCCAAGATTTCCGTGGACGCTGCTACGAACGAGGAAGATGTCCGGATCAAATACCTGTTCAAGGTGCAGGACGATGACTCCTATCTCGGGTATCAGATCCACTGGTCCGACGAAAACGAACTGGAAGTTTCGACCGAAAAGATGGGAACTTTCGAATGGTCTGTCGAAGTCTATGTAGCCAAGACCGTTGAAAACTATGACGGGACAGTTTCAGACTATTTCAGTGAGAGGGTTTCGTCCGGAACGCGCCACTACACGGTAGGCGACCGGATCGTGGACCGCATCGAGATCGGCGGCGTGAACAAACCGGTCCAGGGCAATGCCCCGACGACCGAAGGCTTGTTCGCTTCACCGACGCTGGAAGACGATACTTATTTCGGATACCGGGTGATCTCGGCATTCTGGAATCCGGCGCCTCAGGCATACGGATACGATACCGATTACGAACTGACAGTGGTCGCGGAACTGCTTGAAAACAGCGGTTTTGCAGGAGCCGTTTCCGGCGCGTTCCTGGATGGGGACAGCACATATGAAGGCAGCGTGACGAAGGTCGGAGCCAATCAGGTGCGCCTGACCCGGGTGTTCCGGAGCACGGAATCCGAAGCCGTGGATTCGATCACTTTGCACGATCTTCCCGATGTCCAACCAGAAGCTTTGATCCGGAAAGTGGACACGTACAAGGAAAGCACTTTCGAATTGATCAGCGCGACATGGAATACCGACGACAGTTCGTTCAAATACATGACCGATTACCGGCTGACGCTGATCGTGAGAGCCAACAACGGCTACCGGTTCACCGATTCGCTCACCGTCCGTCTGGGAGACGGCACCGTCCCCTATACCGTGCGGACGAAGGGAAGCGAGATCGAGATCGTGTTCGAATACCGGTTCGGCTATACCGCGATCCAGAAGATCGGATCGGAAGAAACCGAACTTCAATCCGACAATCAAGGCGCTGTGTCACTGTCCGTCGGATCATCCGTTCCTGACGGAAAGATGTTCGACGGTTGGTATGTCGGAGACACGAAAGTCGCATCCGGCAAACAGGCATCTTATACAGTAGATCGGAACGGTATCGTCATCGAGGCCCGCTTCAAGGATATCCCGTTCGAACGGGACGGGGATGATCTGGTCATGGAATCCGAGGATCCTACGCAGACCGATCTGTCCGATCTGATCAATGCGGCCTCCGGAAACGGACTCGGAGTCCGGATCGGCATAGGCGACGTGACGTTCGAAATGGATCCGGAAACCGTCGGTTCTCTCGACGGATTAGGCGATCTGTTCCTGTCCATTCGCATCGGACAGCAATATGCTACGGGAGACCTGAACAAAGCCGATCTTTCCAACATCAAGGAGATCTATGAGATCAAGCTCGAGGGCGGGACCTTCGTCGGTGCCATCCACGTCAGCCTGCCCGCCACGTTCGAGGTTGGCTCCAAGGATGTGCTCAAGGTCTTCTATGTCAGCCCCGAAGGCACGGTCGAAAATATGCAGGCCACCTATGAGGACGGTGTCATCAGTTTCCTGACGACTCATTTTTCCACATACGTCGTGACCCTGACAACAGGTACTTTCACCGTTTCGTTCCAGCCCGGCGCGGGCACGGGAACGATGGCGTCCGTATCCAATGTGAGCGGAGGATTCGTCCTTCCGTCCAGCGGATTTACTCCGCCTGCAGGGAAACGGTTCAAAGGCTGGCAGATCGGCGGTGTCGAAAAGCAGGCCGGAGAACTGATCAACGTGACATCCGATACCGTAGCGACTGCGCTCTACGAAGACATTCCGCACGAGCATACGATGCAGCCAACGCCCGGAACGGCAGCCACCTGCACGGAGGACGGTCTGAAAACCTATTACCGCTGCACAGGCTGCGGTCTCTACTACGAAGACGAAGCCGGCAAGACCCAGATCGCAAACATCGATTCCTGGAAAACTGGAGCAGGCAAAATCCCGGCAACCGGACATCAGTTCGTCTGGATCGTGGACAAGGCCGCCACAGCCATTTCCACCGGACTCAAGCACGAGGAATGTTCGGTCTGCCACACTAAGCGGAACGAGAATACCGTCATCCCGATGCAGGAGTGCGAACATGCCCACACGGTCAAGACTGCACGCGTGGAACCGGGATGCGAGACGACAGGTAAGGAAGCTTACTACTATTGCACAAACTGCCAGAAATATTTCAGTGATGCGGACTGCCAGCTGGTGATCGACGACCTGCAGGCGTACGGGATCATCCCGGCCGCAGGGCATCAGTTCGTCTGGGTCGTGGATCAGCCCGCCACCGAACTGTCTGCCGGCATCCGGCACGAGGAATGCTCGGTGTGCCATACCAAGCGGAACGAGAACACGCAGATCCCGATCCTTTCCTGTTCGCATGCCGCGATGCGCTCAGTCGCGAAAACGGATCCGACCTGCGAGACAGCAGGGAAACAGGCCTACTTCTATTGCCCGACCTGCAACAAGTATTTCGAGGATCAGGCAGGGCAGAACCCGATCACGGATCTGGCTGCATACGGCATGCTGGAACCGATCGGTCATGCGTATGGCGAATGGCAGGTCGTGAAACCCGCAACCGAGACCGAAGACGGATTGGAAGAACGCGTCTGCGCACATGACGCTTCCCATAAGGAGCAGCGTGTGATCAAGGCGACGGGCTACCATTACTCCGTGGATCAAAACGGAGTCAAGGTCTACGACCTGGAAGTCGAACCGGGGCAGAAGCAGGATCTTTCGAAGCTGTTCGAAACCGCTGAACAGGGTAAAGGAAAAGTCATCGTCACGATCGGCGAAACAGTCCTTGTTTTCGATCCCAAAGCGGTGACGGATATCGGCGGACAGACGGCTGAACTGACGCTCAATGTGCTGTCGTCCGATTTCGGAATCGAGGATCTGGACGGCGTACAGCTCGTCATCGAGGTGTCTCTCGGCGGAACGGCATTTTCTTCAGGCTCGGTCACGGTCCGGCTGCCGTTTGCCACGGAGGTCCCCAAAGGACAGGTCGCCAAGGTCTATTATCTGGATCCGCAAGGCGGCAAGACAGATATGAATGCCGTTTTCGAGGATGGATATGTTTCGTTCCGTACGAATCATTTTTCCAAATTTGCTGTAGTTTTCGAACAGGCAAAAGACGGTGAAAATGAAACCGATGGCACGGAAAGCGAAACCGGTTCGATAGATCCAGGAAACGATGACCAGACGGAAAAGAAAGGCCTTCCTGCCGGAGCTGTCGTCGCCATTATTTTCGGTGTCTTGTTGGTTCTGGCTGGAGCCGGTGTCGGTGTGTTCTTCCTGCTCAAGAAGAAGGGCATCATTAAGAAGAAATGACGATCCGAAATGACAACGGTTTGATCTTGGATCGAACCGTTGTCCCTCCTTCGGATGGGAAAACAAAAAATTGACAAACTAACAAAAAGCCCGGTCGTTTTTGATCGGGCTTAGTTGTATTGAAATCATATGAAGTCCAACTTTTGGGGTGCATAGCAGCCTCGGAGTGTGTTTTTTCTAGTATACGATTTTTACACAACAAAACTGTTAAAAAGTGACGTTACGTGGTGTATAATAATACTCAGGGGGTGATTAGATGAGCTTTTTGATTTACACTATCAAGCAAGAAAAGCAGCGGATCGACTGTATGATGTGAAGCCTCACACGACTGTTATGAAGCATTGCATACAACTGGGGACAAATACATCATAGATGATATCGATTTGTTCATTGAAACGAGGACACAGGAAGCCCCAGTTCAATGCAGTTTTTTCCATGACTAAGAAGAACAGAGTTCGAATGAAAAGCGGAGATAAAGATAGTGAACAAACGAATCTTTTTCATAGATTTTGAAGTGGCCGAGAAAAGCGGAAATATCAATGATTTCGGCGCGGTTACGGAAAAAAACGAAAAACTTCATACGTCGGATGCCAAGACCTTTTCGTCTTTCGTTGCAGGGGCTGATTACATCTGCGGACACAATATTGTCGACCATCATTTGAAATACGGAGGTCATCTGATTCCAGAAAAGTCTCGGATTATAGATACGCTGTATTTGTCTCCGTTGCTGTTTCCGTCACGGCCTTACCATCGGCTGGTCAAAGACTACAAGTTGGATTCAGATGAGATGAACAATCCTGCGCACGATGCAGAGTTGTCAAGGACTCTTTTTTATGATGAGGTGAATGCCTTTCAAAGCCTTTCGGAAAGCCTCAAACATATTTATCAGAAACTGCTGGGAGCAGATTCGCATTTTCAGGGATTCTTTGATTTCTTGGGTTCGCGTCTACCACTATTTTATAATCTTGAGGCAGATATTCGTAAAGTGTTTGACGGAAAAATCTGCAAAAATGCGGATTTGGGAAAGTGGATTTCGGAATCACCGGAAGCAATGGTTTATGCGTTGGCTCTGATATCGACCCAGGATGATTCGGTCACACCGCCTTGGGTTCTTTATCGGTTTCCTGCAGTTAGGGAAATAATGAAAGCCCTCAGAACAGTTTCCTGTGGCAAATGCGAATACTGTCGCACCCATCTAAGCGTCAGAGCACAGCTGAAAAAGATTTTCGGCCACGATTCATTCCGCACATACCAAGGAGAACCTCTACAGGAACGCGCTGTGCAGGCTGCTGTCGAAGGGAAGTCCCTTCTTGTCATTTTTCCAACAGGCGGCGGAAAATCTCTCACTTTTCAGCTTCCGGCCTTGATGGCGGGCGAGCAGGAAAGGGGATTGACAGTTGTCATTTCACCCCTTCAGTCTTTGATGAAGGATCAGGTGGACAATTTGGAAAAAGCGACTATCGTGCAAGGGGTCAGCATCAATGGTATGAACAGTACCTTGGAGCGAAAAGAAGCGCTTGACAGGGTCGAAAGCGGGCTGGCCACCATACTGTACATTTCTCCGGAGGCTCTTCGTTCGGTGACTATTGAACGTCTGCTTCTGTCACAAAACGTGGTTCGTTTCGTCATCGATGAAGCACACTGTTTTTCGGCCTGGGGCCAGGATTTCAGAGTGGATTATCAATACATTGGGGAGTTTATCCGAAAGTACTGCGAAAAGCGTAATCTTGACCGGATGATTCCGGTATCCTGTTTCACGGCAACTGCCAAGCCGAAAGTCATCGCGGATATCCGAGAGTATTTCCTTCAAAAACTTGGTCTGAATCTGGAACTTATTGCGACTTCAGCGGACAGGACAAATCTCCATTACTACGTCATGCATATTGAAAAAGATGACGAAAAGTACAAGATTTTAAGAGACCTGATCAGGCAAAAGAATTGTCCCACGATCGTTTACTGCTCTCGAACCAAACTGACCGAAAGACTTGCGGAAAGGCTCTGTCATGATGGCTTTTTAGCCCGGGCTTTCCACGGACAGATGGAGCAGACGGAAAAAGTGGAATGTCAAAACAGCTTCAAAAATAACGAGATCCAGATTATTGTGGCGACTTCGGCATTCGGCATGGGCGTCGACAAAAAGGATGTTGGTCTTGTCGTTCATTACGAGGTTTCGGACTCACTAGAAAACTATGTTCAGGAGGCCGGACGGGCTGGCAGAGACCAGTCCCTTCAAGCGGAATGCTATGTACTGTTCAATGAGGATGACCTGGATAAGCATTTTCTGATGCTGAACCAGACCAAGCTGAGTTTGTCCGAAATTCAGCAGGTATGGAAAGCTATTAAGGATTTGACGAAAGTCCGTCCTGACGTCACGGTGTCGCCTTTTGAACTGGCCAGAAAAGCCGGATGGGATTCGAGTAAGCCCGAACTGGAAACACGGGTGAAAACGGCTGTTGCAGCATTGGAAAATAATGGGTATATCAAAAGGGAAAACAATTATTTCACCCTTTATGCGAACAGCATAACAGTTCCTGACATGGCAACGGCGTCTGCGATCATCGAAAAAGATTCCAGAATCGCGGACGCGGATAAGATACACGCAAGACGCATTTTCAAAATGCTGATCTCGACGAAAAGCATAGCGCGGGCAACAGGAGATGAAAGCGAATCCCGAGTCGATTACATCGCAGACAGACTCGGACTGGAAAAGGACTACGTCATCGACCTGGTAACGCAGCTCAAAGAAGCGAAACTCCTGGCAAGTAAAAGAGACACAACGGCTGTGGTCAAGAAGTCGGACAGCATCAACAAATCTCTTGCGATCCTGAAAGAATATAGCGCTCTGGAAGAATTTTTGTCCTCCGATCTTGCCGGAGATGTTCAGGAAATTGACTACCGAAGACTGTGCGATGAGGCTCTGCGAAAGGGCATTCCTTCGGCTTCGGTTCAAAGGATCAAGACCATACTGTTCTACTGGATGATCAAACACCTCATCACCAAAAAACTGAAGGCTGATGAGACCGTGACCTATGTATTTCCGGCCTTTTCTCCAGAGCAGATTCGCAAGCGGATCGAGAGGCGAAACTTAATTGCTGAATATGCGGCAAAACGGTTGTTCGAACTGTCCGAAAGTGAAGAGGTGCAGCCAAAAGATTCCGTGGAAGTCTGGTATTCAATGGATGAACTGGTGGAGGGCTTCCGAACCCGAGTCGACTTGTTCAATGAAGGGACAGGCTGCACCCTTCAGGAAATGGAGGATGCACTACTCTTTTTGAGTAAAATCGAATCTATGAATCTGCAGGGCGATTTTCTGGTCAAATACAGTGCATTTCGTATCCGGCGTTTGATCATGGACAACAAGATTCGGTATAAGCAGGATGATTACAAACAACTGGATGAGTACTACAAGCAGAAAGTCCAGCAGATCCATATTGTCGGTGAATACTGTAAAATGATGGTCCGAGACTATGAGGAGGCATTGCAGTTTGTCAAAGACTATTTCCAGATAGAATACCGTCCGTTTATTTCCAAGTATTTCAAAGGAAACCGGCTGGGAGAGATCAACCGGAACATCACTAAGGAAAAGTACGATAAGCTCTTCGGGAATCTGTCCGATGCCCAAAAAGCGATTATCGAGGACGACCAGTCAAAATACATAACGGTTCTGGCTGGTCCGGGAAGTGGCAAAACAAGAGTTCTTGTTCGGAAACTTGCCTCTTTAATGCAGTTGGAAGACGTGAAGAGCGAGCAGATGCTTATGCTGACTTTCTCAAGGGCCGCAGCCAGCGAATTCAAATTTCGCCTGCTCGAAATCATGGGAAGTGCAGCTCATTGGGTAGAAATCAAGACTTTCCATTCTTACAGTTTTGACCTTTTGGGACGGATAGGCAATCTGGATGAATCTGAAGATGTCACAAGGCAGGCCGCACAACTGATCGAAGAGGGAGGCGTGGAACCCGGCAGGATTACGAAAACAGTTCTGGTCATTGATGAAGCTCAGGATATGGATGAGAATGAATTTGCGTTAATCCGGGCTCTCATTTCTCAAAATGAAGACATGCGGGTCATCGCGGTGGGAGATGATGACCAGTGCATTTACGAATTCCGCAATTCGGATCCCAAATATATGAGGACTCTGATTGAAGAATATGGCGCCACACAGTATGATCTGCTTGACAACTATCGTAGCGCTGCATCGATCGTCCGTTTGGCAAATGCGTTTGCCAACAAGATCGGTGGGCGGTTGAAAACGAAACCTATACGCCCGGTCACTCAGGCGGAAGGGCTGGTGAGGATGGTTCGACACACGAACAACGACGAGGGATTCGAGACCGCAATCGCGGACGAGGTTGCCAATCAGGATCTGAGCCGAAGCATCGGGGTTTTAACTACGACTAACGAAGAGGCTCTTTGCATTCTTGGGCTTCTGCAGGAACGAAACATCCCGGCCAAACTCATACAGACCATTGACCAATTCTTCCTTACGGATCTCGCAGAGATACGAACTTTTCTGAAGATGATCGAGCCTGACTCTGACACGCCTGTCATTTCGCAGGAAAGATGGGATTCGGGATTAAAAAAACTGAAACGGATGTATGAGCGCAGTTCGGCTCTGCCATTTACAATGCAGATTTTGGATACCTTTGTTAAGACAAACTCAACATTGTACTACGGCGATCTAATCGAATTTCTGAACGAATCCAAGCCTGAGGATTTTGTGAATCAAGACAAAGGCACTGTGTTGATTTCAACCGTTCACAAGGCCAAGGGCAGGGAATTCGACTGTGTCTATATGATGGTTTCAGCAGGAAAGAAGTTTTTCGATGATAGGGACAAGCGGGCACTTTACGTTGGTTTTACAAGGGCCAGACAAGAGCTTCATGTTCATTATGCGAACCGATTCCTCGATTATTTTGATCGGACCTGGGCAAAGTATGAGACGGATGACCGAACATGGCCCAGACCCGAAACAGTCACACTTCATCTGGGATTCAGAGATGTCAATCTGAAAGTGTTCAAGAACGAAGGACTCAAGGAAGAAATCCTACGCAATCTCAGGGCGGGAGATCCATTGGAATATGGTGAGGAAGGATTTCGTGCTACGCTTGGACAAACGCAACGGATCGTTGCCTGCCTTTCGAAGAAGGGTAAGGACATGGTGCAGAACGTGATCCGACTCGGTTATCGGGTCCAGAGTGCATGCGTACGATATGTTATGGCATGGAAACCGAATGATGAGGATGAGACGTATGCAGTCATATTGCCTATTATTCGATTATCTCGATAAGTACAGGCAAAGAGACTGTTGAAGTTATATTTTGAACAATTTAGCGGCGCATTCTCGTGACTTGTGTGAGGCTTCACAGTTTGTCTGGTGACTCTTACAATGAATACAAAGGATTTCTGTGAACTGAGTTAGGCAAAAAAAGTATGGTTCTGAGGTATGATTATGAAAAAAGGAGCACTCTCTTTTGCAGAATCACTGATGCTGGTTGCAGGAGCAGGGATTGGAACGGGCATACTGACGATACCGTACGCCATTTGTAAGATTGGCCTTTTTGGGACGCTTGCCACACTGGCACTGGCCTATGCGGCAAGTGTCTTTGTGTATCTGATTATCGCAGATCTGACACGTAATTCCGAAAAACCTGAGGATCTGCTGGCGATTCTGGATGAGCATCTGTTCAGACGCAGGGGCGGGAAGGTGCTCCATATTATATTTTTGATCCTTTTAGTGCTTCTTCTGCTCGAAAATCTGGTCGTGTATATCCTCAGTGCTGGTAGTGTGCTGAAAGATCTTCTCGGCGTGAATGATACGGTTTTGAAAATCGCTTTTTATGCGGTCGCTTCTCTGGTGATCATTTTCGGGATCAAGGGAATGGGCGTGGGAGAAAAGCTCTCCATGATTTTGATTGGTGCGGCGGTTCTTGTGCTGATGGTGCTTTCATTTGTGCATGTAAAGGGGTCGTTTGAACTGTCTTTCGGAGCTCCGGACAAGGTTTTTGCTGTATACGGTCTGTTTATGTTTGCCTTTTCCGCCATCTTTTCTGTGATGCAAGTCTGTAATCATATTGAGAAAAAGGAGAAGACAGCCAAAGCTGTTATCGGAGGTCTTTCTCTCAATGCTTTGATTACGATGGCTTTTACTGCGGCCGTCATTCTTGGCTCGGACGATGTGACGGAGATTGCAACGATCGGACTTGCAAAGGGAATCGGGATTCCGTTTGTGCGGATCCTTTGTTCCGTGCTGGTCCTTTTTGCCATGTTTACGTCATTTTGGTCCAGCGGATTCGCTTTTGCCGATATGTTGGGCGCACAGTTTAAACTGCCTAGGTGTGCTTCCTGGTTTATTGCGACCGGACCCGCTCTTCTAGTGGCGGTTTTTCTTCCGCTTGGGATCCTCAATTATGTGCAGATCGGAGCGGGAGCTCTTTCAATCATTTTGATTTTGGTCGTTCTTCCTGCCTATGCGAATGCGGTCAGGCAGCCCCGGCAGGAACTTTTGCTCGGCCGGTTATCGGGCAGCAAAGTGATGATCGGGTGTGTGGCGGCTGCGATCGTTCTAATGGTCGTGTCATCCCTGATTCCGATTGCATGAACTAAAAGGAGGCTCTCATGAAAATTGCTTTGCTTTCACCTGCGGGCGCGATGCACCGGTACAACGGGATGTTTCATAAAGGGCTGCACTATGCGCCGATCACGCTGGCCCTTCTCGCAGCTCTCGTGCCTGCCGAACTCGGTGCGGATATCGTTCTGTACGATGAGACAGCCGAAGCCATTCCGCTTGACACAGACGCGGACGTCATTGCCATGACCTGCATCACGGGTACTTCAAGCAGATGCTACAGATTTGCGGATTATTTCAGGAGTTTAGGCAAAACCGTTCTTATGGGGGGCGTGCATCCTACGCTGATGCCGGATGAGGCGAAACAGCATGCAGATGCAGTTTTGGTAGGCCTTGGAGAAAAAACATTTCCCCAAGCATTGCTCGATATCAGGGACGGCTGTCTTAAACCCTTTTATTACGGAAACGGTTGCACCGACATTGCGGGACGTCCTTTGCCCCGAAAAGATCTGCTCAACCGGAAAAAGTATATCACGCTGAATACGGTGGAGGCAGTAAGGGGATGCAATCATTCCTGTACTTTTTGCGCATATCCTGCCGCATTTGGCAAGCGTGTGATCACCCGTCCTGTCGAGGAGGTCATTGCGGAGATCAGAACCTTCAAGGGCAAGGAAGTCATCTTTCCCGACGTCAATCTGATCGCAGATGTGAAATACGCAAAAGAACTCTTTACCGCTATGATCCCGCTCAAGAAGTGGTGGATGGGGTTGACCACGACAGCCATAGGGCACAATGAAGAACTATTAAAACTGTTTGAAAAGAGCGGATGCAAAGGCCTTTTGATCGGATTTGAATCGGTGAACCAAGAAACGCAGCAGGATATCAACAAGGGCGTCAATCATGTTGAGGAATATAAAACTCTGATGGAGCAGCTTCATCGCAGGGGCATCATGGTCATGGGCTGTTTTGCCTTCGGCGCCGACGGAGACGGGCCGGATGTATTCCGCAGGACGGTCGAGTTGTGTATCGAGGCTCGGATCGATCTGCCGCGTTTTTCGATCATCACGCCTTTTCCTGGCACGGATTTTTACCGGGAACTGGAGGCGGAAGGTCGGATCGTGGAGCATGATTTTGCGATGTACGATGTTGAACACTGTGTCTACCGTCCCAAGCAGATGACAAAGGAAGAACTTGAAGCCGGGATTGCGTGGGCCTGGAAAGAAGTCTATTCCTGGAAGAATATATGGAGACGTCTTGACCTCACCAAGCCTAAAACACTAAAGAGCCTTTTTTTGCTTGTGAATATCGGATATCGTAAATATGCCAAAGAATTTGCTATATTCGGCGCAGACGTGATGAGTGACAATTCGGATATCCCGGAGGTGAAAAGTGAAGATCCTGTTCATCACCCCGTATGATAACAACTATCGGTACAGAAGTGCTTTTACCAGATCTTTGAGTTATATGCCTTTAACGATGCCTTATCTGGCCGCTTTGACGCCTAAGGAGTTTCATGCTGAATGCAGAGCGATCGACGAAGGCGTGCAAAAAGCGGATTATGAAAGAATAGGTTTTTATGATATCGTTGCCATCACGTCGGTCACTTCTTCGGTCATGCGGGGATATGAATTGGCTTCTTTCTTCAAAAAGAAAGGCAGCTATATAGTGATGGGTGGCCATCACGTCACGCTGATGCCGGATGAGGCCGCTGCGTATGCAGACACTGTCATGACGGGACCGGCAGACAGAATTTGGGGTGAGTTCATACAGGATTTTGCCAGAGGAGAACCCAAACCGCGTTATGACGGCGAGCATTGTGATATCGGACGTGCAAATGTGATCCCGATGCGCGAACTGATGCAGAAACGGAAATACATCGGAGTCCCCACCGTGATTGCTAACTTTGGCTGCTCCAATAGGTGCGATTTTTGCGTGATTCATTCTTTCTGGGGCGGCAAACAATCGGCTAGAAGAGTTGAGGACGTGATCGGTGAGATCAAGTCGCTCAAAGCGAAGCGGATCCTTTTTCTGGACCCGTCCCCGACGTCAAATCCCGTTTATGCTAAAGAATTCTATCGGGCGCTCATCCCGCTCAAGATCCAGTGGGCAGGATTGTGTACTACGGATGTATGCAGGGACGAGGAACTTTTTGATCTGATGATCCGGAGCGGATGTATCGGGATCCTGATCGGTTTTGAGACTTTCAGTCCTGAAAATCTGGAAACGTCTCACAAGAAAAACCGGATAGCGGAATACCGCGAAGTGGTAGAGAGATTTCACCAAAAAGGCGTCAGCGTGCTCGGCACGTTCATGATCGGCTTTGACGGTGATACCAGGGAAAGCATCATGCAGATGCCGGATATCATCGAAGAGATCGGCGTCGACATTCCGCGTTTTGCTATCTTAACACCGTATCCGAATACGCCTTTGTACAGAAAACTGGACGGGGAAGGTCGGATCCTTTCCAAGGACTGGAACGATTACGACAGTATTCATGCCACATTCAGGCCGAAGAATTTTTCTGCGCCCGAGCTGGAAGAGATGCTGGTTTCTGTCTCAAATGCATGCTATACGATCAAACGCATATGGCGACGGTCGGTCAAGAACAGATACGGCGGCTTGATCAAACTTGGAGTCAATCTCGGCTTCAGGATCTATAACAAAAAGGTCGAAAAGAGTCTCAGAAAGAAGAAAAGGGAAAAAAGGAGTGGGGGGTGCATAATGAAGATCACGTTTGTTCTCCCTGCGATAGGGAAAAAGCCTGGGCAGAGATATCTGCGCAGCTGGCTGATGGAGCCGTTAACTATCGCAGTGCTGAATTCCATGATTCCTGATTCTTACGAGCGCGAGTTCTTCGATGACAGGATCGAATGCATCGACTATGAGACAAAGACTGACGTCGTGATGATCACTGTTGAGACATACACTGCCAGGCGCGCGTATGCTATTGCATCCGAGTTTCAAAAACGCGGCAGGAAGGTTATACTGGGCGGATACCATGTCACGCTTTGTCCCGAGGAGGCCATGGAGCATGCGGATGCCATTATGGTCGGGAATGCCGACCGGATCATGCCGTCAGTCCTGTCTGATCTTGCGTCCGGAACCTTGCAAAAGTGTTATGACGGCGGCGCCTGTATATCCTATCGAATGCCTGATCGGAGTATTTACGAAAAAAAGAGGAAGAAGTATCTGCCCGTGTCTCTCGTGGAAACGGGACGCGGTTGCTATCACAATTGTGAATTCTGTTCGATTGCCGGATATTATCATTCGCATTACATCCATCGGGAGGTGTCAGATATCATAGCGGAGATCCGTTCCTGCAGACAAAAGATCTTTTTCTTCGTGGATGACAGTATTTTTTCGGACCGCTCTTTTGCAAAAGAGTTGTTTTTGGAGATTAAAAAGCTTCACATCATCTGGACTACACAGATCACCCTTGACATTGCGCGCGACGAGGAAATGCTCCGCCTGATGAAGGAAAGCGGGTGTGAAATGGTTCTGATCGGATTCGAATCCATCATGAGTGACAATCTTAGGCAGATGAACAAAGGGTGGACCGAACGGCTTGGGGAACGCGACGTGCTGATTCAGAGGATACATAACGCCGGGATCAGTATTTATGCCAGCTTTGTATTCGGCTTTGATTCAGATAACGAAGATTCTTTCAGGGCAACTTTGGCTTTCTGCGAAAAACACCGTTTTTTTGTTGTTGCATTCAATCATCTTCTGATTTTTCCGAACACTAAAACATACGAAGAATTCAAGGCGGACGGCCGTCTGATCTCGGAAAACTGGTGGTTGCAAAGCGGATATACGTTCGGCACTATCACGTTTGTTCCGAAACAGTTGACGCCTGAATCATTGCGCATGTTCTGCAAGCAGTACAAAAAGAAGTTCTTTCGATTCGGGTCGATCCTAAAGCGCGGCATAACGATGTGCAGACGCTCGCACCGCATCATGATCCATCTTGCATATTGGTTCATCAATATCTTGTTTCATTTTGAGGTGGATAAGCGTTCCGGAATACCGGTCGGCGAGAATTTGGAGGAAAAGAAAAAATGAGCGGATCTGGGTACAGAGCTCACCCATCGGACGGGAAAGAGATCCTTCGCGTGCTGGAGAGTTCGGCTGCTGCGGGTCGGGTGGAAGTGGTTTATTCGCGGCGCCCCGATGCCTACGAGTCTTATATGAAGGAGTCCGGTGAAGCGCATGTTTTCGTAGCAAGAGACGGGAATGCGATCACGGGGACGTGCGCCGAACTTGTTCGCGAGGTCTATATCGGAGGAGAGATTTGCCGCGCGGCGTATTTGTGCGGGCTGAAAAAAGATGCGGAATACCGTGGAAGGATCGGATTTGGACCGGAATTCGTTCGGGAACTCCGGAAGGACGACATAGACTACTATTACTGTTCGGTTCTCTCTGAAAACGCAGATATCCGGTCCTCGTTTGAGAAATGCAGTTCTCTTATTTCCATGCGCCGGATTGCAGACTGTCATACCTGCGTTGTGAATCCAAAGGCACGGATCAGGATTCCTTCGCACAACTTTACATTTCGCAGAGCTAGAGGTTCCGATACTGAAAGACTGCTGGACTTTTTAAATGCTGAAGGTCGTAAAAAAGACATGTTTCCTGTGATAAGGAATCTGGACGCTTTTTACGGGCTGGCGGTGGAAGATTTTTACTTGCTTTTGGATGGGGAAATCATTTTGGCGGCAGCGGCTCTCTGGGATCAGACGGCATATAAACAGTACATTGTGAAGCGATACGGCGGATGGATGAAACTAGCCCGTCTTTGTAACCCTCTTTTTGCTGCGATGCGGTACTGCAGGCTCCCCAAAGAGAATGAGCCTATGGCATTTCCCGTGCTATCTTTTTGTGTTTGCAGAGGGGATGAAAGCAATCTTTTCACATTTTTATTACATGAGATGATGCAAATAACGGCAAAAAGATACGGGATGCTTGTTTTCAGTTTGACGGAGGATCATTTCGCCTGGCCTGTGATGAATGGAATCCGGTGCATCCGTCTTGAATCGACACTTTACGAACTCGACTTTCCGTGGTCAAAACAAAAGAACCGGTCATTGGATCCGAAGCATTTGTCACTGGAATGCGGGTGGCTGTAAGGTGTTTTTCGTTTGCAAATCGTGTGCTTTCCTACATCCTTTTCTGTCAAAACTTGTTGCAGGTGAGTTTTTGCACCCGACCATGCACATTTGAAGGGTAAAATGTGATATGATAAATACCAATAGAACGCGCGCGGAAAGCGCGGCTTGCCCGGGTACAGGTACAGCCCGAAAGCAGGAGGGTGGACTTATGATAAAACGAATACTAGCGGCATTGCTTTTGATGGCTATGATCCTGCCTGGGCTTCTGGCCTGTGGCAATACGGATGCTGGTCCTTCGGAGACCGGAACGGAGACAGGAAATACGCGTCCGGAGAGCGAAACCCCCGGAAGTTTGGCTGAGACATCGGAACAGGACACGGGGTCGGGCACGGAAACCGAGACCGCAAAGGAGACCGAGTCCCCCGGAAGTCTGGCTGAGACATCGGAACAGGACACGGGGTCGGGCACGGAAACCGAAACCGCAAAGGAGACCGAGTCCGAAACGGATCCTGCTCCGAAACCAGCCAGTGAACCGACGCTTCCGAAATATTTAAAAGCGTCTTCGGTGATTCGGGAAAACATGTGGAATGTCAATAGTGAAGAAGCGGGTACGGCCTTTGTCGACCCGTCCCAGGCCAAGACCTATTCGTCTGAAAAGATCCAGTCCTTCTGGATCCGGACACAGGAGAATGAACGGATCCCGTTTTCCGTGTCCTGCCACATATCCGGAGGATGCATCTCCGCGGTTCTGCCTGCCGGAATCGATCTGTCCCGGATCGTACCGGTGTTTGAGGCCGGAGGACATACCGTTCTGGACGAGGAAGGAAGAGAAGTGGCCTCCGGTGAGACGGCTCTAGACCTGACCCGTGAACGCACGCTGCATCTGGACGGAGATCCCGCTGTTTACCGGGTCCTCATCGAAAACCTCAGTACCGGTCTTCCGTCCCTCAGCCTGTCCACCTCGGATTTCAGCCAAATCAGCGACAAGGTCAACTGGATTCCGTCCCGTATCTATATCGGAGGAGGAGATCCGTCCGTATGCTCCTGGTCCCAGACAGTCCCGCTTCTGGTCGACGGAGCGGCCAAGGGCCGGGGCAATACCTCATGGGGATTCCCCAAAAAAGGATATAACGTCAAACTGGAGAGCAAGCATTCCTTCCTGGGGCTGCCCTCACACAAGAAATTCTGTCTGGTCTCCAATTATCAGGACAAATCCCTGATGCGGAACTACCTTGGTGCCGAACTGTCCCTGGCCGTTGGAATGAAGGATACGATGCAGGTCCGGTTCGTGGACCTGTGGTACAACGGCAAATATCACGGCAACTATACGGTCATTGAAAAGATCGAGATCGACAAGAACTCAATCAACATACCCAAATACGATCCGGCGTTCCAACCGAACGAGATGGGCTATATTCTGGAGTGGGACGGTCATGTCAATGAAGTGTCCGGTTCCCAGAAGGAAAAGTGGCAGGCGTTCGGGGAAGGTACTTACGATCCGGTCGCCGATGCCTATTTCATCAATCTGGACGGCCACTGGATGACCTTCAAGGACCCGGACGAGAACCTGACGCCCGAGATGCTGAACTATGTGGCGGACCGCTGGAGAAAGGCGGTACAGGCCCTGGACGAAGGCAACGAGGACAAGATCCGGACCTATCTGGACCCGGAATCCGCGGCGCAGTGGTTTATCGTCGAGGACCTGATGATGAATATGGACGCATCCTTCCATTCCAGCGTGTACATGTATCTGGACGGGAACGGGATCTTCCATATGGGACCGGTCTGGGATTTCGACCTCGGGGCCGGAAACGCCAATTACGGGAACCGGGACACCTCATCTTCCTATCTGCAGGGGTCCTATATCATCCGCAAACTGTTCAAGCTGGATTTCTTCAAAGATGATATCTACTCACTCTGGACAGATTCCTATGACCGGATCTGCGCGGCCCTGACCAGTATGGACAGGATGGCCGGGATCCTGGATATCTCGGCAAAACTCAATTTCCAGCGCTGGGACGTGCTGAACAAAAAAGTGGGAGCCAATGACAACTGGGTACTGGACTATACCTCGTTTGAGTCCCAGATCGTGTACCTGCAGGCCTTCCTGCGCCGACGTATCGCCTACATTCAGAACCTGATCGCCGGGGAAGAGTACAGCGCGATGGTCAGCCGGAAAACGCCCTGGAAAGGAAGCGGGACCCAGACGGATCCCTACCTGATCCAGAACGAGACCGATTTTTTGCGTCTGGTCGCCAAACTGCGTTCCCGCAAAGACTGCAAGGGCGAATACTATCTGCAGACCGCGGACCTGGTCCTGGACCTGAACGCGACCACGGACAGTACCTCGACCTTTGCCGGGACCTATGACGGCGGGGGATGGAAGATCATCTGCGAGACGGTAGGCGGAAACGCGTGCCTCTTCCCATATGTGAGCGGGCATCTCCGCAATATACAGGTCTTCGGCATCTCCATCCGGAATACCGAGCAGGCCGCCGGCCTCTGCCGCTCGGTTCGCTCGGGCGCGACCGTCGTCAACTGCGCGGTGTACGGCGAGATCTATTCGGCGACGCACAGCGTGGCCGGCCTGACCTCCTCCATCCATGCGAATGCCGCGATCCTCAACTGCGTCATCGTCTGTGATCTGCAGGGAAACGGCTCCGTGGGCGGCCTTACGGCCTATGAAGGCGGAGACTACCGTGTGGAGAACTGCTTTGCGGAAGTGAGCGGAAGCGAGGAAAATATGACGGTCCGGACAAACCGGATTCCTGTGGAACTTGCGGACACGGCAAATATCCTGAACGCCTCATTGGAGGATTGGGAACGCGAACTGAATCTTCCGTCCGGAACGCTCTGCCGCTGGAACGGTGACGGAGACGCACTGGTCATGATTCCAGGCACCCGGAAATGAGCCGTATACAAAGGATTCTGACTGCAGCCCTGGTGCCGGTTCTGCTTGCGCTCGCACTGGATCTGTTTCTGGAAAAGGGAGCTATTTCTCAACAGCAATACAACAAAAGTCTGCACGATTTCTCGGAAAAAATGGGCTTTCCGGAAACCGTGGAAACGTAGGCGAAAAAGTTCATAATGTCACGAAAGCGGGGACGGTCTAATTGGACTCCCCGCTTTTGAATAGAAAGAAAAATGCTTTTCCGGAACTGCTGTCAGTATAGGGAAAAGCATTTTCTTGATTGAGTTTGAGAGCTGGTGAAAGGATTTGAACCTTCGACCTGCTGATTACGAATCAGCTGCACTACCGGCTGTGCTACACCAGCAAAAAAACGGGCGAGCTGCATATGATTCCGCTCGACGAGGAAGATTATATAGCAAAGAATGTCTTTTGTCAATAGTTATTTTTCCATGATCATCCACTCTGATCCTCGTTTTTTGAAAAAGTAGTTGACATATACCCATAGGGGGTATATAATGAAAGCAATAAATTGTAAATGAAAGGGGAATTCGGCATGGCGGAATGCTGCAATTGCACCAAGACAACGCAAAGGTCGGATGAAGAGAAAAAGGCATTGATCAGCCGGGTAAACAGGATCGTCGGGCAGATGAACGGGATCAACAAAATGATCGAAGAGGACAGATATTGTGACGACATCCTGATCCAGCTGTCAGCCATCGATCATTCGATCCGTTCCTTGTCCTATCTCATGCTGGAAAGACATATGCATACCTGTGTAAGCAGGGAACTCCAGAAAGGGAATGAGAAGGTCTTCGACGAGATCCTGGATCTTTTTAAGAGGTTCGGCTGATGAAACAGAACTTTCAGATCGACGGGATGACCTGCGCCGCCTGTCAGGCGCACGTTCAGAAGGCCGTAGAAAAATTAGACGGAGTCACAAACGTCAACGTCAGGCTCCTGGACCATGCCATGTCGTGCGAGATGGATCCTCAGAAATGTTCGGTGGAAGATATCGAAAAGGCCGTTTCCGCCGCCGGTTATTCCGCCTCTCCCGAGGGGCCCGTACCAGGCGGTTCGCCTGAAAAACGGAAAGAGGAAAAAGAGAACAAAGGCCTTGTCAGACTGATCACGGCGGGCGCGTTTTTATTGCTGCTCATGTATGTGTCTATGGGCCACATGATGTGGTCTTTCCCACTACCCAAGGTTTTTTCCATGCATGAAAACCCGATGGGTTTTGCGCTCATTCAGTTCCTTCTGACGCTGCCTGTCGTTTTTCTGTACAGAGACTATTTCAGATCAGGGTTCAAAAAGCTGTTCCGGGGAACGGCGAATATGGACACCCTGATCGCCATCGGTTCGTCCGCTTCGCTGCTTTATGGCATTTTCTGCCTCTTCATGATCAGCCTGGGTCATACGGAATATCATATGTATCTGTATTTCGAATCGGCCTCCATGATCCTGGTTTTTGTCAGCGTGGGCAAATATCTTGAAAACAGAGCCACGAAAAAAACGGCTGACGCAGTCAGAAAGCTGCTGGATCTCACGCCGAAAACGGCCCGTATCCTGGATGATTCCGGAGTGGAGAGGACCGTTCCGGCTTCAGACGTCCGCGTCGGAGACCGGTTGGTCATCCGGCAGGGCGACTCGATCCCGGTCGACGGGACGCTCCTGGAGGGTTTCGTTTCGGTCAATCAGGCCAATATCACGGGCGAATCTTTGCCGGTCTTCCGTTCGGTCGGGCAAAACGTTTTTTCCGCGACCGTCGTGACGTCCGGATATGCCGTCATCCGGGCCGAAAAAGTCGGAGAAGACACGACGATTTCCGAGATCGTACGTCTGGTCGATGAGGCAGCGCATTCCAAGGCGCCGATCTCCAGACTGGCGGACAGGATCTCATCGGTTTTTGTACCGGTCATCCTGATCCTTTCCTTGCTGACGTTTATCGGAAACATCCTGTTCATTCATCTGGGAACTCCTGACTACGTCGGCAACTCTTTCGAGACGGCTTTGAATTTCGCGATCACGGTCGTCGTCATCGCCTGTCCCTGTGCACTGGGTCTGGCGACCCCTGTCTCTGTCATGGCCGGAACCGGCAAGGCTGCCGAGTGCGGGCTGCTGGTCAAAAACGCGACAGTCCTTGAAACAATGGGTAAAGTCCGAGTGGTCGTGATGGACAAAACCGGTACCCTGACCAAGGGCGAACCCGAAGTGATCGATCATGATCTGGAGGATCCGGAACTGATCGACGTCATCGACGCCATCGAGGCGATGTCCAGCCACCCGCTGGCAGACGCCGTCCGCCGATTCTGCAAAGGCCGGGTCACCAAAGAAATAACCGTTTCGGATTATACCGAACTGGAAGGGAAAGGTCTTGCGGCAAACTACTGCGGACACGAATATCGGATCGGCAATGCCCGTCTTGCAAATGACTCGGACGAGCATGTTCGCGAAATCGAAAAGCAATATTCTTCTGAAGGCAAAACCGTTCTTTTCGTTTTTAAAGACGGTCAACTCGCCGGTTTTCTGACCGTGCGGGACGAGATCAAAGAGGGAAGCCGGGAGACGGTCGATGAATTGCATCAGCTCGGCATCAAAGTGATGATGCTGACAGGGGACAACCCCGAGACCGCTCACGCGATCGGACGGGAGATCGGAGTCGATGAGATCTTTGCGGGTCTTTTGCCTTCCGAAAAGCAGGATATCATCAAAAAGATCCAGAAAGAAACCGGCATGACGGTGGCCATGGTCGGAGACGGCGTCAACGACGCGCCTGCTTTGATGAGCGCAGACGTTGGGATGGCCGTCCGGACGGGGACAGACATTGCCATGGAATCCAGCGACGTCGTACTGCTGTCCGGTAGCCTTTCGGATATCCCGAATGCCGTCCGTTTGAGCAGACGGATCGTCAGAACGATCAAAACGGGATTATTCTGGGCATTTTTTTACAATTTGATTTGCGTTTTTTTGGCAACTGGTGTACTATATTATGTGACCGGAGGCGCATTCAGGATCCAACCCATGCACGGAGCGATCGCGATGAGTTTGTCCAGCGTCTCAGTCGTCTTGAATGCCCTGACGATCAATTTCTTTTCTCCGAAAAAGAAAAAGCAGGGTACGGAGTCATCAGATCAGACAACTTTTGAAGAAAGGGAGAACAAAAATATGAAAACAGTCGAAATCGGTGTCAACGGCATGATGTGCATGCATTGTGTGGCACATGTGGAAGAAGCATGCAAGAAAGTTGAAAACGTTGTAGATGCCAAAGCGTCTCTCGACACGAAATCTGTTGTCGTAACTTATGAAAATACGTTGGATACGGAAGCGGTCAAGGCTAAGATCGTTGAAGCCGGCTACGAAATCAGAGCTTAAAAAGGAAAGAATTCCATGCATCTTTTGATCACGAACGATGACGGCCTGGATTCCAAGGGCCTAGATATTTTGATCGATTGGGCCAAAACGATCGGCGATCCAGTCCTGATCATCCCGAAAAATCCATGCAGCGGCAAAAGCCATGCGATCGATTTCATTAAGCCTTTCGAAGTCCAGGAAGTGCAGCCCTACAGGGGCGTCCGGACGATCATCGTGGACTCGACGCCCGCGGACTGCGTGCGCATAGGAATCTGTCTGTATCATCTGCCTGTCGATATGGTCCTGTCCGGGATCAATCTGGGTATCAATGTCGGCGTTGACACCCTCTATTCCGGAACCATTGCGGCCGTGGAAGAAGCTGCGGCGCTGGGTTATCCGGGCGTGGCCTTTTCTGCTTTTCCGGAAGCCCTGGATGAAGTGAGAAAAGACCTGGACTCAGTCTGGAATTATATTTCAGAGTATCATCTTTTCGATTATTCGAAACACCTGAATATCAATTTCCCAATCAGTCCGAAGGGGATCGTTCTGACCCGGTTCGGGGGACCTTATATCCAGGACAGATTTGTCTCTAAAGGGAATCAGATGTATCAGGCGGACGGATATATCGCATATGAACCCGCGGAAGGAACAGGCGATGATCTGCATGCCGTGATGAATCATTGGATTACTGTCTCGCCGATCACGATCGAGAAAACGGATCTTGGCGCGCTTGAAAAGATGAGATCCGTGACGGGTCAGGGGAAAGAGTAGGACCCGGGAAGTTGTAATTCCGGTCGAACCGTCATCTTTTTTTCTTTTTGCTATTGACATTTGAAAAAGAAAATGGTATAGTACCCGTTGCGTGAGCGGGTATGGCGGAATTGGCAGACGCGCTAGATTCAGGTTCTAGTGGGGGCAACTTCGTGGAGGTTCAAGTCCTCTTACCCGCACCATAATTGTTAAGGGAGAGATACAAGCGATCTCTCCCTTAATTTTGCCTATTTTCAGCCGAAAACGGTCATTTTTCGACTGATTTTTGTGTATTTTTGGCTTTCGCCGGAGGATTCA
>JAEEGL012868959.1_pt1 | contig 23519 bp, 10 predicted proteins | sample 9134231 | NCBI WGS metagenome assembly JAEEGL01 (sample SAMN16246548, study PRJNA631951) | gut metagenome | biome: gut microbiome; feature: rumen; material: fiber-attached | host: Bos | place: Iran: Karaj | collected 2018-10
AACAAGAATAAATGCGAAATTATTTACTGTTACAGAAGATTTTTTAACAAGACTACTATTTCTATTAATATCCTTATAATCCATAGAAATAGATACACTTCTTTGTGATAATGGAATCTCAATTAGCATATTGTTTGCCTTTTCTACATCCTTAATATCTTGATTCTTAGCAGTCTTATCTACATTTAGATATACTGTTAACTTACTAGCAGTATCAAGTCCATATGTAGATTTGAATGAGTTAGCAAGCTTATTATAAGCACCATAATCAATTACAATATTTTCTTTAATTGTATGGTCTTGCTCTCCTTCTAATTTAAATGTCTTATCTTCAAGTAATTTATAATCCTTTGTAAGATAAACATTCTTTCCATCATTATCAGTTATACTTAAAACACCAGTAATATTATACTTAAAGTCTAAATCAACCTTTTTACTAATATTGAAGTTATATAAGAAATCAATATCAATATGATCAATCAAACTTGCAACATATAACATTCCTTTATCTAAGTATTTATCCTCATAGAAATTATTTTCTTTTAAATATACTTTATAATCAAGATTTGTAGTTTCAGCATAGTCAATATATTCTTCTTTATTAAAGTTAAATGATTTTAATAACAAGAAGAATCCACCAAGAAATAATACTATAAATATTAATGAAAATCTAATAACTCTGCTTTCATAACTAACATATTTAGCATTAGCATTATTAGGTGCACTAGCATGTTCAAATCTAGTATTCTTCTTTTCAACTCTATTATTTTCTTGTTCTCTTCTTAATTCCTCAAATGATTTTTCTACTGTTTCTTCATTAGTTTTTTCAACTCTATCATTTACTTCTTCTAATGATTCTTTTTCATCATCGAATATATTTTTAGCAGGATTTTCTTCATGAGTTTCTTCTTTTACTTCTTCGTGAGTTTCTTTTACTTCTTCACGAATTTCTTCTTTTTGTTCCTCATGAACTTCTTCCTTTGGCTCTTCTTTAGTTTCTTCTACAACTTCTTCTTTTTCTAGTTCTTCATGAACAGGAGCTTCTTCAACTTCTTCTAGTTCTTCAGCTTCTTCACTCAAAACTTTATCAACTTCAGAAACAAGATTGTTAGAAACATTAGTCATATATTCTTGATCGTAATCATCTTGATCATCAATTTGAACAATATCATTATTCATTTCTTGATCAATATCAACAATAGAATAATCTTTTGAATTATCACTACTTGCCAAACTATCTTTTTCCCTTTCTTCCATTTTTATTCCTCCCACATCTCATTTAGCCAAACTGTTGGCATTCCTAACAAAGGTATTCTGTATTTAACAACACCTTCAATCATATCCTGTTTAACTATATAATTGTCTTCATCTTCATTTGCGTCTCCCCTTGAGTAAAAGAAGTATTCATCATCAACTTTTATCTTCTTAGAGAGTCTATGAACAACAAGTACATTATGGTAATCATAGGCAATAACTTCACCCTCCTGAATACTATCATAATCACTTGTTTTCTTTACTATTACTACATCTCCTCTATTAATACTAGGAGACATACTACCAGTTGCAATGGCTATTGCATGGTATTTAAAATATCCTGATGAAAAATATACAAGAACAGCCACAATTAGTATACTAACTGCAAGCCCAATATAATCTTTCTTATTATATTCTCTTATGATCTTTTCATCACTTTCATTTTTTACGGTATTATAAACTCTAAATAATAATATTGCTGGTAATAAGAATCTGACAAGTGAAGTTAAATACTCATCTGCATTTGGTACTATTGGAAGAATATATCCATAAATACCAATGATTATTCCATATATAAGTATACTTTTATATCCAGCATTCATTGATGTATAAGTAGCATATAAGTTATAACTAATTGTTGGCAAAATACTTAGTGCTATAAATTTAAATATATGAACACTATCATTAAAATTACCAAAATATAATGAATTAGTTACATCAACAAACATACCAATTATAAACATAATTGCAATTAATTTAACGTTATTATCAGCCTTAACAAGAAAGTTAAATCTAAGAATTTCTTTAAATATAACAATTAATATAGCTGGTAAAATATAGTTTTTAATTCCTTCAAATGTTAAATAATTACCTGTTTTAGCAAATCCAATTACCAAACCAAACAAGTAATATATTAGAAAGAATAATAATACTACTATCAAAGTATCTAGAATAATCTCTTTTGTAACTCTAAAATCACTTTTTTCAAATCCAAATATTACTTTAAATATGATGAGTACAACTCCCATAAATAAAGCAAATATCATACCATTTAATACATTTAATACAAAACTATTTAAAATTAAAACTAAAAGTAAAATAGATGCAAAAATCAATAATCTTTTTTCTCCCTTTTTCATTTTTTCCTCCAAATAATTTTGTTTAAAGTTTATTCTTTTTTATTAATCAGCAGAACCATAAAGTAATGTTGTATCACCAAATGCTACAGTAAAGTCTCCATCGGCAACAGCACTACCACTTGCATATTCAATAGTAACTTCAACAGCTTCACCTGCATTCTTTGCAAGAGTATGACTTGAAATTGTTGTGTTGCTTGAACTATATGTAGTACTTCCTACTTTAACAGTCATTGTAATACCATTACATGCACTATTAACATATGTTTGATTTGTTCCACTTTTAGCAGTACAAGTTTTACTTCCAATACTAACACTATTTAAATAAGCTAAGAATTGTCCAGCATTATATGCATAGAATGAATACTTAACTGTTTGTCCTGGCGCAGTAAAAGTTGCCTTTATACCTGAAATTGTGTTTGCACTTAATGTTGCATTAGCAGCAGTAGCACCGCTAACTCCTGATGTAGTACCTGTAACTGCACCTGTTGTAACTGCATTGTTAGCCTTTGATAAGCTAACATTAAAGTTTGTATCAGGTGATGATACTTCAGCACTAGATGAAATAGTTAATGTACTAGTAAATGCTGCAAAACCTAAAGATAATGCTACAACAGAGATTAAAAGTGCAAATACAACAACGTATTTTGAACTATTATTTCTCATATTTATATCTCCTAATCTACAGTACTATATAATAATGTTGATGTTCCAAAATTAACATCAAATGGACCGTCAGCTTGAGCTCCACCATCTAAATATTCAATAGTTACAGCAATTGGTTCGCTTTCTTGGCTATTAACACTGTGTCCGTTAACTGAATCATCAGTTTCTGTCCATGAACTTGCTCCAGCAGCAATTGTCATAATAATATCGTTGCATGCTTCTGTTACGTAAGCAGCTGTAGTTCCTGTACCTGGAGTACATGTTTTACTACCAAAAGTTACTTCATTTAAGTAAGTAGCAAATTCACTATTGTTATATCCATAAAATGAATATGTTGCACTTTGTCCAGGTTCAGTAAAATGAACATGAATATTTTCAATTCCTGTTTCTGATAAATCTGCAATTTCTGCAGTAGCTCCTCCTGTTGTAGTTGGAGTAACAGGTCCTTCTTCAACATCATCTGGATCAGTTGATAAAGTACCTCCTTTATAAGTTGAGCCGTCAGTTGTTACATCAGCTTGAGCTTTAATTTGAACTGTGTTTGAAAAAGCTGCAAAACCTAATGAAACACCGACAACTGATATTAGTAGCGCGATTACTGCTACATATTTTGAATATCTGTTATTATTTTCCATAATTTTTTTCCTTCCTTTTTTAATACTTTAGTTTCTTTTTTTAATTAAATAAATACCTCTTTCTTTCTATACCTAGATATTCCTCCCTTCAAAGCAATAATTATTTATTAACTTTACAACAAGCAAAAAAGCACCGAGATTGATAAGATTTTAGGGAAACAAGATGTAGTTATCCCTAACCTATTTATCTACATTATATATTGTACCATATTAAATATCATTTTGAAAAGATATTTTGACACTTTTTATAAAAATCTTGCTATTTCTATAACAATATCACTGCCATCATAATAATAATTTATATAATATATATTATTATCAGTATATATTCTTTTATAATATAGCCCATTATCATTATATATACTCTCTTCAATTGGTTTTGTTTTATCATATTCTTCATCAATTGAACTTATTTCAATATTCAATTTATCAATTATTATCTGATCTATATAATTAATATATTCTTTTATTTGTACTAGTATTGGAATACCAGAATCAAACAAACTAGCATTCTTTTTAAAAACATAAATATTAGCATTATCTATGCCTCTAACATAATACATTTTTCCAGGCTCAGAATCTAGATATACATCCTTTTTATATAAATATACATCTCCTTTTATTTCTTTTAAAGAATCAGCAAATTTATAATCTTCAACAAGCTTAGAATGATTATATTTATCCTTCATTATCAAATCTTCAAAGTATACTTTTTTATTTAATAACACTATTAAAACAATAACAATAATTAGTAATATTAATATTCCAATAATAATTATTAATTTTTTATTCTTTTTCATAAGACAAGTATGTAAGGAATACTTTTTTAAGTATTCCCTACATTTCCTCCTTTTTACATTGTGTAATACTTTCATATCCACTATCTAAAACCTTAGAATTATAATCACTCATACAAATTGCTTTTTGTGCTTGACTATAATTTAATCCTAAACCTTTTAATGTTCTTTCACTTTGAAGATCTTTTAATCTAGCAGCTTTAAATAATAATGAACTAATACTATTATCACTTAATTTATCACAATCACTTACAATTAGCGATAAATTAATAACCTTATCACCTATTAATTCTTTAAAATCAATATCTTTAATATTTGCACATCCATAGAACATACCAGCCATATCAAGAACATTAATTGTATCAAAATTCTTAAAGCTAATGCTTTCTAAATTATATAGATAACTAAATAAATATTTAGAAATTGAGTTAGCTACTACTCCACCTTCTTGACCAATAACAATGTTATAAAAACCATCTTTAACGCTATCAACCCAAAGAAGAATGCTTCCATCTTCCTTATTTGAGACATCCCAAGTGTTATTATCACTTACTTGGTGTTTTCCTAAACTATTTTCAAATCTAACACTCTTAATCTTGCCTCTTAATATATCAGTTCCTAAGAACTTACTTGATGTTGATATATCAGCAATATCATCGATTTTTAGCATTGCAGTATCAACTTTAAGGCTACTTGATGCTGCAAGAGCAATATTACTAACAAGGCTTTGTGATAGAAGACTTGGGGAACTATTACTTAGTATTGAACCATTACCACTAACAGAACTGTTTTCAACTATATTAACATAATTATTTCCTGAAAAAGTAATAGAACTAATATAATTATTATTATTGTCAGTTATTCCGCTAACATTTGCCATTTGTTTCCCATATGAATCAAAAACTTGTGTCCCAGAGTTTATTCCAACTATTCCATAACTATATTTCCAACCTCCAAAGATATATTTATATCCACTTGGAGCTGCATTTATAGACGCATCAGAACCTGTTGGATCATATGTTACTTTTGTTACTGTTGAGCAATTATTTGTTAAACTCTTGAAAAAATATGACTCATAAGTACTACCAGTTCCAGTTGGATTTAAAGCTCTACTTAACACACCAGATTTCAAAGTGCCATACCATGAACCTGTTCCAGTTGACTCTTGACCATCCATTGTAATCATTTTAAAAGTACAACCACTACAAGAATATCCGCTGGGGCATTGTCTCATAAAATTAACTGAAAAAGATACTGGATTATCTATCAATGAAGCTTTAGATGTCACTGTATAATTATTATTATTAATAGTTATTGTATCACCTATCTGCCTATTTGTAGTTTGAACCCCATTATTTACATCCCATCCAGCATTTTCATATTTATAGTATGAACTAAATGAGCCTAATTCATAACTAACCGTTGTATCTGGATAAGTGAAGTTTAAAGTGGTATTTTGACTATTTGTATTTGTATTATCGCCTTTATTTATAGCTAAACCATATCCATAAATATCATATAATTGATCATATGAATATTTCAATGCAATATCACTTGGTGTAGAATAAACTGGCAAAGTAGATCCTTGAATGGAAGAATATCCAACAAAACTACTTCCGTTGGGTCCACCAATTGTTGATATATTTGTTAATCCTGTTGTAGAACTAGATAATACTGCTTTACCTGATAAAGTAGAATTATTATTTGTAACATACATATTTTTGTATAGTGTTCTAGTTGTATATGAAGTACCATTGTAATAAGTTTCTGTAATTGGTTTTCTAAATATTAAATATAATTCTGTATCGCCTGTTACATGAACACTAGTTACTGATGGCCCATAAGTTGGTGTCATAGAACCAGGAGTGGTACTCATTCCAATATAAGTATTACTTAGATTACTTTCTGCTGATGAAATAATTGTAGAAGATAGATTTACATCACATCCAGAACCAGTATCTTGACATATGTCAGAAATACTAACTGTACTCATTTTAGGAATAAGCACACTACCGCTCTTTCTAGGATATACAAATGTTACTGTTCTTGTTGTACCAGAACTATTTCCAGTAAAGTATCCAGGTGTCCCAAATGCATCAATTCTAGCATAAGTTTTATCAATATTACTACTAGAATAAGTAGTACCATTTCCTCCTCTAATTGATGTACAACCATTAAACATCATTGATGAATTTGTTACATTACTCACATCAAAATTGCTAGTTGCATTAATAGTAGTTAATAATGAATCTCCTTCAAACATTTTATAAGTTGCTGTTAAAGCAGGTGTTGAAAAACTTGATAAATCTAATGTTGTTAATGATGTTAAATTTTGGAATGCTCCAGTCATATCTGTTACATGTGTAGTATCCCATCCTGTTAAATTAATAGATGTTAATCCTCCACAATCAAGCAAGAATCCATACATGTTTTGTAAACTGCTTGTATTCCATCCTGATAAATCAAGCGTTGTTAATGATGAACATTTTTGGAACATAGCTTGAATATTAGTTACATTTGATGTATCGATTGTTTCAATACCGATTATTTGAGTTAATCCCATATTTCCAAAACTATCATAACCAGCAAACATACCTAGCATAGTAGTAACATTAGATGTATTAAAACTACTAATATCAAGAGATGTTAAATTAATTGAACAATAAAACATAAAATCCATAGTTGTAACATTAGATGTATCTAAATAACTTACATTTAATGAAGTTAAACTAATACATCTAGAAAACATTGACTTCATATCAACAACATTAGAAGTATCAAAATGACTTAAATCTATTGTAGTTAAACTTTGACAATCTCTAAACATATTACGCATAGTTGCAACGTAAGAAGTATTAAAATATTCCATTCCACTAATTGATCCAAGATTTATTAATGAGGCGAACAATGCACTTCCAGAACTTGCTACTACACCACCATCTTGATGAATTGTAATATTATATTTGTTGTTATTATTTAATGTATATGTTGCTACAACACTACCATCTTGATTAGTACTTACATCAAACACGTTAACACCATTAGGAGTTAAACTTCCCTTAGTATTACTAAATGTAATACTTTCAATATCCTGTTTAGCAATAGATGTTCTAAGATAAGTAGTTGTTTCATCTCCAGTATCTCCAGCCATCAAAGCACTTCCCATTGTGAAATATCCAGGATTAGCAGTACCACCATCAATATGTGCATATGTTTTATCAGATGGATTACTGCCGCTATATGTAGTTCCATTTCCTCCGGCTAAGTTTGTACAATTTGAAAACATACGAGTAGAATTTGTTACATTGTTTACGCTAAACATCGGTCCTACAAAAATTGTTGAAAGATTGGAACAAGCATTAAACATTTGATACATATCAGTTACAATTGAAGTATTAAAATTGCTTAAATCTAAAGAAGTTAAACTACTACAACCTTTAAACATATTAGACATGTCAGTTACTTTTGAAGTATTCCAATTACTTACATCAAGACTTGTTAATGATGAACAACCAGAAAATACACCATCCAATCTTGTTACATTTGATGTATCAAACGAACTTAAATCAAGACTTATTAATGATGAACAGTTGTAAAACATCATAGAAAAACTTGTTATCTTAGATGTATCAAATGAACTTAAATTTAAAGAAGTTAAACTACCACAACCAACAAACATTCTACTCATATTAGTTACTTTTGAAGTATCAAAATAATTCAAATCTAATGTCACTAATGAACTACAATTCTCAAACATTAATCCCATATTGGTTGTTTTTGATGTATCAAAATATTGCATACCATTAAATGCTGTTATACTTGTTAAATCTTCAAATAAGGACTTACCGTTTTCTATGTATACTTTACCTCGAGAACCTATTGTAATTTCTTTTAATCCATCACTATCACTATCTGTTACACGTGCAATAACACTACCATCTTGATCCTTACTAACATCGAAATATGTTACCCCGTCAAATGGATGATCTATTATTACATTTTCAAATGTTATCGTTTCTATATTCTGTCTTGCAACATTTGTTGTTAAAAACATATCAGTTGGCCCCGGGGAACTGCCTACAACATTATTCATTAATATTCCTTGTTTAGTTAAGTGTGCTATTTCAGTTCCATTTAATGTATATTTATATACATCATAACCATCAGGTGTATTATTAACTGTTCCAACAATTGCTTTTCCAGTTCCCATAGCAGACTTAATAATTCCATCATAGAAATTAAATGTACCAGTTGATGATACACCAAAGTGACTAACTGTTCCTGTACCTTCTATTAATGGGCTATTTGCGTTAACATTTCCATCATTTGTTCCTATATTTAATATAACATTAGTAGTTGCCGAAACACCACTTGGCCCAGTTATAGTTCCACCATATATATTTACAGTAGTGCTAGAAGAAGTCGATGCAGTGATAGCAGTTCCACTTGAAGCAAATACAGTTCCTCCATTAATAGTTAATATAGCATTACTCAATACCGAAATATTATTTGCTGTTCCATTGTTAATAGTTACATTGCCAGAACGTAAATTGATCTTGCCAACTTGACCACCATTTACTATAGTATTTGCTGTGCTATGATCACTACAAATTCCAGAACAGTTAGGACTCGATAATTGAACATTATTATTTATGGTTGTTGTTGATCCACTTTCATTATATAAAATGGCAGTTGTATTGTAACAAGTAGCAATATTATCTTGACTTATAACTATTGGGTTTGTTGAGGATGTACCATTAAGAGTTAATAAACCATCATTTGATATTACCCCATAACCATCTACATAAATAGTTCCTGTAGTAGACGATGAATTATAAATATCCAATTCCCCATTACTTACAACATCAATAAAATGAGAGTTCAACGTTGAAGGAAGTCCTGATACACTAATAGTCTTGCCATTTAAGTCAAGTTTTATTCCTGATTTTGATACGTAAGCAACACTTGTTTCAGTTGTATTTTGTAATACTTTAATTGTTTGATTATTTGCTGCTGCACTAAAGGCATCATGCAATGTTGAATATATTTCATTTGTACTCATATTTTGATAATTAGCAACAATTGCATTAGCATAAAGTGTTGTTGGATTTGTATCTATTGCATATTGTTCACCAGCTGCAGTTCCCATTGTACTAGCACCATTTGTTAAACTCCATCCAAGTGAATTATATCCACTATTTGGTGTAATTGAAGGTAGTGTTACAAGGCAAGATGGTCTTGGAAATGGATCGGTATTAATTAGACTTGCATAATCATATACAAGATTCATATCATAATTATTTACTATTCCATCTAAATTAACATCTGCAGCTAAAAGTTCATTGCCTGTTAATAAAGTAACATTATTCAAATGTGAATTTATAGCTGACATGTCTACAGTAGTAACAGTTCCATTACCATTTGCATCTCCATAAGTAATATTTGGCGTTGCACTTGTAATCTTACAAGTTGCAGAGTTAGCTCCTATTGATGAGACATTACTTCCTTTTTGATAAGATACACTCATTGTATAAACTGTATATAATGTATTACTACATGAACTTGCTGCTCCTTGAACGCTTGTATATGTAGTTGTTGTATTTTGGCCTGTTGATAATCCAGCCCAAGTAGAACCTCCAGGACCTCCTGCTGTTGTATAGTTTGTTGAACTATTAATTTCTGTTGATAATCTTGCTGTTATTGTTGTCGCATTACTAAAGTATTCGTTTCTATATAATGTTCTATTTGCATAAGCAGTACCATTATAATAATTATTTGATACGTTACTTCTATATAATGCATAGTATGTTTGTCCTGCCGTAAGTGTTGTTACTGGACTTACACTATTTAAACTAGAAACGCCCACATAATTTCCCCCATATCTACCTGTACTTGATGAAACGGCAGAAGGTACGTTAGAAGAATTAGTTGACATATAAGCGGCAGTAGATTGTGTTGTACTTGTACAAGAATAATATATCGAACTAGCTAATGTTGCCGTACTAATTGTTTGACTGCCACACGTAGAATTACTATTATATTTAAATGTAATATTTAAAGCACTACTTGTAGCTACATTTAATACTAAATTACAACTTTTAACTATAGTTGTTGAATTAATACTAGTTCCTGTTCCAGTTCCAAAGGTTGAGAAGTAACTACTAATATTTCCAACTATTCCAGGGAAATTACTTTCAGAAATGCCTGCTATTTGAGTTGTACTAGATGCACTTGATGCAATTACTGTGTTTATTGTACTTGTTGTTGTAAAGAATTCATTTCTATATGCTTTGTCATTTACTGAAGATACTCCATTTGATGATATTGGATAATAAATTGTTATTGGACTACTATAAAATGCATAGTATGTTTGTCCACCTACATATGTAGTTGCAGGAGTCATACTATTTACACTTGAACTAACACCTGCAAAGGCACTATTATAAAATCCAACACTATTTGTAACGCTAGATGGAAGATTTGTAGATGAACCATGACTTGTACCCATAGATGAAGTACTAGCGCAATAATATGTAGATGTTACATTAATTGTAGCTGTGGTATTTGAAAATGATCCACAAGAAGCACTTCCATTTATTCTAAATGATATTGCTTCATTTGCTGTTGTAACTGCATAATATGTTGAAACACTGCTATTAATAGCATTTGAAGTATTAACTGCAAAGTATGATGTACTATTTGCAGCATTGTTTAATCCTCTAAACGTTCCTTTTGGACTAGATAATGTTATTGTTGTTGCTTGTGTTGTAGTAGATGCATCATTTGTTGTTTTAACTGTTATAGTATTTGATGCACTAAAGTATTCATTTCTATATAATAATCCAGGAGAATTAAATACATTTCCTGAATCATGAGGATAATAAATAGTTAGTGATCTACTATAGTTTGCATAGAATGTTGTATTACCAGATAGTATTAAATCACCTGATCCCATACCTCCCATTGAAGATACCCCATGATATGGACTATTATATTTTCCAACACTATTTTTAACAACTGCAGGTATATTATCTTCGCTTATTGTGCATGTACTTCCGCTTGTTACTGTACATGTTGCTGTTGCTGTTGTAATTGTTGTTGAACCTGATGTTGTATTTGAATTATAGTAAATTGTCGCTGTAAATGTTTTACCAGTGGCAACAGCTGTATAATCTCTATTACTGTTAATTGTAAATGTGTAGTTTTTTGTAGTTGTTACTTGAGAACCACCACTTGTTTGAATCCATTTACTCCAAGTGTAAGCGCTCTCAACTGTTGCATTAATTGTTACAGAAGCACCAGATATATAATTACCTGCTCCTGTTACTGCAGAAATACCAGTTCCTGTTTGTAGTGCAACTGAATATACTGTTACATTATTTGTTATAGCACTACTTGTTCCACTTGTGTAATATGTTGTATCACAAACACTTCTTACTGAAATGCTTCTTGTTCCAGTAGATGCAGTAATATCATCTTTATAATTAGTTCCTGATGTAGCAGCAGTATATGAGCCACCTGCTATGCTAATTTGATAACTTGTTGCACTAGCAGATGCAGGCCATGTTACTACACCAGCAGTACTGATACTTACAGATGCAGGAGCAGTACATGTTCCTTTTGAAATTGTAACTGTAGCGCTTCCTGTGTAATCATTATAATAAGTTCCACCAGTTATTTTAAAGTAAACTGTTGCAGCATTTGTAATACCTGTATATTTAGGTAAAAGTGTATAAGTTGTTCCTACTGCACCACTACTTGTTACAGTACTTCCATAACTTGTAGTAGTTCCTGAAACTATTGTTGCTCCATCCCAATACTGACTATATACTTTTACTGTTGCTCCATGCTCTTGTCCATTATAAGTTCCATTGTAATTTGTTATTGATAAACTCATAGGTTGTTTTGCAATTTGAGATGTAGCAGAACTTGTAAGTGTTTTACTAGTATAATTTGTAGCATTTGCTCTTACTGTTACATAAATGTATTTAGAAACGTATGCTTTATCTATTGTATATGTATTTGATGTTGCACCACTAATAGCAGTTCCTCCACTATTTGAAGCACTATTACTATAGTACCATTGATAATTATCAAATGTACAACCTGTACTTGGTACAGAACATGAAGGATTTGCTGTTAGTGTTTGTCCCCAAGCATTTGATCCACTTATTGTTACACTACCAGTAATTGTACCTGCATTAACTGTTACACTAATTGTTTTATTATCTGGTGCACTATAGTTTGTTCCAGAGGTAGCCTTTAATGTTACAGTAATTGCACTACTTGTTGTAGCAACTGGTGTTAATGTTACAACTTTTGTTGAAGTATTAACACTACATGTTACATATGAAGTGTTAGCAGACTCGCAACTTACTGTTCCATCTCCATCATATGTATAACTTACTGTTCCAGCTGTTGGATAAGTAAGTGTCTTTGTTGAAGACGCAGGAGTAATTGTTGCTTTCTTTTGAGAAATCTTAACAGTTCCTGATCCAGTATAATCATTATAATAAGTTCCACCAGTTATTTTAAAGTAAATGTTTGTAGAATTCATTACTTGAGTATATTTTGGTAACAAAGTATAAGTTGTTCCTACTGCACCACTAGATGTTACAGTATTACCATAATTTGTACTAGTTCCAGAAACTATTGTTCCACCATTCCAATACTCACTATTTACTTTTACTGTTACACTATGTTCATTAGTATCATATGTACCATCATAATTTGTTCTTGTAACATCTAAGTTTTGTTTTGCAATTTGAGTTGTAACATCACTTGTAAGTGTTTTATTTGAAAATCCTGTAGCAGCAGCTCTTACTGTTACGTAAATATATTTAGAAGCATATGCTTTATCTATTGTATATGTACTTGATGTTGCTCCACTAATAGCAGTTCCTCCACTATTTGAAGCACTATTACTATAGTACCATTGATAATTACTAAATGTACAACCATTATTTGGTGTTGAACAAGAAGGAGTTGCTGTTAATGTTTGACCCCAAGTCTTTGTTCCACTTATTGCAACACTACCAACTATTGTACCTGAACTAACTGTAACACTAATTGTTTTATTACTTGGTGCACTATAGTTTGTTCCAGAGGTAGCTTTTAAAGTTACTGTTATTGCATTTGCTGTAACAGCAACTGGTGTCAATGTAACTATTTTTGTAGTTGTATTAACATTACATGTTACATATGAAGTGTTAGCAGACTCGCAACTAACTACCCCGTCTCCATCATATGTATAACTTACTGTACCTGTATTTGGATATGATAATTCCTTTGTAGTAGATGCAGGTGTTATCGTTGATGATATTTTATTTATTTTTAAACTTGCACAATTACTTGTAGCACTTGAAGTTTTACCACTAACTTCACCTACTGTTGCTTTTGCATAATATTGTCCAGCATTTGTTGGCGCTGTACTTGTTTCGCCTGTTGTACAAGCGCTATTTGTATAATATTTAAAACTTATTGTACCGCCAGCATTTGGACTAACTGTTGGATTATTTGGATATATTTGTTGTCCAGTATAATCAGTAGTTTTAGCAGATAGTGTTATAGTTGGTGTTGCAAGAGATATTGAGTGTGTAACACAACTACTACTTGCTGCATTATAATTTCCAAAAGCAGCAATACTTGCACGAACATAATATTCTCCAGCAAGAGTTGGTGCTGTACTTGTTTCACCTTGAGTACAAGAACTATTAGTATAATATTTATAATTGATTGTTCCATTATAAGTTTCATTATTTGTTAAAGTTACAGTCGCAGTGTTAGCTGCTTGTGGACTATTATTCCAAGTCATTCCAGTCTTTGCACTTAAACTTACTGTTGGAGTAAATTTATTAACAGTTACACTAATTGTTTTACTAGTTGGAGCATTATAATTTGTTCCTGCAGTAGCCTTTAGAGTAACTGTTACTGCATTGCTTGTTACAGCAACTGGTGTTAATGTAAGTACTTTTGTAGAAGTATTAACACTACATGTTACATATGAAGTGTTAGCAGACTGACAACTTACTGTTCCATCTCCATCATATGTATAACTTACTGTTCCAGCAGTTTTATATGTTAATGTTTTTGTAGATTCAGCAAGAGTTAATGTTGAAGGAATCTTGCTTACTACAACACTATATGTTGCTGTAGCTTGAGCCCCTGTAACTGAGTCAGTAGCAGTAATAGTAAGATTATAAGTATTTACAGGAGTATTTGCTTTTGTTGTAAGAGTTCTTCCATTTAAACTAAAATAGTTATTTGAATTACCTGCAGTTATTGCATATGAATATGAACCACTTCCGCCGGCAGCTTCACTTATTTGATTTGTTGAATCTTGCGCACTAAATGATTTATTGAAAGTATCACCTGCTAGTGATATTGGGCTAGCATTCATTAATGCATAATATGATCTGTTAGCACTCATTGATAGATTACTAACACTTGCACCACTTTGATAAGTTGCACTTGTAGCAGATGCAGATGTTTCCCATCCCTTAGGAGTATATCCATTTGGTGTATTAATTGTAGGCATTGTTACATTTGCACTACAACTAGTGTTTTGTGATGCTCCATTATATACTGCAGGTATTGTACATACTGTAAATGATTTTGAAGTATCAGTATATGTTGTTCCACTATATGTGAAACTTGTTGCATTATTTTTATAAAAAGTTATTTGTCTATCAATACATGCTTTGATTGATTGAGCATAATATGATTTATTTGCATCCATTGTTAATGTAGCGATTGTCTCACCTGAAGAATAAACTTTAGTTCTATCGCTAGCACCTGCTGACCAACCTATATTACTAAATCCACTTGGTGGAGTAATTGTTGCCATTGTTACATTAGATGCTGTACAACTTGTGCCTTGCGCAGCACCATTATGAACAGCAGGTATTGTACACATTGTAATTGTTCTAGATGTTCCAGTTGTAGTTGTTCCACCATATATAAAGTTTGTATTTCCATTTCTATATAGTGTCATTGTTCTGTTTACTGCGGCTTTTGTTGATTGAGCAAACCATGTCGCATTAGCACTAACGCTTTTTCCAGTATTTTGTGTCCAATAATTACTATAAGTTGTAGCACCAGTTGAATAACCATCAATTGTAAATCCACTCATTACTATTGTTGGACTTGTTACACTACAAGTAGTAGCACTATTCCAAATTGTACAGTTTCTCGTAACAGTAGTTGCAGTACTTGGATTACCACTTGAATCTGTTTGAGATGTATTTCCATTTCTATTAAATGTTATTGTTACATCTTTATGTGTAATAGCATAGAATGATTTATTACCAGTTAATGTAACTGAGCCGGCATCATGTGTTTTTACTTGTGCGCTAGCAGATGTGTCATTCCATCCATCAATTGTAAATCCACTTCTTGTTATAGTTGGAAGTGTTACACTACATGAGCTTCCACTTGTTACTTGACAGCTAATGCAGGCATCTGCATTTACACTTGCACAAGTATCCCCTCCACTTAGTGAAGTTGCGCCATTTTTATAAAGTGCTGCTGTATATGTTTTACCACTAACTTGAGCAGTAAATATTTTACTATTGTTTGTTAATGTATAAGTGTCCCCTGGATCGTAGTAATTACTTCCATCACTCCATTGACCGCTTTCATAACCACTTGCTGGAGTAATACTTGGAAGTGTTATAGGACAAGATAATGTGTGTCCTGATGTTGTACATGTAAGTATTCCAGATGGAGCACCAATTGCAGTAATATTTGGACCCATAGCAAATTGTGCTGTAAATGTAAGTCCTTTTATTTGAGCATTAACCATACCTGATTTTGCTTTAAATCTTTCAACTGCTGGAATATAGAAATAAACATTATAGTAATTTACATCACTAGCAGTAGGAATTGTTGTGCTTCCACTTGTATAGTTAGATTCATTTAAAGCAGTTGTTAAACTATAACGTGGAGTTCCAACTCTATCAGTTACTGTAACAAGTTGTATAGAAGAACCTGTTACGTTTGTAATTACTCCTTTTATTTTTGTTGGGTTTGGAAGTAATCCATCACTAGATGTATCAAGTACATATGGATTAGTTCTAGTACCTTCTCCATCAACAATTAATGTATCACTCTTTAAGTAAGTTACTGGATAAGTATCCATTTGTGTAGTAACTGGTTTAACCATTATAGAATTGTTTTGGATAGCAATCATTTCATACAACATTTCAGAATCTTCAATATCCATAGTAAACTCATCATTATTTAACCATGAAGAGTTACTAGTAAAATCTGATTTGTTAATCAAGGCAAAATATGCAGTTGTATGACGAGTTACTACTGGATCTCTATCATTAATATCAAAATGCCAACTTGCAGTATCTATTAGGTTTTGTTGTGTTTCAGATAAATTGTTATAGTATGTTGTATTTAAAACATCATTAATTGTTGCACTTCCGAAAAAAACGTCAGTATCATCATCATAAGGATATTGTCCAATTGAAGCATCTCTTATAATTTTTACTCTGTATTCAGTATTGCCAAATCCATCATCAATATTTTCTTTTGTTATTATTCTATAAAGTTCATCTCCAAATAATACATAATTATCTGGGTCGCTTCCTGTATATGTTGAATCAGCTATATCAGTTGCTTTATATCTAGCAGAAATTGTAATATTTGATCCAACATCACTTATTGTAAGCACACCAGTTGTTTTATTGTATTCAGCATTTGCTGTACCTAGAACTTCTACTTCTTCTGGCTTACTTGTAAGCGTTAGTGTATAAGTGTCTCCACTCATTATTTCACTACTAAATGAACTTGTATTTTCTCTAAAGTAATTGTAAGTAATGTTATTGTATGGTTGGAAATTAAAATCTAAATCTATTGTTTTAGTTCCAGTTGATGAACTTTGAACTTTAACATATATTTCTTTTGTAGAGCCAAGAGTACAATTACTGCCACTACAAACTGGAGTTTTAACATTTGTTGTACAGTTACCACCATTTGAATCACATATTGAAAAACTTGTTCCACTTGTATTATTTGTTATTCCAAGTAGTCCTGATTTAACATTTCCATAGTTAGTTAAATCTACTTTGTATAAGACATATGAAGAAGTACTTGGGAATTGTACACTACCAAGTAGTTTTGTTTTATTGAAGTCCTCAAAATTTGATACTGCATTTCCACTTACTTTTTGAAGTGTAGATGAAGATACTCTTACATCTTCGTGAATTCTTACTTCAAATGTAGCATCATCAATTAGTAATTGTTTTTGAAACGCACTAAAACCTACTGATAGCATTATTACCAGTAGTATAATTACACTTCCTAGAATGAATTTTTTACCTTTTTTAATCTTCCTCATATACTTACCCATTCTACGTTTAATTATATATTATAATATATAATTAATCAATTGTTTTACATAAAAAAAAGATGAGTTTTTACTCACCTTTTTCATTTAATTCTTCTTCTATTTTTAAAAGCCTATTAAACTTACAAATTCGCTCTCCTCGAGATACTGATCCAGTCTTAATAAATGGTACGTTTAATGCTACTGCAGCATCTACTATAAATGTATCAGTTGTCTCTCCACTTCTGTGTGACATAATTGTTGTATAATTATTCTTTTTAGCAAGAATTACAGTTTCTAAAGTTTCCAAAAATGTACCGATTTGATTTGGCTTAATTAGTATAGAATTACACATGTGTTCATCTATTCCCATTTGAAGTAATTTCTTATTTGTAACAAATAAATCGTCTCCTACTATGTTAATTTCCTTTGACAATTTTTCTGTTATTAATTTAAATCCTTCATAGTCATTTTCATCAAATGGATCTTCAATTGAAATAATTGGATAATTCTTAAGTAAATCTAAGTAATAATCCATTAGTTCTTCTCTACTTAACATTTTATCTTCAATTTTATATTTTTCATTTTGAGCATTATAGAAAGATGATGCTGCTACATCAAGTGCTATAAATACATCTTTTCCTGGCACATATCCTGCTGTTTCAATAGCCTTAATTATGTAATTTAATGCAGTTTTATTTGTATCTAAATTAGGTGCGAATCCACCTTCATCACCAACGGCAGTTGTAAGCCCTTCATTATCAAGTAATTTCTTTAATGCATGAAATACTTCACTAGCACATCTAAGTGTTTCTTTAAATGATTCTAGTTTTGGAACAATCATAAATTCTTGAATATCTAAATTGTTCTTTGAATGCATTCCTCCATTAACGATATTAAACATAACTCTTGGTATTTTCTTTTCTCTTGGATTTAGAAATTCATATATTTCTTTTCCCGCTTCACTTGCTGCTGCTTTAAGGCACGCAATACTAACACCAAGTATAGCATTAGCTCCTAAGTTTGACTTGTTTTCAGTACCATCAAGTTCAATCATTTTAGTATCGATTTCTTTTTGATGAGATACTTCCATGCCTACTATGTTTTCTTTAATAATTGTATTAACATTATTAACTGCTTTTAATACACCTTTACCAAAATATCTTTCATCATTATCTCTTAATTCAAGAGCTTCTTTACTACCAGTACTAGCTCCAGATGGAACGCTAAATACTCCTTTATGTCCTTTTTCAGTAGTTACTTCTACTTCAACAGTAGGAGTTCCTCTTGAATCTAGTATTTCTCTTGCATATATATTTGTTATTTTACTCATACATATCCTCCCTATTGTTACATAATAATTATACTATATTAGAAATAATTAATCTACCTGTATTTTACACTTTAATTACATAAAATATTGTGCTATAATTATCTTTGAATAAGGAGAATAAACAATGGTAGTAAAAGAAATAAGTGATATTGAATTTAGTGAATTTGCTGAAAACCACATTCTTAAAAATTTCTTTCAAACAAAGCAATATGGTGAACTCATGTCTCATAGTGACTTTATGGTTATGTATATTGGTGGTTTTGTTGATGATACACTTGTCGCAGCAAGTTTAATACTTCATAAAACTATTGGTCCATCTATGAAATATGGATATGCTCCAAGAGGTTTTTTGATTGATTATTATGATAATGATTTACTTGCTTCATTTACTAAAAAAGTTAAGGATTTCTTCTTAAAAAAAGGATTTGCATTTATTAAAATAAATCCGGAAATTACTTTTTCACAAATTGATTTTGATGAAAAAAAGAAAATAATTAATTCTAAAAATAGAGACTTAATTGAAGAATTAAAAGTACTTGGTTATGATAAATTAAAAGATAACTTATATTTTGAATCATTACTTCCAAAATATACTCCAGTTATTTATTTACCAAAATATAATTTAAGTGATCTAGATGAAAATTTAATTAAATGCGTAACTGATTCAGAAGACAGTGGCCTTAGTATTAAGAAAGGAACTATAGAAGATATTGAAACATTCTATAAGTTCATTGATTATAAAGATACTAAAACACTTCCATATTACAAAATGTTTTATGAAGTATTTAATAAAGATGACATGGCTGATTTATTATTCGTAGAATTAAATTATGATAGTTATGCTAAATACTTACAAAGAAAATATATTGAAGAAGAAGAAAGAAACGATAAAATTAATTCTGATTTTAATGAAAATCCAAACAGTCCTGATTTATATAATCAAAAAATGAAATCAGATCAATTACTAAACAAGATTAAATATGAAATAGCCGAATCAAACGAAAGAATTCAAGGAAATAACAAAACTGAAATACTTGGTGGTGCATTTATAGTAAAACATCAAGGTAGAATTACAATTCTAATAGCTGGAAGAAATAAAGATTTTGAAGTTTGTGATACTAAAACATTCTTATATTACAAAATCATTGAAGAATATCAAAAAGCAGGATTCTTATTCTTAGATTTATATGGTATAACAGCTGATTATAGTGAATCAAATCCATATAAAGAATTAAATAAATTCAAACTTAAATTTAAACCAAATGTTTATGAATTTATTGGTGAATTTGATTTAATAGTTAATAAACCATTCTATCAATTATTATGGTCAACTAATAAAATACAAAAAGAATTTTATAAACCAGCAATTAAAAAATAAACTTTATTCAAGTTTATTTTTTTTAACCTAAAAATTAAACATTAACCATTCAGGCTTATATGCCATTAAGAATCCTATTGCTATCATAATAAGACCTCCAATTAAATGAGCATACTTACCAAATTTATTAGATATTGCCTTTATTTCCATAGTCTTCATTGCTATTATAAATACAACAATATCATCAATTAAGAAGAAGAATACATATATTAGTGAATATATTATCTTCATAGTAGTTTTAACATCATTCATCGCAAGTATTTCACTAAACATAACAGGTAATCCTAGCGAACACAAAAGTTCAATTACATTAACTGAAAATGCAAGTAATATTATTCCAATTATTGCTAAAACAAATGATTCACTCTTTACTATTTTTCTAATTGCTACAATAATTCTTTTCCTATTCTTAGTATCTACTACTTCACATCCATCATCCTTATTTAATCCTTTTAAGAATCTTACAATTGATATAATACCAAGTATAATTGCAGCAGCACCTATACCTACTCTAATATAAACAATTGAATTTAAGAATGTTGCTAAGTTTAACCAAGATACTAAAAACAAGAAATATACAGAAGCAGATGCTACTAAGAAAGTAATACCAAGTATCCACTTTCTTTTTTTATTCTTCATACCAAGTAACATTGATATTAAGAATAAAAGTATCCACATCGCACATGGATTAAATCCATCAACAAGTCCTATTACAATCGCAGACAATAATATAGAAACTTCTTTTATATTCTTTTTACCAATTATTGGTATATGAATATCTTCTTCTTTGTATTTTTCACTTTCCTCTTCGCCTTTATCTTCTACAAGGCCTAAGTGAATACCAACATTATCTTTAAATGATACATTTGAATAATAATTAACTGCATTTTTTATTCTATCTGGAGTGTATTCACTATCATAACCAACAATTACATTATTACCTACTACTAAATATGGAATACCAGTTTCTTTAGTATCCATTAATTTAATTATTTCTTGAAGTTTTCCAAGGTTTTCTTCATTGTGCCATACTTCAAATTTATATACATGAACATTCTTTTTTTCCTTTAAATATTCATCTAAAAACTCACTTAAAGCTTTGCAATGAGGACAGCCTTCCCCATAGAATAGATACATATTTAAGTCCTTACTACTATCTTCCTTAGCAAAAACCATGAAAGGAACAAAAAGTAATACTACTAATAATGTCTTTAATATCTTCTTCATTCTTACCTCTTAATAATTCTTTCAAAATCTTCTAATGTTTTCTCACCACAAAGTCTGCCTATTTCTTTATCATTTTCATAGAATATAAAAACAGGTAACACTTTTCCAGCATTAAATTTACTTATATCATCAAAATCAAAATCGTATTCTTCTACTTCAAAATCATACATTTCTTTTAATTTATTAAATACTTTATTCATAATAATACAAGATGGACATCCAAGAGAGTTTATCTTCACTATTTTCATTTGATTTTCCTTTCTTGAATTCCATAAACCACTCTTAAAAGTAATTTTCTTGGCATGAATCTACATCCAAAAACTGATAATTTCATTTTTAAATTTGGTATTATTAATAATTTATTTTTCTTTAATTTCTTTAATGTATAAGTAGTTACATAATCACTTGTTAATGGTTTTACAGAAAACTTAACATGTGCTCTATCATTAAACTTTGTATCAACTGGCCCAGGACATAAAACACTAACCTTTACATGAGATTTAGTACGTCTTAATTCTTCATATAATGCCATTGTTAAATTATAAACATATGACTTTGTACTATAATATGTTGCCATTAGAGGTCCTGGTTGAAAAGCAGCAAGAGAAGCAACATTTAATATTTGACCCTTATCTTTTGTTATAAAATCTTTTAAAAATAACTTAGTTAACATATGAACCGCTACTACATTTAAGTTGATCATGTTAATATCATTTTCAAGATCACCCTTACTAAAATAACCACATTCTCCAAATCCAGCATTATTAATTAGTAAATCAATCTGACCTTTATATTTATCAAATAATTTATATACATTTTCTTTATCACTTAAGTCTAGTGCTTCCACTTCACAATTGGTTTTAATCTTTGCTTGTACACTTTCTAAAGAATCAATATTTCTAGATACTAATACTAGATCGTATCCTTCTTCTGCTAGTTTAAAAGCAAAATCTTTTCCTAGTCCACTAGAAGCACCTGTTATTAAAGCCTTCATAACAATCACCAACAATATTTTAACACATATAAAAAAAGAAGTCACTATTTAGCAACTTCTTCAGCTCTTGTTTCTCTAATAACAACAACTTTAATTGTTCCAGGATATTGCATTGTTTCTTCAATCTTATCCTTAATCTCACGAGCAACTTTATAACTTGTTAAGTCATCAATTTGTTCTGGTTTAACAATTACTCTAAGTTCTCTTCCTGCTTGCATTGCGAATGTCTTATCAACACCCTCAATTTCATTTCCAATCTTTTCTAATTCTTCAAGTCTCTTAACATAATTTTCTAAAGAATCATTTCTAGCACCAGGACGAGCTGCACTTAATGTATCAGCTATTGCTACTAATTCAGAAATAACATAGTCTGCTTTCTTATCTCCATGGTGTGACTCAATTGCATTTAATACAACTTTATCTTCATGGAATTTCTTAGCAATTTCTGCTCCTAATTCTACATGAGAACCATCTGTTTCAAAGTCAATTGATTTACCTATATCATGAAGTAAACCTGCTCTTTTAGCAAGCATAACATTTTCGCCAATTTCACCAGCCATAATACCAGCTAAGTTAGCTACTTCTATACTATGTTGTAATACATCTTGACCATAACTTGTTCTAAATGCTAATTTACCAATTAACTCAACAAGTTCAGGATCAACTTTAGATATACCAAGTTTAAATAAAGCCTCTTCACCTTTATCACGTATAATCTTTTTATAATCTTCACAAACTTTATCATAAAGTTCTTCAATTCTTG
>JAEEGL011640310.1_pt1 | contig 23518 bp, 21 predicted proteins | sample 9134231 | NCBI WGS metagenome assembly JAEEGL01 (sample SAMN16246548, study PRJNA631951) | gut metagenome | biome: gut microbiome; feature: rumen; material: fiber-attached | host: Bos | place: Iran: Karaj | collected 2018-10
CAAGTACATCCAGTGTTTATAGCGCAACATGCATGTGCTTGCTGTTGTCGTGGTTGTTTAGAAAAGTGGCATAAAATATCTAGAGGTAGGGAATTAAGTGATGGTGAGATAAAATACGTTGTAGATATTCTTATTACTTGGATTAAGAGAGAATGTAATTATAGGGATGGTGATTAGATGAAAAATGAGATAATGATTATTGATGAGAAAACAATTGAGGATAAAATATATGTTGTTCGTGGTAAGCAAGTTATGATCGATAGCGATTTGGCTGCAATTTATGGATATGAAACGAAGGATTTTAATAGACAAGTCAGGAATAATATTGAGCGTTTTGACGATGATTTTATGTTTCAACTAACTGTTGATGAAATAACCGAATTATCGAGGTGCAAAAATTTCACCACGATGTAGACAAAAGGTATTAAAGGTGGAAGAGTCTATAATCCGTATGCATTTACCGAACAAGGTGTTTATATGTTAATGACAGTATTAAGGGGAGAACTAGCTATAAAGCAAAGTAAATCATTAATAAGGATATTTAAGAAAATGAAAGATTATATTATTGAAAAAAATAGTTTAGCTGGATATGATAAGGTAATTAAATTAGCTTTACAAACTAAGGAAAAAACTGATGATATAAAAAATATTAAAAAAGAATTAAATACTATTCATAAATTATTAGATGTTGGTTATAATAAAGAAATTGTAATATTAAACGGAGAACAAGTTGAATCTAATTTGGCTTATAAACAAATATATAGTTTAGCTAAAGAAAGTATTTATATTGTTGATGATTATATAAGTTTAAAAACATTAGTTTTGTTAAAAGATATAGATAAAAATGTTAAGATAACTATATTTAGCGATAATGTAGGTAAAAAATTACATGCGATAGAGTATAATGATTTTGTAAATGAATATGATTATTTAAATATTTCTTTTAAAAGTACTAATAATAAGTTTCATGATAGATATATTATAATTGATTATGGTAAAAGGAATGAAAAAATATTTCATTGTGGTTCTTCGTCCAAAGATTCAGGTAAAAAAATTACAACAATTATGGAAATAAATGATAAGAAATTATATATTGAACCAATTGATGATTTATTTAAGAATGATGAACTTATATTAACATAATGGAGGAAATGAAGAATGGATAATCAAAAAGAAATAGTTTACTTATTATCTTTGATGATGGGTATTGGTGGTATGAATAATAATCCTTATAATGACTTCTTAATATTTGGTAATGAGAAATTATTAAATTATTCAGTTAGCTTAGTTTTAGAAATAGATAATCTTTTAGAGCAAGGATATACGAAAGAAGTGATAACTGAATTAATTAATAAGAGTAATTTTTGTGAAAAGAATTTAGAATTATCTAGTGAAGAAGGAGTTATATTAAAAGAATATGCATATCATATTTTAGAAATTAGATATCATTTATTTATGGAAAGTAAAAAGGAAGAAAAAGTAAAAAAATACTTGTTTAATAAGTAAAAATATGCTAATATAATATTAGTTTTTGAAAGGCATATAATAGAAGTAGTAATAAATGGATTATTTATAGAGAGAATATGGTTGGTGAAAATATTTGATATGAAATTTATGAACTTGTCTATTTAGCTGATTTTTATCCGCAGCAATGCGTTAAAGTTTAGAGTGTATAACAATAGTTATAAAGTAAGGTGGTACCGCGATTATTCGTCCTTATATTTATAACTATTTTTTTATGAGGAGGATACTATGTATAATTTTACAAAAATTGAAAAGAAATGGCAGAAGTATTGGGAAGAAAACAAGACATTTAAAGCTATTAATGGAGGAGAAAAAGAACCTTATTATATATTGGTTGAATTTCCATATCCATCAGGGGCTGGATTACATGTAGGGCACGTACGTAGTTATACAGCGCAAGATGCTTTGGCTAGAGTTAAAAGAATGCAGGGATATAATGTGTTATTTCCAATGGGATGGGATGCTTTTGGGGCACCTGCAGAGCAGTATGCAATAAAGAATCATATACATCCAAAGGAAGCGGTTATGGAAAATATTAAAACATTTAAGGGACAAATGTTATCTTTAGGATTTTCATTTGACTGGGATCGTGAGTTTTCAACGACAGATCCAGAGTATTATAAATGGACGCAATGGCAATTCTTACAATTTTATAAACATGGACTAGCTTATAAAGCTAAGAAAGATGTTAATTGGTGTCCTAACTGCAAGATAGTTTTATCAAATGAAGATGCGGCTGGTGGAGTATGTGAAAGATGTGGTAGTAAAGTAGTTCAAAAAGAGAAAAGTCAATGGATGCTTAAAATGAGTGATTATGCCGAAGATTTGATTAAAGGACTTGAAGATACAAACTTTGCTGATAGAGTTAAATTAGGCCAAATTAATTGGATAGGTAAATCTAATGGAGCAGAAGTTGATTTTACAATAGCGGAAACGGGTGATAAATTAACAGTTTATACGACAAGATGCGATACGTTATTTGGAGTTACCTTTATGGTTTTAGCGCCTGAACATCCAATGCTTGAAAAATTAAATAATGTTATTACTAATATGGATGAAGTAAAGAAATATCAAGAATTTGCTAAAACTAAGAGTGCTTTTGAAAGAACAGAGGTTAATAAGGATAAAACTGGTGTTAAACTTGAAGGCATTACTGTTAAAAATCCACTTAATGGTAGAGATGTAGCGGTATTTATATCTGATTATGTTATGATGGGATATGGAACGGGTGCTATTATGGCTGTTCCAGCTCATGACCAAAGGGATTATGAATTTGCAAAAAAATTTGGATTAGAAATTATTCCAGTAATTAAAGGCGGGGATATATCTAAAGAAGCCTATACTGGGGATGGCGAGATGATTAACTCTGATTTCTTGAATGGCTTTACTAATAAAAAAGATTCAATAAAAAGAATGCTCGAGTACTTAGAAGAGCATAAATTAGGTAGAGCTAAGGTTAATTATAAACTTCAAGATTGGATATTCTCAAGACAAAGATTCTGGGGAGAACCAATTCCAATGATATATTGTGATAAATGTGGATGGCAACCAGTACCTGACGAAGATTTACCATTACTTTTACCTGATGTTGCAGAGTATGAGCCAACTGATGATGGGGAAAGTCCACTTGCAAAAATTGATTCATTTGTTAATACAACTTGTCCAAAGTGTGGAGGAAAAGCTAAAAGGGAAACAGATACAATGCCTAACTGGGCAGGATCTAGTTGGTATTTCTTAAGATATATGGACCCACATAATGAGCATGAATTTGCATCAATGGATGCGATGAAATATTGGAAAAAAGTTGATTGGTATAATGGTGGAATGGAACATACAGCAAGACATTTATTGTATGCAAGATTCTGGGTACAATTCTTATACAACGTTGGTTTAGTACCATCAAAAGAAATGATATGGACAAGAGTTAGCCATGGGATGGTACTTGGCTCTGATAATCAAAAAATGAGTAAATCTAAAGGAAATGTAATTAATCCAGATGAAATAGTTAGTGATTATGGGGCAGATGTTTTGAGAATATATGAAATGTTTATGGGAGATTATACACAAGATGCGCCATGGAATACTAATTCTTTAAGAGGATGTAAAAGATTTATCGATAGGATATATCGTTTAAAAGAAAAATTAAATAATAAAGATGGATATACAAAAGAACTTGAAGCAATTCAGAATAAAACTATTAAAGGTATTAGCTATGATTTAGAACATATGGGATATAACACATATATATCTAAATTAATGATTTTAACGAATGCTTATGAAGAAAAGGAAAGTATTACTAAAGAAGATTACAGATTATTATTAATCTTATTAAATCCAGTAGCTCCACATTTAACGGAAGAATTAAATCAAGAAATGGGTTATGACTTAATATCAAATGCGACATGGCCTAAATGTGATGAAACTAAAATTGTTGAAGAAGAAAAAGAAATTGCCGTACAAGTAAATGGTAAAGTTAGAGCAACAATTAATATTTCAGTTGATGAAGATGAAGAATTAATAAAAGACAAGGCTCTTTCATGTGAAAATGTTAAGAAACATTTAGAAGGATTAGAAATTATAAAGATAATGGTAATTAAAAATAAAATTGTTACAATTGTTGCTAAATAGATAAAATTGATAAATATTTATCAATTTTTCTTTTAAAATATATGAAATTATTATATAATTATAATGGTGATTGTATGAATGATAAAGGTTTTACTTTAATTGAATTATTGGTTACAATTTCTTTATTGGCTATAATATCGTTAATATCTTTTGTATCGATTAATAAAGTTATTAAGCAAAGTAAGATTAATGATTGTGAGACGTTGGTTAATAGTATTAAAATGGCTACAAGCGAATATATTAGTGATAATAGGTATAGAAATTTAGATATTAATAATTTTACAGCTAAAAAATTAATAGATGGAAAGTATTTATCTAGTCCAATAATTAATCCATTTACAAAAGAAGAAATTAATTCAGAATCTATTTTGATAAGTATTGAACTTAATAGTGATTATACGTTAAAAACTGCTACAATTAGTGAACCAGCCGTTTTAACAAATTGTGAAGGGTAATAAAATATAATATGATATATAATTAATTCTTGTGAATAAATTTATATTATGATAAAATATTATTATGGAGATAGGTGAATATATGGATAAAGATGAAATTAAACAAATTATTAAAGAAATAAGTAATAGTATGTCTAAAAAAGGATATGATCCAGTTAATCAAATAGTAGGGTACCTTATTAGTAATGATTTAGGGTATATTCCTGATTTTGATGATAATCGTAATAAGATTGCAACATTAGATAGAACACTTATGTTAGAAAGTATGCTTCAGGATTATTTAAAATGAGATGTTTGGGTTTAGATTTAGGAAGTAAAACTTTAGGAATATCAATTAGTGATAGAACTAATACTATTGCTTCAGTATATACGACATTATATTTTAAAAATGAGGATTATCATAGTTTAATTTTATCACTTAAGGAAATAATAGAAAAAGAAGAAATAGATACTTTAGTTTTAGGCTTACCTAAGAATATGAATAATACTTTAGGAGAAAGGGCTATAATAACTTTAGAATTTAAAGATATGTTAGAAAAAGAATTTAGTATTCCAGTAATTATGGAAGATGAGAGACTTACATCAGTTATATCAAATAATGTTTTGATTGAGGCTGATATTTCGAGAAAGAAAAGGAAGAAAAAAGTGGATGGAATGGCTGCAGTAATTATTCTTCAGGGATATTTAGATAGGAATAGGTAGGGATAATATGAAAGATAAACAGAAATTTATAGTAGTAGATGAAAAAGGAAAAGAAATAGAGTGTGAACCATTATTTACTTTTGAGTCGGAAGAAACTAATAAGCAATATGTAGTATATACAGATAATACTAAAGATAAGAATGGTAATATAAGAGTTTTTGCATCAATATATGAAGTAACTGATAAGGGAAATAAATTATTGCCTATAAAGAGTGATAAAGAATGGAAAGTAATTGAAATGATCCTTGAATCAATTAAAGAAGAAACAAAAAAAGCTGAGGAGTAGTTGGTAATGAAGAAGTATAAAATAATCGTATTAATTCTTACGCTAATACTTGCAGGAATTTTTCTTGTGGCTTTTTTATATAATTATAGTATATCAGCAGTATCTAAAAATAATGAGCCAGTAGTTGTTGAGATAAAAGAAGGAAGTATCTATTCAATTGGAGATACATTGTATGAAAATAAACTTATTAGAAATACATTAATATTTAAAATATATGTAAAATTAAATGGAGTTAAAGATTTAAAAGCTTCAACATACGAATTTAATCGTAATATGAAACTTAAGGAAATTATTTCAATGTTAGAAGAAGGTAATTCTTATAACCCAGATGAAGTAAGAATTACGTTTAAAGAAGGATTAAATGTTAGAAAGATTGCTAGGATTGTTGATGAAGAAACTAATAATAGTTATGATGATTTTATAAATATAATGAGTGATACAGACTTTATTAATAGTTTAATTGATAAATATTGGTTTTTAACTGATAATATTAAGAATAGTAAAATATATTATCCGCTTGAAGGATATTTATTCCCTAATACATATGCTTTTTTAAATAAAGATGTTAGTGTAAAAGAAATTGTTATAACAATGTTAGATGAAACTAATAAACAATTAGAACCATATAAAAGTAAGATTGAAGAATTTACAAAAGATGGAGTGGTTGATAGCGTCCATAAATTTATGACATTAGCTTCAATTGTTGAACTCGAGGGAGCTAGTGCTAATGATAGGGCAAGTGTGGCTGGAGTATTTTATAATCGTATTAAAGAAGGCTGGGTACTTGGTAGCGATGTAACAACATATTACTACTTAAAGATTGATGATTTTAAACAATCATTAAATGGCAATCCTAATTTATATACTTGTGATAATGCTTATAACACAAGATGTACTAGTTTTGTTGGATTACCAGTTGGTCCAATATCTAATCCTGGTAAGGAATCAATTGAAGCAACAGCTAATTATACGAAACATAATTATTATTACTTTGTAGCTGATTGTAAAGGAAAAACTTATTTAAGCAAAGATCCAACAGAGCATTATAATACAATACAAAGATTAAAAAATGAAGGTAATTGGTGTGTATAGAGGTTACAAAAGTAATCTCTTTTTTCAATTTGACATAATACTATGTCAAATTGAAAAAACTGTTATAATTATTAAATGTAATAAAATTATGGCAGTTATTTAATATATGTTCATTGTATTTTGTTTAAATATGTAGATACTAATAATTTGTTATTTATTGGTATCTTTTTTTTAATATTATGTAGAATTTTTGTATTTATAAAATCAGTTGTCTTAAATAAATAATTTTGTTATTATGTCAATATATTTAAAAAAAAGATTAATAGAAATGGAGGTATATAATGAACGAAATATTAAGTGGTATTAGGGTATTTGAGAATATTAAGCATTTTGATGAATTTGGTAGTGAATATTGGAGCGCAAGGGAGTTAAGTAAAGTACTTGAATATAGCGAGTACAGAAAATTTTTGCCGGTAATTAAAAAGTCAATATTGTCATGCAAAAATAGTGGATTAAATATAAACGACCATTTCGCCCAATTGGACGAAATGGTAGATATTGGTTCATCTGCAAAAAGAAGTATAGATAATTATAAGCTAACTAGATATGCTTGCTATCTAATAGTTCAAAATGCAGATAGCAAAAAGGAAATTGTTGCGCTTGGTCAAACATACTTTGCTATTCAGACAAGAAAACAGGAATTAATAGAGAAAGAATATAATTCGTTAACGGAAGAAGAAAAAAGATTTTATCAAAGAGATTTAACTAGAAAAGGAAATTATTCTTTAAATATTGCAGCAAAAAATGCCGGTGTTAAGAATTTTGATAGATTTCATAATTCAGGATATAAAGGCTTATATAATGGAGAAACGGCAAATGATATTGCAAAAAGAAAAAAATTAAGATATAGGGAAGATATACTTGATAATATGGGAAGTGAAGAACTAGCTGATAATTTGTTTCGTATTGTTCAAACAGAAGCAAAGTTAAGAAAAGAGGATATTAATAAAGAAAATATAGCCAACGATGTTCATTATGCTGTCGGCGTTAAGATAAGAAAAACAATAAAAGAATTAGGAGGAACAATGCCAGAGGAATTGCCAACACCTGAAAAAAGTTTAAAGGAATTAGAAAAAGAAAATAAATTAATTGATGATCAATAATAATATCTAGTAAAAAGAGATAGTTTATGCTATAATTTAAGTGTTCTTGAGGTGATTAATATGTTTAAAGATATGGAAGAATATGCAAAAGAAAATAGAGTGCCTATTATGTTACCTGATGGTATAGATTATTTATGTAATTATATAAAAGAACATAATATAAAGAGAATATTAGAAATAGGTAGTGCTATTGGATATTCAGCTATTCGTATGGCTTCAGTTAATGATGATATACATATTGTTACGATTGAAAAAGATGAAACTAGATATAATGAAGCAGTTAAAAATATTGATAAATATAATTTATCTGATAGAATTAATATTATTTTAGATGATGCTTTAAATACTGTAATAGATGGAGAATTTGATTTAATATTTATCGATGCATCTAAAGGTAATAATATTAATTTCTTTAAGAAATATAGTGCTAATTTAGCTAAGTATGGTATAATAATCACCGATAATTTATTTTTTCATGGTCTTGTTAATGATGAATCTTTGATTCAGACAAAAAATCAAAGAGGAATAGTTAGAAAAATCAAAGAGTTTATTAAGTTTTTAGATACAAATGAAGATTTTGTTACAGAATATATATCTGTAGGTGATGGAATAGCAATAAGTAAAAGAAAGTAATTGTTTAATGGTGGTTTTGGTGAAAATAAATAATGTTTATGATAAAAATAGTAATATTTTATGCTATGGTAAAAATGTATTTGATACGACAAAAAGATATTTATATAAATTTTCAAAAGAATATAGTGAATGCTATAACTATAATTTAGATGATTTATTATTATTTGAAGTTGACCGTATGACTGATGAGTCAATGTATGGTTACTATGATAGTGATGCTAATAAAATATTTTATATTGATAAAAACTCTTTAGGACATGAAATGTTTCATATGGCATCAAATGATATAGTAAATAATCAATATGCATTTGAGAGTAAGATGGATATTGAAACAGGTTTAATCGAAGGGATGACAGAGTATTTAGCAATGAAGGCTTATGGACTTTCTAAACCTGAAAGTTATTTTTTTGAGGTTTTTTGTGTAACTATGCTTGAAGATATTCCTAATTTATTTAGACCATATTTTATTCCTAATCATAAAGATTTTATTAATTTGTTTCCTAACAGAAGAGATATTTATAGTTTGTTATATTCACTTAATGCTTATAATGATATTGAACTTGATTATTTGGATTCAAAAAATAATGATAGTGATATTGCAATTGATCAAACGGTTTTAGTTGAGTCTATTCAAGATACACTTGGTAGTTTAATTGCAATTGAATTATCAATAGAAAATGATCAAAAGAAATTAAAACTATATGGTAATAAATTTATGGATTACTTGAGTAGTGATTTTGTTAGACATATACTTAAAGATTTATATCCAGGATATTTAGGATATGCGGAAGAACTAGTAAAGAAAAAGATTAGAAAAAAGAGGTAATAATTATGAAATTGATTGTCAGTGCTAATTCAAGAAAACATTTAAATAGTTTATTAGAAAAAAATATTGATGGAGTAATATTATCGATTGATAAGTTATCTGTCAATGATTCTTTTTATATAAATGTAGATGATTTAGTTGATCTAGATTTTAAAGATAAGGAAGTATTTGTTAGTTTAAATAAACTTATGCATAATGGAGATTTAGATTATTTAAGAACTGTTTTATCTAAATTAAGAGATAAGTGTGTTAGAATTATGTTTTATGATATGGCAGTATATAATATAGCAAAAGAATATGATATGGTAGATAAATTAGTAATTTGTCAGGATCATTTAAATGCAAGTGTACTTTCTAATAAGTTTTATTTAAATAGAGGAATAAAATCTAGTTATGTTACATCTGATATAACTAAGGATGAACTTTTAGAAATAAAAGATAAGAGTGGAATGGAAATATTCTTTTTAGGATATGGATATGCTCCCATCTTTTATTCAAGAAGATATTTAATTAGTAATTATTTAAAATATATTGATGAAAATAATGATGGTAAAAAGTATGAAATAGTTAGTGATACGGGTGTTGTATATCCAATAGATGAAGAAAAGTTTGGAACTACTATTTATACGGAAAAACCAATTAATTTAATTAATTATTTGGATGAATTAGATAAAATTGATTATTTGGTTTTAAAGAGTAACAAAATAGATGATTCCGAATTTAATAAGATGGTCGATAAATTTATTAATAGAGAACATATTGATAATGAATATATTGGATTTTTTAATAAAAAGACAATATATAAAGTAAAGTAGGTGAAGTATGAAAAAAGTAGAGTTACTTGCTCCAGCTGGTAATTTAGAGAGGTTAAAAATTGCTTTGTTATATGGAGCAGATGCGGTATATTTTGGCGGTAGAAACTATAGTTTAAGAGCGAATGCTAAAAATTTAGATATTAGTGAGATAGATGAAGCTTGTAAATATGCCCATAATTTAGGTAAAAAAGTATATGTAACAGTCAATATTGTTTTTCATACTGAAGATACTTTAGGAATTACTGATTATCTAAAAGATTTAGAAAAATGTGGCGTAGATGCGATAATTGTATCTGATCCATTGATTATAGATGTAATTCATGATAATAAGATAAATATTCCAATACATATTTCAACACAATATTCAAGTGTTAATATAGAAACAGTTAAATTTTGGAAGTCTTTAGGAGTAGAAAGAGTTGTTTTAGGTAGAGAATGTAGTCGGGATGAAATAAAAGAGATTATTGATAAAACAGGTGTTGAAATAGAAACTTTTATTCATGGGGCAATGTGTTCAAGCTATTCAGGTAGATGTGTTTTATCTAATTATTTTACGAATAGAGATGCTAATCGTGGTGGATGTGCACAGATATGTCGATGGAATTTTGATTTAATTAAAGATGGCAAAAAGATAGATAATAATATTAAATTTACGATGTGTTCAAAAGATTTATGTATGTTAGAGTATTTAACTGATATGATAGATATTGGAATAAAAAGTTTAAAAGTTGAAGGAAGAATGCGTAGTATTTATTATATAGCTGTTGTTATTAATAATTATCGTAGAGCAATTGATGACTATTATAATGGTACTTTAACTGATGAAAATTTGAGAATGTATCGTCATGAACTTGATAAGGTAGCAAATAGAGATAATGTAGCACAGTTTTATAATAAATTTCCGGGTATGGATGAACAATATTTCTTAGGACGTGATGAAGTAAGTAATCAAGAATTTTTGGGTATCGTAGATGATTATGATGGGGAATATGTAACAGTCATTTCTAAGAATTTCTTTAAACCTGGTGATAAAGTAGAAATAATATCGCCAGATAGAGAAACATTTAGTTTTATATTGGGTGAAATTTATGATGAAGATGGAAATGTATTAGATGCAAGCAGACATCCAAAAAATAGGGTTAAATTTAAGTTAGATAAAGAAGTTAAAAGATTTGATATGTTAAGGAGTTATGAACTATAAAAAATAGTTCTAAGAAAATAAAAAATATACTTGACAAAATTATAAATAACTAGTAAAATGTTGAAATGTTAAAAGAGGTGAAGAAAGTGAGCAATAAAGTATATTTAACAAATGAAGGCTTTTTAGAAATAGAAGAAGAATTAAATCACTTAAAGGAGGTTAAAAGACCAGAAGTTATTAAAGCATTAAAAGATGCTAGGGCTTTAGGTGATCTATCAGAAAATGCTGACTATGATGCAGCTAGAAATGAGCAAGCACAAGTAGAAGGAAGAATTAAAGAGTTAGAACAACTACTTGAAAAAGCTGAATTAATTGAAAAACAAGATACAGATAAAGTTGGTTTAGGCGCAACAGTAACTATTAAATATATCGATGATGACGATGATGTTGAAGAATATCGTATTGTTGGTTCTAAAGAAGCTGATCCATCTAATGATAAAATTTCTAATGAAAGTCCACTTGCTAAAGCAGTAATGGGACATAAAGTTGGCGAAGTTTGTGTTGTTGAAAGTCCAAATGGCAATTACAATGTAGAAATAATGGAAATTAAGTAAGGAGTTAATAATGAAACAAGAATTTAGTTTGGTTGTAAAAGGAAAAGAATGGGTTGAATTACAAGATGAAGCATTTGAAAAAGTAAATAAAAAAGCTAAAATCGATGGCTTTAGACCTGGTAAAGCACCTAGAAGTGCTTATGAAAAGAAATATGGTAAACAAGATATTTTATTCGAAGCAGCTGATATGGCTATAAAGAAAGAATATGAAAGATTATTAACTAAAGAAAAAGTTATGCCAGTTATTGAACCAAAGGTAGACTTAGTTAAATGTGATGATAACGAATTAGAAGTTAAATTTATATTTGTTTTAGAACCAAAGGTAGAACTTGGTAAATATACAAATTTAGGTGTTAAGAAAGAAAAAGTAAAGGTTACAAAAGAAGAAATAGATCATCGTATTCATCATTTGCTTGAAGATTATGCTGAAATGATTGTTAAAGATGGTAAAGTTGAAAATGGAGATACAGCTATTATCGATTTTAAAGGATTAAAAGATGGGGTAGCGTTCGATGGTGGAACAGCTGAAAATTATTCTTTAACAATTGGAAGTAATACATTTATTCCTGGATTTGAAGATGCTTTAATTGGTATGAGTAAGGGAGAAGAAAAGGATATTGATTTAACTTTCCCAGAAGATTATATGGCAGAAGAATTAAAAGGTCAAAAAGTAGTATTTAAAGTAAAAGTAAATGAAATAAAGACAAGAGTAGTACCTAAACTAGATAAAGATTTCTTTGATGACTTAGGTATGGAAGGCGTTACTAATAAAGAAGAATTAGAACATGAAGTTAAGCATGAAATTGAACATCAAAAAGAACACGAAATGGAACATGTTTATGAAGAAAAATGTTTAGAAGCAGCATCTGAAAATATGAAAGTGGAAATATGTGATGAACTTATTGATGACGAAGTAGAGCATATGTATAACGAATTTATGCAAAGAATGGCTATGCAAGGCGTTAGTGAAGAAATGTATTTTCAATATACTAAGGCTAAAAAAGAAGATATTACTAGTCAAATGAAAGAAGATGCTTTAAAGAGACTTAAATATCGTTATTTACTTAAAGAAATTATTAATGTAGAAAAAATTAAGGTTACTGATAAAGAAGCAAAAGCCAGAGTTAAAGAAATGGCAAGTATGTATCAAGTAGATGAGGATACTATTTTAAAGGATGTAAGTTTAGAAAATATTAAATTTGATTTGATGTATACCAAGGCTTTAGAAATTGTTACTAATAACGAAGAAAAGAAAACAACAAAGAAAGAAGAAAAGTAGTTTATTAGACTGTCAATTTAAATTGATAGTCTTTTATTTTGCTTACTGGTGTGGTATACTTTAATAAATGCTAAATATAATTAAAGGAGTGATATTATGGCAGGAAATTTAGCGCATACATTGGTAGAAGCTTTTAGTGGATTAACAAGTTTAAAATTTGGGAAAGAATTAATTGTTTTTATTATTTCTTTAATGCCAATATTAGAACTTCGAGGAGGGTTAATTGCATCTTCTTTACTCGGCCTTAGTGCTGTTAAAAGTTTCGTTATTTGTTTTATAGGAAATATTATTCCCATTCCATTTATTTTATGGTTAATTACACCAATATTTAATTATTTAAAAAAAACTAAATTATTTAAAGGTATAGTTACTAAACTAGAAAATAGAGCTATGAATAAGAAGGAACAGATAGAGAAAATGCAATATATTGGGCTTTTGCTATTTGTTGGGATTCCAATTCCTGGAACGGGTGCTTGGATGGGTTGTTTAATCGCGGCTTTACTAAATATGGAAAAGAAAAAAGCTATGCTATATGCAATACTTGGGGTGATAATGGCTGGAATTATTATGCTACTATTCTCTTATGGAATACTTGACAAAATAGTGCACTAATCATATAATATCACCTTGGCGGTTTATATGGAAATGGATGTTGATGAAAAAATCAAATTAGCACTACAGGAATGTGGGGGAATTTGGTGTTATAATATAGATAATAAATTTAAGTATCTTTATCCATTTACAACAGAAAATATAGCTGGTTATATTAATCAATTTGATTTAAAAGATAAAACATTTCTTACAGTAGGATCTTCAGGTGATCAAGTATTAAATGCTATATTACATAATTGTAAAGATATATCGGTAATTGATTTATGTCCGTTTGCTAAAGAATATTTTTATTTAAAGAAAGCAGCAGTAGAAGTGTTTAATAGAAAAGATTATTTAAAATTCTTTTGTTATTCTAAATACGATAAAAGGTATAATAACAATAATGCTTTATGTAAATATGAATATAATAAAATTAGAGAAGTATTAGATACTTATGATCAAGAGGTAGCATATTTCTGGAATACTTTATACAATAGATATAAAGGTTTAAAAATTAGAAAAAGATTGTTTAGTTTTGATGAGACAGAAGTTAAATTCTTATCTAGTTTAAATGAATATTTAGTGAGTGATATAGCTTATCAAAATTTAAGAAATAAAATATCTAATTCTTGTGTTAATTTTGAAGTTGATAATTTGTTTTATTTTAATAGTGACAAAACATATGATTATATTAATTTATCTAATGTAATTGATTATTGTTCTTTTGAATTGTTTGGAAAGTTAATTAACCAATTAATTGATCATTTAAATGTTGAAGGAACATTATTGATTGCATATTTGTATTTGGTTGATGGTAATAGTATAAGTAATCAATTAAGAATGGAAAAATTAAAAATTATTTTACCTGATGATGTTCAATATTTTAATTTTAGAAGTGTATCTGGCATAAGACTTGGCAAATTTGACTCACACGATAGTGTTGTTACTTATAAGAAAGTAAAAAAAATATAAAAATAGGTTGAAAAATAAATATTTATGTGCTATAATTTTAATTGTCTTTGTGAAGAACAATGATAATTAAATGGGCTGTTAGCTCAGTTGGTAGAGCAACTGACTCTTAATCAGTGGGTCTAGGGTTCGAATCCCTAACAGCCCACCATTTAATTATTAAATAGTTTTAAAAATGCTTGATATCTCATAAATTATATGATATAATCAATTAGCGAACACAAAATGGGCTTGTAGCTCAGGTGGTTAGAGCGCACGCCTGATAAGCGTGAGGTCGATGGTTCAAGTCCATTCAGGCCCACCATTTTGTGGCCCGTTGGTGAAGTGGTTCAACACACATGCCTTTCACGCATGCATTCATGGGTTCAAATCCCGTACGGGTCACCAATTTTTAAAACAAGCGAGTTTTACTCGTTTTTTCTTTTGTTTAAATGATATGTAAAATTTATTATTATCTATAGATTTTTATTATGATATTTGATATTATTTTATTAGAGGTAGATAAGAATGAATGAAAAATATTTAGTTGTTAATTGTGGTAGCTCATCATTAAAGTTTTCTTTATATGAGATGCCTAATGAAGTTGTTATTGCTAAAGGATATATTGAAAAGATAGGTTTAGATGATAGCTTTTGGACTATTAGTTATAATGGTGAAAAGATTACTGGTAAGAAGAAATTAAATAATCATAAAGAAGCTGTTAATGTTATGACCAGTGAACTAGTTAATAATAATATTATAAAGAATATGAATGAAATAAAAGGAATAGGTCATAGGGTATTACATGGTGGGGAAATATATAGTGATTCAGTTATTATTGATGATAAAGTATTAAATGATATTATTAATATGACTAATTTAGGGCCACTTCATCATCCAGGAGAAATTGATGGCATTAAAGCGATGAATGAATGTTTACCGAAAGCTAAACAAGTAGCAGTTTTTGATACGGCTTTTCATCAAACCATGCCTAAAGTTAGTTATATATATGCTGTTCCTTATGAGTGGTATACGAAATATAAAGTTAGGAAATATGGCTTTCATGGAACTAGTCACAAGTATATAACAAATAAAATGCAAAAAATATTTAATAAAAATGATGTTAATTTAATTATATGTCATGTGGGAAGTGGCGCTAGTGTTACTTGTGTTAAGAATGGTAAATCATATGATACTTCAATGGGGCTTACACCACTCGATGGTTTGGTTATGGGAACACGATCTGGCAGAATAGACCCATCAATTATTAAATTTATTAGTGACGAGAGCGGTAAGAGCCTTGATGAAATAACTACTGATTTAAATAAAAATAGTGGATTAAAAGGAATATGCGGTAAAAATGATTTTAGAGATGTCGTGGCACTAATAAATGAAGGAAATGAACAAGCAAAGCTTGCTTATGATATATTTATGGATGCGATAATAAAACATATTGCCGAATATTATTTCGAACTAGACGGAAGAGTAGATGCGATAGTATTTACGGCAGGAATTCTTGAAAATAATGCTTTAATTAGAGAAAATATTATTAATAAATTATCAGGACCCATCAATACTTATATTAATAAAGTAGCAAATGATAACATTGGTTATGGTCACGATTTAAAAGAAGGAATAATTACAACGGAATCTTCAAAAGTTCCGGTATATGTAATTCCAACAGATGAAGAAGTAATGATTGTAAGAGATTGTTATAGATTAGTAAAAGAGGCTAATAATAATTAGTCTCTTTATCTTTTATTAATACTTTTGCTTTCAAGATATGCTTCAGTAGTATTATTTGGACTGTATATATATGGAAATGCTTTGTTTTTTATTTTGTGATTATCTTTTAAAGTTTGCTCTAACCATACTTTAATTTCTGAAATATTCATTTTATATACTTCTTTTTTTACTTCAATTACGGCTCTTAAAGTTGTTTCTAAAGTAACTTTATTGTTAGATAATGGCATTATATATTTTGCATAGTCTTTTAAAAAACTAGTCATAACTGGTTCTAGATCATTTGATGAAATTTTTTCTAAATTGATGTTAATTTTATTATTATATTTATTGTATAATTCTTGGTATTCTTGTTTATCTGTTTCTCTTAAAATACTGATAATTTTTAAATATAGATCTTTATAACTTTTCTTTGTTAATTGTTCAATAGAATTAGCATCCATATTAGGGTGACTTACTTTTCTTTTGATATAAAATTTTATTTTTTCGATAAATTCATTGGTACTATGAAAATCTAATAAAAGATCTTCGTCTTCAAGCGTTTCTAAACGTTTTGCTTCTTTTTTTTCATCAAACGTTAAAAGGCTATTTAGATATAAATCATATTTTGGATTATTGTCCCAAGTACTATCAGCAAGATAATAACCATGAATATGATATTTATCATCATCAATTTTAACAAGATTTCTAGTGTGACCTAAATTATTAATTTTTATTTCTTCCTTGGTATATCCTTCGTTATAAGAACTATCAACACCGACATGGATACATATACTTGGTATATTAACACGACTAAGTAATTCTTTTAATAAATTGGCAAAACCTACGCAAACAATATAATCGTTATTATCTTCTAAAATATATTTTAAGTTGCGGCTTTCTTGCTGACTTTCATCATTATCCTTATAGGGCTTAAATTTTTTTACAATGTCATATATGGCTAAATATTTTTCTAAAGGTGATAATTTACTATTTCTAATCGGAGTTACTATTTTTTCTAGTTTGTTTTCTTCTTCAATGTATTCATGTATGTTGTATTCATAATCATTACTACAGATAATTAAGTTAATATTTTTAGGAACGCTTGAAAGAAGATTACTTTGTCTTAATAGTTCGCGGTTATTAATATATATACGTAAAGAATAATTCTTCTTACTATCTTTTAATTGTTTAAAAATATTTTTAATATTATTTATATATATTTCATCATTATGATTAGAAGAATCTGGTTTAATATTAATCAAGGCGTTGTTTTTTAATAATTTTATTTTAGAATAATCTTCTTCTTTTATTGTTCCAGTAATAGTTAAATAATCTTTTTTGTTAATAAAATTTGCTATATTCATTTTATACCTCACTATCTGTATTTAATTATAACATATTTTTCATGAATATAGATTGTTTTACATATAAATATGTAATATAATAGTAGATGCAACTAAAAGTATGCATAAATAAACCTGTAGTTGGTAGATGGCAACCGGGTTATATTGTAAAATTGCGTCAGAGGTGAAAAAATGAAATTTTGTGATAAATTACAAAAAATAAGAAAAGAAAATAATGTTACACAAGAACAATTAGCAGATAAACTTAATGTATCAAGGCAGGCTGTTAGTAAATGGGAAAGTGGAACGGCTTATCCGGATACAGAAAAATTAATTCAGATAAGTAAAATATTCAATGTTAGTTTAGATGAACTTGTAAATGATAATAAGAATAATAATCAAAAAAAGAGTGACAAAAGATTTAATTTTATGGAAACATTTAATATGGTGTTTGAATTTTTTGGTAATATTTTTAGTATGTTTTCGGCAATGAAATTTAGTGAAAAGATTAAATTTATAATTGAAATGGGACTATTATTATTAATTGTAATTGGTTCATCAATCATATCTAAGGATATAATTTGTGAAATAGTAAGAAGATTATTTATTTTTATGCCTGATAATTTACTTCGTGGAATAATATATTTAGTTGATACATTACTATATATTGTGTGGATAATTTTAGGAGTAATTATTTTTGTTAGGGTAATTAAAACAAGATATTTGGATTATTATGTAATTATTAAAGATGATAATGTTAAAGAGAGAATAATTGAAGAGCCAATAAAAGAATTAAAGGAAAAAAAAGAATATAAAGTTGTTATTAGAGATCCAGAACATAGTAGTTATAATTTTATTAAAAAAATAGGCAAAATATTTATGTTTCTGTTAAAATGTATGGCAGTATTTATAGCAATACCAGTTGTGATGTCATTTATATTTTTTGTTATGCTTCTAGTTATTAGTTTGATGTATTTATTTAGTGGTATATTCTTTAATGGGATTACTATAGCTTTACTAGGGATTATATTATTTATATTCTTAATTATATATTTTATTTATAATTTAGCTTTTAATAGAAAAAATAGTTACTCTAAAATGTTTATGATATTTATTTTGAGTATTACACTTGTTGGGGTAGGTATTGGTTTATCATTTGCGACACTAGCTACTTTTACAACATATGATGATAATGAAATAGAAAGAGTTACTAAAACATATATCATTGATATGAAAGATAATTTAATTATTAATGATATTATGGATGTACCAAATGAAAAAATTATTATTGATAATACATTATCTAATATTAAGATGGATATAACATCATGTGGAGATGGTGAAATATATACATATACATATTCAGTAAATAGATATGATGAAGATATAGATAAGTATAACTATAATGTATATGAAATTGCTAATACATATGTTGATTATGATGAAATAAATAGATTAAAAAGTGTTATTGAAGATTTGAAGAAAAAGAGAATTAATACGAATAATTTTTATAATAGTTGTAGTTATGAAATAGAAAAAGTATATATATCAGAAGATAATTTGACAAAGTTAAGAGAAAATTATTTAAACTTTAATGATTAAATTGAATAATGGTTTATTATTGCTTATAATTGATGTGAAAGGATGATAAGAATGCTAAAACTTAAGAATGTATCAAAGTTTTATTATAATAAGGGAGTTATTGCTTCGGGATTTAATAAAATTAATATTGAATTTAATATGGGCGAATTTGTTGCTATTGTTGGAGAATCTGGTAGTGGTAAATCAACTCTTTTAAATGTTATTAGTGGGCTTGATAGTTATGAAGAAGGAGAAATGTATATTAATGGGGAGGAAACGAGCCATTATCGTGAAGTTGATTTTGAAGAATATCGAAAAAAATATGTATCAAATATCTTTCAGAATTTTAATCTAGTTAATAGTTATACCGTATATCAAAATATTGAGTTAGTTTTACTTTTAAATGGTTACAAACGAAAAGAAGTAAAGACTAAAGTACTTGAATTAATTGATAAAGTAGGACTTAAGAAATATCGTAAGACTAAAGTATCTAAGTTATCTGGAGGGCAAAAACAAAGGGTAGCAATAGCAAGAGCTTTAGCTAAAGATACGCCTATAATTGTTGCAGATGAACCAACAGGTAATTTGGATAGTAAATCAGCTAAAGACGTTATTAAATTATTAAAAGATATTTCGAAAGATAAATTAGTTATTGTCGTAACCCATAACTTTAGTGAAATAGAAGACATAGCTACACGTATTGTTAAAATGCATGATGGTAAAATTGTATCTGATAAGAAAGTTGTAGAGACAGATAAAGTAGAAGAAAATATAGAAAATAATAATAAAAATATTGGATTTTTCAATATGATTAGATTAGGACTTAGAAATACCTTTAATATAATTCCTAAATTTGTTTTGATATTTATTGTTTTCTTATTTGTTACCGTTAGTCTATTAAGTGAATATGGATCAATGCAAAAAGATGAATATGAAGAAAGTAAGTTAGGAGTAAACTATTTCTTTCATGATACGAGAGATACCAGAATTGTTATTAAGAAAAAAGATGGTAGTGCAATAAGCAATGAAGACTTTGATGAGATTAGAAAACTAGATAATGTTGATTTAGTTATTGAAAATGATATTATGTTAGATACCGATGTATGGTTTCAAACAAATGATGATACTTACTTTAATATGAATGGAACGTTGCGTAATATTGACTCTTTTGATGGTAAACTTGATTATGGACGAATGCCGGAAGCTGATAATGAAGTTGTATATGTTGTAGATGAATATGATTATTATTTTAATGAGAAACAAACTGAAGCAATAAATAAAACTTATTATTATAATGGTGATAGTAGTAGCTATAGTATTAAAGTAGTGGGAGTTAAATATAAAAATGAAAGTGTCTTTTCATCTGGTTCTGGTAATTTAATATATGGCTCTAGTAATTTATTAAATAAATATATGAAAGATATTAACCGAGCACATAGTAACGTTATAGTTAGTATTAATGGTAAAAATCATGAAAGTTATGATTCACCAGGATCAAACTTTGATATTAGAACGAGTGATCGAGTAGCTAAAGGAAATGTATACGTTCCTGAATCAATGAATTATTTATGTAAGGACTATGACTGCAGATGGGAATGGCTTGGTATTAAAGTAAATAATCTATATTTTAATGATCATATTGATTTATATATTACTAATACATACAACGACAAAAATATTAATAGTTTACTTTGGATAAATAAAGATAGTGAAAATAATGGATCAATCTTTGTAAATCCAGATGACTTTAATAATTTATTTAATAAGGATAGTTATCAAGCATCAGTATTTGCTAAACATGTTAATAATGTTGATGAAGTAAGTAATGAATTAGATAAACTTGGTTATAGTACATTACAAATTAGAAAAACGCTTGATAATATGCTAGGAGAAGCGGTAAAGGCAATTAAGATACTAAAATTAGTAGTTACCATAGTACTTGTTGTAACATTATTCTTTATTTCATACTTTGTTATTAAGTTAATACTTAAATCAAGAAATGTATACTTCTCAACATTACGTATTCTTGGAGCTAATGCTAAACATATTAAACGAATACTTGATATTGAATTATTCTTTGATGCATCACTAGCTTATTTAGCATATATGATTGCAATACTACTAGTAAAATATAAAGTTATCTATGTCAAATTTATTAATAATATTTTAGAATACCTAGGTATGCGAGATTATATCTTAATGTATGTTATTTTAATAATAATGTCTTATTTAATATCTACAAGATATGCCAGAAAGATATTTAATAAGAGTGCCATGAAGTCATATAGAGAGGAAGTGTAATTGTGATTAGAATAGAAAAACTTAATAAATATTATAATCGTCATAAGAAAAATCAAATTCATGTCATTAATGATACTTCTTTAGAACTTCCTGATAAAGGATTAGTCGCTTTACTTGGACCAAGTGGATGCGGTAAAACGACATTACTTAATGCAATAGGTGGTTTGGATAAAGCTAATAATGGTAAGATATTTATTGATGATAAAAAGATTACGACGTTTAACACTTATAAAAAAGATAAATTACGTAATTTAAAGATAGGATATATCTTTCAAGATTATAAGTTAATTGATAACAAGAGTGTTTATGATAATGTGGCAATGGTTCTAAAAATGATTGGTATCAAAGATAAAAATGAAGTTAAGAAGAGAGTCGAATATATCTTAGAAAGAGTTGGAATATATAGATACCGTTATAGACCTTGTGGGATGCTATCGGGGGGAGAAAGACAGAGAGTTGGTATAGCTAGAGCATTAGTTAAAAACCCTGATATAATTTTGGCAGATGAACCAACAGGTAATTTGGATAGTAAAAATACAATTGAAATAATGAATATTATTAAATCAATATCTAAAGATAAACTAGTAATATTAGTAACCCATGAAGTAGAACTAGCTAAATTTTATGCAACAAGAATCATTGAAGTAGTAGATGGAACTATTGAAAAAGATTATCAAAATAAAAATAAAGATAATTTAGATTATCGAATCGATAATAAGTTTTATCTAAAAGATTTTAAATATCATGAAGAAAATAAAGATAATAATATTAATATAGATATGTATAGTGATACTAAAGAGAAACTTAATTTAGTAATAATATTTAAAAATGGTAATTTGTATATTAAGAATAAAGATAATGATAAAGTAGAAGTAATCGATAGTAGTTCTAATATAGAGTTAATTAATGATAATTATAAACAATTAGATAAAAGTGTTTATGAAAAATATTCTTTTGATTTTGATAAGATTATCAATAATAATATTAAATTAAAATATTCATCAATATTTAATATATTTACAATATTTAGTAATGGTTTTAAAAAAGTGTTTGATTATTCTTTTGTAAAAAAATTACTATTAATCGGATTCTTCTTATCATCATTATTTGTTACTTATTCAGTAAGTAATTTACTTGGAGTGGCGACAGTTAATGATAAAGATTTTATTAAAACAAATAAGAATTATTTGATGTTAGAAAGCAAGAAAGTATCAGTGAGTGACTATAATAAATATTCAGAAATGGATGGTATTAATTATATTCTTCCGGGGGATAGTAATGCAAACTTTAATATTGATACGAAGGACTACTATCAGACTGAAAATGTAGGACTAATTATTGGTGGATCAATTGCAAGTACTAGTATGATTAGTAAAGATAATTTGGTATATGGAAGAATGCCTGAAAATGAATATGAAATCGTTATCGATAAAATGACTTATAAGAGAGCAGAGAATATTAAGATGGTCGGTTTATATGATATAGAAAGAATGCTTGATACGAAAGTATATTTAGGTAATCATATTATTGAGTATACGATTGTTGGTATAACTGATTTGGAAAGTCCATCAATATATGTAGATAATAATCAATTTATAAATATTATTGATAATAGTTCTAGTGATAGCATGTTTTCATATGGAAATGAAAGAAGTAATGGTGGTAGTGTATATGATTACACACTATATAAAGATAAGATAAGTATTGTTAAAGGACGTACACCAGATAATGATTATGAAGTAATTGTTAATGAAAACTTAAAAGATACTTTTAAATTAGATAAATATATCGATGATTTAAAAGTTAATGGTGAAAAATTAAAAGTTGTTGGTTATTATACTTCTAGTGATGAAATTAATAGTTATTTTGTAAATACAAATACTAATAAATATGAATTAATTGGTAATAGTCAAAATTTGGTTATATATGCC